>WLWD01001734.1_pt1 | contig 30872 bp, 21 predicted proteins | sample 6712731 | NCBI WGS metagenome assembly WLWD01 (sample SAMN12718690, study PRJNA576275) | sponge metagenome | isolation source: marine sponge | host: Mycale hentscheli | place: New Zealand: South Island, Marlborough, Capsize Point | collected 2014-11-01
CCTGAATTGTTTTGACGCGCGAGGAAAAATCTAATTTTCTACCGCGGAATAGAGCATTGCCGTTTTATTTTTTTAACTCGATGCTGGCTGGGAAAACCCCATAGCAACCATATATCACTAAATAGACCAAGAGTTTGGGATTCCCCTCATTTTTTGATTGAGAAAATTGAATAATATTTAAGCTATCTACTAATACTTCAAAAAAAAAAATTTTTTTCCCCCAAAAAATCCACTTTTCCCATCAATAAAAAAATAAAATAAAATAGAAATAATATTGTTTGATGCATTATATACCAATATTATATTAGTTCAACAATAAAATATGTTGTTTGTTGTGTGTGGTGCTGATTGTGATCATGTAGGAGACATCTATGAGTGTCCACAAGGAACGTATGCCATCGGACGTCGAGCTCCACTACAAAACAATTTCATATACACAAAAACACAAACAACAAAGATATTTGTAATACAAACAACACATTATTCATGATCCTATATAATTGCAACTTTATGATGTATTGTATGCGGTTTCATACAGGATTTTTGTTTGGGGTGGGGCTCCGAGTGTACTTCGCCACACCCATTTTTTTGAACCTACACTACTTTGATGCACATCTTTGCATACGAGTCTATACTTCACACTGATGATCAGTGTTCGGTCCTATGCACTAAATGGCTCAGTTATGATAGGAACATAATGGGATACAATATCAGACTAAAAATAAATGCTTCCTAAATGTTCATTTCTATTCAACTCCCAAAATTCTAGGGGGGAACCCAGCCATGCCTCCCACTGTATGAACCCTGGTATGTATACGCCACACTGTACATGAGAGAAACATGTATTGAGAAAGTGTACTTTGAAAATGAAAAGCAGTACAAGCACACACGTAGAATTCAACTTACCCGGCATGGATGGTGTCACAGACTGAACGATCCCTCCCATAGGATCCGGAACCTCCATACAATACCAAAAAAACACAAGACAACAATGACATTTGTAACATAACAGCTGGCCTCGCTGAATTGAGCCCCCCCTCCCCCGTCATTACTTTTCACTAACATTCTTGTACCATAACCCCCCCCTCCCCCGTCATTACTTTTCACTGACATTCTTGTACATAACCCCCCCTCCCCCGTCATTACTTTTCACTGACATTCTTGTACCATAACCCCCCCCTCCCCCGTCATTACTTTTCACTGACATTCTTGTACCATAACCCCTCCCCCCCCCCCAGCCCTAGCTGGACACACCCAAATACAGTAAGTTGAAAAAATGAAATTCAACTTACCCAGCGTGGATGATGTCACAGACCATGGATGATGTCACAGACCGAAAAAGACCACCGAGTTCGTTCTCTCTCAGGTTGGATCCGGAAACGCCACATACTGTTTGTTCATGGTTGCTCTCTCTCTCTTTCCACAAATGCACGCACACACATACACACACACACACACACAAGAAAAAAGAAGCTACAGGTGAATACAGATCATAAAATAAATGTATATTTTATTATACATAAATTGACTGGTGTACACACCACACACACACACACATGAAATTCAACTTACATGGGCATAGTAGTCACGATCCAAAAAGATCCAGAGTTCCCTCCCAGGTTGTATACGGAAGCGCCACATACTGTTTGTCCACGGATGCTCTCTCTCATTCCACAAATGCACACACACACACACTAGAAAAAAGAAGATACAGGTGAATACAGATCATAAAAATAAATGTATAATATAAATTGACTGGTGTACACACACACACACATACATGAAATTCAACTTACATGGGCATAGTAGCCCCGATTGGAAAAGACCCCCCCCCCCCAAGTTCGTTCCCTCCCCGGTTAGATCTGGAAGCGCCAGAATAACATTTCAACTCCACGCACACACATATACATCGAGTGTGAAGCTCCACTACAACACCACAAAAACACAGACAACGACAATAACAATACATATTACAACTTTTGGGATGTTCAGGGAGGGGGAGGGGGGGGGGGGAGCAGCCACAAATATCAAAGTCTGTGGTCCTTTACACAAAAGATTATGGAATAAGAATGGGTGTGTTGTCATCTTTCTTCCACTCTCCCCCTACCTCATCCACCCGACTCTTGTTCTTCAATTCCCGCCTTCTCCGACCGCGAGGACGTCCAGAACTCGGAGCAGGAGGAGCCACTTCCTCTTCTTCATCACTGGAACCTGCTGCCTATTCGTGTTTCATCATTGGAAGACTCAGGTCCGGTATCCTCTCCTTCATCACTGGAAGACTCTGCTCCTGTCCCCTCATCTGCGTAATCTGGGTCGGTGACTGCATTCACATCTGGTCCTAGTAGTATATGTGGTAAAAACTTTTTTAAATTTTTTTGAAAATTTGAATTTGTTCAAAAAACCACAAGCCACTTTCAAATCTCAAAACTCAATGAAATATATATAATATTATAGCTAAACAGCTTACTCTATCTCAATATAGCTATAAATAAGTCCTTTCCACAACAGAAGCTTGCTATTTTTCAAGAGAAAGACAAGAGAAAGACAAGCTTACCTCGATCATCTTCTTGACTCCCATTTTCAGTATCAGAGTTGACGGGGTCTGGTCCACCAACCCTGATACAGGGCCTCCTATAGCCCTAGATGTCGTCTCCCTTCTCTCCGCTTGATCCTGAGTCGCTAGAGTCAACATCAAGCAAGTCTAAAACTTGCACCGCATTGTAACTTGTAGACGCCATCTTCCAAAAAATGACTTTGAAAAAAATTTTTTTTTGCATAGTTACCGGGGTCACACGACACGCTCACTTTTTTCCTATGATGTAATAAGCATTACCTAAGACTGTACGTAATAGGGAGGTCCCCAGTTGAACTGGCGATTTTATAAAAAATGGAGAAGACAGTAAGTCAAACCGCAAAGTCTTGGTCGGCAAAGAAGCGGTTGTTTCAATGTGTTATGGAAGGCTACTGAGCTCAAGCAATTTTTTGCTGCTTCTACAAAGCTCTGGAGATGACTGGATCCATAAATGAAGCTGCTGTGAAGAAGGTAACTTTTTTTAAAATTCGACGGAGAACCGATGTTTTTTTTTTTTTGCCGAGGAAGAAATAAACGCAACTGCTGTGAGGTACTGTCGAAGCAGTCCTGGCTGAAAGCTATTTTAGATGCTTCTCCAATGCATTGGGCACCTGTGTATGCAATCTGAAGGTTCTAGCTATAAAGTAACTATTTTTTAAAATTCGGAGAAGTCAATCGGTCTTAACCCGCTTTAAAGCGGGATCCGGAACGAAAGGGTTAAGAAGTCATTCTAGAGTTCCTCACCTCTAGTTTTGAAGTCCAGGAGTCATCACGTGTACACCAGTGGAGTAGTCACTGCACTATTACACCTGCCACTTCACACTCCTACATTGAAAGTGTATGTCTCAAGTAAAACTAGCTCAACATAATTCAAGATTCTCGGATTTGTGTTTCGTGCTTGTAATTCCAACACATGTAGACATTAAACAGGCTAGTTTAGTACAGTAGAAATTGTTAAAATTTATACCTTCCATATTATATTATATTTATATTAACTACCACAAAACTTTATGAAAAATTGGGGCAAATGTCTCCACGAAAGTCAAACTAATATCTGGGATATGTGTGTGTGTGAGTGTGTGTGTGTGTGAGTGTGTGTGTGTGTGTGTGTGCATATGTGGATGATGGGAGGAGGGGAGCAAAGGGAAGCAAAGTACTTTCCTGTCTAACTCAAGTACAGTGGAGCCTCCCTATTCCAAATAATCTTCCATGCCCCTGGACAACAAAAAAAGCCACAAAAGTTTACCAATTGATGAAATCACAAAGAATTCATTTCCTTAGCCCAAAAAGATATTACTGCTCAGTGTCATAATTTAGCAGCACAATAGATAATACAGGCTAAGCATCCACATGATGCACTTGCCACAGTCTGCCTTACGCTGCTCATACGCAAAGAAGTTTATTACAAATGATGCTGATTAAATTAGACTAAGACTTAGGTTAGCCACAGTTATCTAATGATGACTAGTTGACACTTGGAAGAAAAAAAAAATCATATCTCAATGTATTCTTTTTTTTTTCTTCTTGTAAATATTGAGTACAATTAATTTTAGGATGTCTTTAATCCCTAAGGGGTGGGGGAAGGGCGGGAGATGTACAAGCCCCCACCCCTCCGCTCCCTGAACAAAAACCCTGGTTTTACACAAGACAGAACAATACCATATAACTGTGGTTAGGAAGAAAACCGATGGGTCTAGCCACTAGTACTACGGCTTCAAGCCATGAAGGCTGAAACATCATCCCTGAAGTTAGTACAGCTAGCAACAGTCTTAGAGAGAATCATTCCTGGCATCACGTGATAAAACGCAGAGCAGTGGTAAAATATGAGAATGAAGTTAAAAGTCATGCAAACACACACATGCACACACATACAAAGCTCAACCGTGGTAATTATATATGCAATAATTGGCAGCGAGCGAGACACTATCAGGGACAACACAAAAAATCAAGGATATATTATTGTATTATGCTTGGACGTATGTATGTAACTTTTGTACTTTGACTCACATTTGTTGTGTTCATATGTTGGTTACCTTGGTTAACAACGCGCTGTTTGTCATCACTGTTCATACTTGAAAATTTATTGCCCAAGCTACCAAGGGACTACACTGTAAATCTTGTGTTGGTATATCCAGTGAACGAGTGCATGTGAGAGCAAACAATAAATATACATTTGCTGCTTTATGTGTTAAGCTTCTTAGGTTCCTTCCTGTTTCTTTTGTTAGTAAGCAAGTCTTATATAGAGTTAGGATTTATACAGCGCAATAATTCCTTGGAAAAGCTTGTTGTTTTTTTTAAGTCCCAAAAATTGCTGTGAGTGGTCTGGTACGCTAATTTAATTAAGTCGGCCGTGTAAATTGTTTAAACAAATTGTGCATGATGATTTTTATAAAGATGAATTTTTACCCTTTCACCTTATATGTCAATTTTTTTTTACTGAAGCACATCACAAGCCTTTTCCTCTAGGACTGTGTATATGAGTGGGTGTGTATGATTGTGTGCTTGCGTACTTGAGCTATAGCAGAAGGATGGGCGTGTATAGTCAGTGAAACTACACCACCTTGACTACAGTACAAAAAACATTGTGTACTGGCTATAAATTATATAATACAGATAAGCTTTAAATAAGAATAAGAAACAAAACAAAAACAAAACAAATGAAGCAGCAAAGGTGCGAACCCTCAGTGCTATTAAGCACTACCTAGCTATTATAATAATATAATCTCCTTCAAAAAGAACAAAGCAATCTGTTAGCTATTTTAATGAGGCATCAATATAGCTCAAGCATTGAAAACAGTACATGGAAATGCTGTCTTCATAAGAGAAGCAAACTAGCCAGAAACACTCACTGTTATCGTTTTACAACGTGAACTTCACTTCATTCAAATCCGTTGGTTAACTTCCCTGAGCATAAAGCAAACTACACTGCGGGCTGCAAGAAATTATTTGCTCAAGTGATTATGATGTGACGCTAGGGAGCTGAAAGCTTCATGTTTCATCAACAATTAGCCCCAAATTATAAAAAAAAGTAGCACAATAAAAGGTCCTAAATCTTCTTTCTGAATAAGTTTATACCTAAATCAACGGTTAATAGTCAGTAATCTCCAAAATCAGAGCATGACAGACAGACTGACAGGGCAACTACTACTACCCTCTTGCGCATGCACTCTTAGGGTTAACAAACAAACAAACAAACAAAAAACAACAACAACAACCAACCAACATTGTCTGTTGAATTTTTTTTTAGCAATTTAACTGTCTACCAGTCCCAAACTCACATCGTGACTTATAAGACCTGCAACTACCTCTATGAGGTCATAAGACTTACATTTGGTAATGGTCATCAATACTATACTGTATCATGCCAAGTTGCTTATGGCCTTAGTGGTTGTCATGGCTCCTATGACTTGTCCTAGTCTTATTCCATGAACTGCATGTGAAAAATGGCCATTTTTTCTTACCATCACTGCACACTGGTGGGACTAGCTAAAAATATTTGTACGCACATTTTAAAGACACACACATTTAAATTTGACGTAAGACGTACACATTTTATACATTCCCCCAGAATCCTACCAAACAGATACATTAGAGTAACCAGACCATTCTGAGCGGAGCGATTAGGTAAAGGGTCTGGCCAGCGAGACTACATGAAACCATGGGCCTAAAACAAAGTAGAAAATATAATGTTGAGTTGTATGCAATGATTATCTCCCCTTCATTGTCCAGGAGCACACTAAAGGATGTTAGGGTGGCCATGGGAAAAAGCTATGAGTGAGGATAATTTTGGTGGAGCATGTTTTAGAATAATTCAGTAACTAGAAACCATTCCAACATGCACCCACACTTTCTCACAAAGAAATGAAAATTTTCAAGAGTACTATGGAACAAACAAACTGACGAGTCCTTGTCATACTAAAACTACCACAAAATATCACTATCATAACTTAGAAAAAATTGTTCAGGAAACACAACTTCACCAGGAAAAAAAAAATGACCTGGGTGACCCCCTGCAGCTAGAAACCCACAGACTGCTAGCCATAAAACTACTTACCCAGAAGCATAAGCCAGGGTAGATAGCGAAAGCTTCCTTCAAGTTCACCAAGACACGGTAGCGTATTACCGTATTACGAATCAGTAGACTAGCGCGCAACAATAGTTTAGACGACCACTTCCAGTCGAGAGTTTTAATGGTAAAGCGTTTTTAACTTATTTAACCTGGCGATACTTACCTACACATAACTGGAAAAGGGTTTTCCATGAGATAATGCAGTATCTTTGCGAGGCTGCTGGGGAGGAAACAGCCTTATTTTAACGGTCCAGCGTCTAGCGCAGCGAAGTACTTAGGGCCTGAGGGAGGTAGTTCACGATGCACAGAGCCGCCTATGTCTACGCAACAGTACATAGCCTAACAAACATTTAACGTAGCTACATTTTCATCAATGCCGTTGGAGGGACATTATAAACTCAAGGTGGGGTCACTATCTAATTGTGTCTTTCTCTGGAAGGACCTGGGACCTGAGTGATCAAGCAAAAAACTACACCAGTTATAAAACTGTGCAGTGGTATGCACACTGGATATGCTGGCGCTTATGAGGGATTCTTCTTCAATTAATCATCAGCCAAGTTATCCTTAACAGTTCCTAGCTTTCTAATTTTGCTTAATAATATAATGCAAGAAGTTAACTAAACAATTAGTTAAATGCATTTAATAGTTAACTAACAACATTTGGACCCTTCAGTAAACCATGAGTAAAACAAAGGTGTAAAAAAACAGACCTGTAAAACTGCAGTAAAACATGGTACAATGTTTTACTTAAGGTTTCCTGTCAAGTAAAACTAAGTATGTTTTACTAAATGAGTAAACTATGCAGTAAATCTTTAGTGTAATAGTTTCCTCAATTTAGTAAAACAAGCACCTTCAAGCAGTGATTGTGCTTCCAAAAAAGTCTGGGTACCTATTAAATAATTTAATTATGCTTTATCAAATGCAAAGGAAAATTTTTTATTTTAAAATACATTAAATGACAACTATCCACATTTAATTACATGACAACAATAACAACAAAAAACAATTGGTAATTAGCCATAAGGGGATTTCTTTCAGGGTTATTGTACAATATAGCGTCATTGTATTCCACCTTTTCAGATATTGCTATAGCTAGCCAGATTTTTTTCGTTTGGTGGTGGGTAGGGGGGGGGGGGGTATTATTATCTTATTATCACTTTAGATGTGCAAACATTTTTTTTTTTAACAATCATAAAGGGATAAAAACAACCATGGCATTAATGTTAAATTTCACAAGTAGCTAAAGACCTGCTAATTACCTTCCCAGTAGCCTTTAAATTCTCTTTCTGCACTGAGGATCTAGTTCCAAAGCATGCTTGAGTGGCTACTTTGTGAATTTCTAAAATGGCTACTTTCGACATTGTCAACAATACCAGCATAGAAATTTGGCATGGTAGCCTTCAAACCTCTTTCCACTCCCCTGCAGCCATAGAAGTCCAGATCCACTGAATGTTCCAGCCATATAAGTTTTACCCGGATTCCCGCCAACGGAAGGCGCGGCTTCAACGTCACATCCGTACTTCAGATTGAGTGAACTTAGCGATTCCCCACCGCAGAAGTCACATGACCTTTTTTACAGGTTTCCAAACGCGGAAATGTTTATAGCTGTGCTGTCAATTTCATCCTTCATTTAGAACACAGTTTCTTTTTTCAAGTCAGCTTGAAACTGATGAAGTACGGTAACTCTCCGAACGGTGACCACATTGAGATGGCATTTCTGGTGTTGATCTTGTGTCAGAAGTTCTTTTGTGAAAGTTAGCTAGTCATAAACCTTTATCATTTTTGGCGTGCTTTATTATTGTGATTATGGACTTAGCGAAATTTGTATTAAAAATACATTCATAAATTGATGTCAGTCAACCTTAAATAGAGAGTGCCATCAGGAGTAATACACTCTTTAATTTCCGTGTTTATAATTTACTGTCTCCTCAGAACACAGTGTGTCATCCTCCAACTTGTTAGCTAGTCTCGATCTCACGTAGCCAGACCTTTTGCCACCCTTTACCCGCTATGCGGGTGGAGGAATAACATGGTCTGGCTACACGTGAAACTACTTGTAGCTGTGTCACAATTCATAGGTGGAGGAACCAGGGGGCCATGGCCCTCCCAGAACTTTAAGTTTAGGATTTTGGCCCCCCTCCCAGATTTCAATCAAGGTATTAATTATGTAGTAGCAGAAGGCAGTATCACTTGACTGCATTAGCAATTCTCTTCTTTCTTTTGTTTTGAGTCAATCAAAATGCATGAATTAACCACTTCAGCTGCCATGCATAACCACTGAGACTATGGTAGCAGCTGGATTATTTTGCAGTCAGCAACCAGCTGCTTTTGCTAGTGACATTTTTCATGACTCTATAGTAAAGCTCCTGTAAAATGTCTCAGAGGCCCTTATCTTTGTTTTTTCAAGCCAAAAAGGCAAAAAGAAGGTGATGGGTAAGTTGCTAAATGGATGTACCACATTCTTGATTAGTTTATGATGACTACAGATCAGAAAAGGATGATGTCACTAAAGATCAAAGAGGTAATTGTTCAAATGAAGAATCGCCATCATCTGTTTGTTCTCAGCTTTCTAGTAACATATGTGAGTCTGTTTGCTGTAAGAAATCACCTGTGCTAAATTTGTACCAGACTAGAAGTTTAGAAGTTATCAAAAAATCTCGAGTTTGCTACAGACAAAGGTATAGACAATTTTGTACTGACTGGTATGAAGCTTATCCATGGTTAGTCCTTTGTGCTAGTCATTCAAAAGCTTTCTGTGGTTACTGTTGCTATGGAAAATTTAAAGGTTTGCTAACAGACCAAAATACAGATTAGCTTTTATTGATACTGGATTCAACAATTTGGAAGAAGGCATTAGAACGATTTGAACAGCACAATTGCAGCATTGCCCACAGAGAAGTCAGTATGAAAGTAGAGCTTCTTAAACAGCCCTCTGTTTGTGTTCAACTTAATACTCAGCTCCAAAAAGAGCAGAAAAAAAGAAGAGAAATGTTTATAGTAATGCTTATACTTCTCTGAAGTACCTATAGTTAGACAGGGTCTTGCATTGCGTGGACACAGTGAGATAGAAGGTAACTTAATGCAGCTGCTTTTGTTGCATACGTCAGAATATCCTGAGCTCAAGCATTACATGAATGATGGAAAATATTTTTCCCATGATATCATTAATGAATTAGTGCACATGATGGGAATGTTTGTTCTGAAAAGCATTCTCTCTGATATTAAAAAATCTGGTAAGTTCTCACTAATAGCTGATGAGGCATCAGATGTTAGTCACAAGGAACAGTTTTGCATCTCTATTCGATGGGTTGATAGTGATTTTGAAATTGACGAAAGGCCAGTAGAGTTGATACATATACCCAAAACAGATGCCGAGACCTTGACAAAAATTATTAGACTGCTTAATTCGTTATAATTTACCTATCACTCAGTGCTATGTATGGGCAAGCATATGATGGTGCTGCAAACATGAGTGGGCTTGTTAGTGGAGTTGCAAAAAGAATAGAGCAAGAAATACCTACAGCAATATTTGTACATTGTTTGGCACACACAAATAATCTCTGCTTGATAACCTTAGCTTCACGGTCTGCTTCTGTACATGATTCCTTGGATTTAGTCATGGGGTTAAGTCAACTAATTCGTTTTTCTTCAAAACTATCTAGTTTGTTTGAAACACTACAGTTGCAATTGTCTCCTGGTGCTCCATCAATTAAGCCTTTATGTACAACTCGCTGGACAGTGCGAACTAAAGCTATAGATTCCATATTAAAGAACTATTCTGTGTTGCAGAATGAACTAGAAATTGTACAGCAGGAGAAAGATGAGTATGGCATGAAGGCACGTGGTTATCTCCAAGACAAGTTTAAAACCTATTTTGGCTTAACTCTTGAATAGTAATATCTAAAGCCTCATAGTAATCTTTTTTGAAAAGAGATTTTGGAATTTTAGAAAACTAAGCTTTAAGGAAATTGGTAAAAAATTTTGGGAAGATTTAGTTAAGTTCAAATCAATATATTATTGAAAGGAGGGTTTATTTCTCTTTACCAACTATGGAGTGATATGATCTAAATCAGGCTATTATGCCCATAACCACATTATTTTATTAACAAATTCAAACTATATTATAAATTACACAGGACACATTAAATTAAAGGAACGTCTGATCGCCAAGAGGCAAGCCGTCGTCCCACAATCCTAGCCTCTTCCTCCACAGTGCATATGTGGATCAGATGAATTGACTTATTCACTTGTATAATCATTATAATAATTATAAAAATAATATAATTATATAAACTTAGTCTAATTATATCTACTTCTTTCTTAAACTCTCTAATGTGAGCAGTGAAATCATGTATGGAGCTTTCCTAATTAATCCTCTGGGTGAGAGGGGTTACATTTTACTGTCCTTTTGTGTGTCTCGTTGTCTGTCTGTCTGTCTGTCACTGTGATTTTGGGGATTACTGACAAACCATTGATTTAGGTAATATTTCTTCTCTCAAAGATGTGCCTATCTGTATTTAGATTTGCCCTATAGTGCAAGGAAAGGTTGATTGTGTCAAGATATATTATAATAGTTGTTTATCATGCCAGCTTTCTCGTACAAGACTGATCCACTACTACTCACACTTGTGTCTGTGTTTACCATTTAGTGGGTAAACATAAATAAAATTGATATAACAAACAGTAGGCATACCCTCCAGAAATCTTGCTGTTTACATTGTATTATTATAGCACCATGGAGAGTTCAACCTCAGTTGACCCCTGAAGAGGACTTCGCAAGAAGTTAAAACGTCTGGTTGAGTTTTAATTAACAATATTGCAGAACAAGAAAAATATGCTATTATTAAAATTGATATAATATTAGAATAATAAATTAAAGATCAGTTGCTTCTCTACGGAAATTCACATTGCACACTGGAAGAAAAGAGTTTAAGTGCATGTAAAGCAATATTCTTAATAGTTTGTCATACCACTTCCTTTACTGAAAGAAAACATAAGAAAAATTAACTTATAACATCAGGTCATGTTTATGTTTATTTTACCCAAAAAGGCAAACAGATTGAATTGTAAAAACCAAAGTAATGAGCAAGAAAACCATTTAGTGATGTGGTACTGTGACAACAAGAAATAATGACTGGACTGTAGTTTTCATCACTTCAGTTTTTTGTAAGAGGTTTTCTTTACTCATATTGGCAGTGTTTTGTCGTTCTTCAAAAAAGTTTCAGTTTTACCAAATATACTAGTTCTTTTTCTGTTTGTATGGTGTTCAAATATTATATTAAAGATGCCCAGTAATAGTGTAATATTATGTTATCTGGAGATAAACACTTCTCAATGAGTAATTAGACTTTATTCACTCTCTTCAAACCTCAGGAAATAAACCATCTCAGACACAGTGAACACAGTTATAGCATTGTGTAGTCATGATGTATTATGCTGATGGAGAGACAACCATTCTGTGTCACTTCATATTATATTGAGTTCCCAAATTATATTCTTGTGGATAATACAATAATAATTCAAATGTGGCATGACAACATTGTTGTTGAAGTTGTAATATTGAAACTGAAACTTATTACGATGACCTTATGACACTGAGTTTAAGCAAGCACATAGTCCTCACTATTACTGTTTCCATTTTAGTCATCTTATAATATTTTAAAACTATTGATGATTTCAAGATGTGTTTCTTATGTAATGCCAAACTAGGATATGCAATAATAGAGCCTGCAGCAAGATGCTGGCTACATCAAACAGGATACATTATCAGGTACTGAACTACTCTAGTGTAATTCAGTAATGAAGCTTAATGTTGATTTATTGTTGTTTTAGTTAAATAAAAGAAACAAAAATCCCTTAGTTTCAGTGGTTTTGCTTAAGGTAAGGAAAACAAACTTTAAGCATTAGAGAATGTGAAAAAACTAAATACTGTATTTTAGAAGAAGACAGCAAATTTGATTAGATGACAAACTAAAACTAAGCAATATATTGTAACCTGCTCACCTTGAATCATGCAATTATTCAGGGAAATATAAATTGCCTTAGCCAAATTTTATGTTACTCAAGAAACTTTTACCAATTTAGCAATTCCTGAAACCAGATAGCTATGAAAGTATGATTACTTAACATGCCACAAACATTGTTTCAATGAATAATGTGTCACAATTAGGAATGTGTGATGGCAAGAAACTACAACTGCAATGATTACTAGCTATAATAGTAGCTATTACACAGACAGATTTTGATCGATTATCTATTGTTTAATAAAAGAGCAGATGTTTGAACATATTTTTAATAATGAAGAGAGAACATACTATTATGTGGAATTCATGCCACCTAAAAGGAGCATGTGGAACAAGTTAAGTTTTTTCAAATTGAATGTTTAGTCTTGCCAGATAAAAACATTTTCATTTCAAGCTTGCAATGACTATTCCCAGAATGAGTGAGTAAATAATCACTGTAGTTATTAGTGTGATGAAGACTGATACAAGTACAATATCTGAAATTTGTAATTGACATAATGAATTAATTATATAAGGATGTACACGTTTTTCATGTTAAATTATAAATAAACACTAAATTCTTACAGTAAAGAAAGCAACTATTATTGTTAAATAATATACTATTTATTACTTGTATAAATTAGTTAATTATTATTGTTCTGTTGAAACGCATATCACAAATACAGGCTTAATTGTATGCACAGCCACTCTTCCAAATCATTATTGCTCTTTACCTCAAGATAAATAAGAAAGAATTATGGTGGAATTATCCTCCTTGGTTGACTCAGCTTCCAACTGAATAACTAATCTTTTCTGTTTCCTTATCAGCAAAAGCACTATAGAAGAAACAGTACCAGTATTGTTGGTAACATCATCTAATATTTGGAGGCGTTATTAGTCATCTCACAACAGTCATTCTTTCATCAAATACAATGACACTTCATTTCTTTTAGAACTCTTACATTTTGGAGGCTGGTGAGCATAAGAATAGGGACAAAAAAAATTATTTTGAGGAAGAATCTAACACTGTATTTGAATTAGGCATTTTTATAGACCAGACTAAAGCAATAAATAATGGGTTTGATTGCAAATATGTGGAGAAAATAAAATCTATGAAATCTTCATGATGTACTGTAATAGAAAGCAATGTTTACATTTTTGAGTGCTTAAATATTTTGCCATTTTAATCTCAAAAAATGATGAATGTTTTAAGTGTCAAATTAATGCTGCTCTGATTAAACATTAACCTTTTGAATTATATCATTCTGTGTCTCATGTAAGTAAGGACTCTATGTCTGGTACAAAACAATATCTTGAAGATTTAAAAAGTGTACAACTGCTTATACTCAGTATTTTGCTGACTAATCACTTTGCAGCTAATCTGTTTCATGTAGTAAATGTCTTAATTACAAGGTTAATTTCATAATCAAGCATATACACTTATTTGAAGACTACTTTTCACACCACTATAGTGGATATTGCTTAAGTTTCATATAGCATAATTTTATAGCTATCATTTCTTTCCATTCTCTGCTCCTTATTAGATTCCTTAAGTGCTATATGTCCTTGATCTTGTAGCATTCCAAACAAAGACATTGGTTCTCCCTGCCAGCTCCAGTATATGTCATGGCTATTGACTACAAAACACAGTTTGCTCTCAAACCAGACTAGGTTAAGAAGCATCATGACCTCTCTACTAGTAGTGCCAATAGAGATCTTGCCAATTTCAAAATGTGTTATTGAAGTAAAATAAAGCAATAACACCTTCCAATCATATTTTGCTAATAATGATGAGTAATTACTTTAAATTTTAGTTTTTGTTCTGATTCAGAATTGCATTCTCAATTTCTGTTAGCATACAAAGCATGGCTATTAAAAGGCAGTGTACTCAATTGCCAACTAATATTGATCTGTAGATTAGAAATTTAATGGACAAATCTATCGAATCACCATAAGAATGATCACAGTGACTCTTTGAGGATGTAAGAAAGGGTGTAGATATGCAAATGTTTGAAAGTGCTCAGTGAGGACCAATCCTCCAGCTCCTCAGCTTCTGATCTACAAACAGACTGTAGTTTTGCTCAGTGAGGACCAATCCTCCAGCTCCCCAGCTTCTGATCTACAAACAGACTGTAGTTTTGCTCAATCCTCCATTTCTGATCTACAAACAGACTGTAGTTTTGCTCAGTGTGGACCAATCTTCCAGCTCCCCAGCTTCTGAACTACAAACAGATTGTAGTTTTGCTCAGTGAGGACCAATCCTCCAGCTCCCCAGCTTCATTTGTAATGGATATGATGTATATTAGCTTCATTGTTGTTACTAATTCTCTAAAAATAATTTACTTTCCCATTTTTTCAGTCTTCATAATCCGCTGAGATTGTGACATCTAAAACTTATAGCACAGCAAGAAAGAAATGAATTTTAGTTGTGCAAATTTAAATTGTATAGACTTCCATTGAGTTTAACGAGAAATCAAAACATTAGCTATAATAAAGTGTTTATAACATTATGCTGCTACACAGAAAAAATGTAGTAAAAACAAATAGCAATGTCTATACACATAGGTAGACCACCAGTACATCAGCTATATACTGTACAACAATGATGTTTAATCAATTTGTAGGAACAATCTCTGGACTTTTTACAGTCTCATAATGAGAATCAGATTCTCTCTGCATGACTTCTCCGTATGCTGCACATGACTCCATCTTTACATCTGAAATACTACACACAATCATTCTTTATTCATAAATATCTCACAAACTATATAAATACTTCTAATAAATGCTATAATTAACTCTCAGGTGCATGTGCAAAAGGTTTATTGTAGTCGTCCTGTCTGTCTGTCTGTCTGTCTGTCTGTCTGTCTGTCACACTCATATTTTGCAGACTACTGACAATTAACCATTGATTTAGGCATGAACTAACTCAGAATGAAGATTTAGGACCATTGATTGTGCTACTTTTATAAATATCCAGCTAATTGTTGAGAAAAAGCGAAGCTTTCAACTCCACGTTGGTACCTGCTTTTGTGGGAAATGCCCCCTAGTGTCACATCATAATCACGTGAGCAAATAGTTTCTTGCAGCCAGTGATGTAGTTTGCTTTATGATCAGGGAAGCTAACGGAATTGAAATAGCTAAGTAGTGTTTAGTAGCGCAGAGAGTTCTGGTGCTTCATTATAAATGTACAAGTAAAACAATATCATTAGTCTTTTATAACAAATAAAGTTCTGTATTAAAATTCATTATTAGTATTTGTTTAACTACCTTTTTTCTGTCTTTCTTGTAAATTTCAAGCTTGCAATGACTATTCCCAGAATGAGTGAGTAAATAATCACTGTAGTTATTAGCGTGATGAAGACTGATACAATTACATTATCTGAAATTTGTAATTGACAAAATGAATTAATTATAATAAAGATGTACAAGTTTTTTATATGTTAAAGTATAAGCAAACCCAAAATTCTTACAGTAATGACAGACACTGTTATTGTTAAAATATTATTATACTATTTATTTCTTGTATAATTATGTTAGTTAATTATTATTGTTCCGTTAAAATGCATCTCATAACAAATTTAATTGTATGCACAGCCAATAGGGCCAGTTCTTATTCAAATCATCATCATTCTTTACCTCAAATAAACAAGAAACTGCTAATTTAACTTAGTAATTGTAAAATCTTGATTCACTCAATTTAATTTACCATAGTTTTACTGACACTAACTAACTGCACTTTTCTTTACTTGTTTGAGTGCAAGTTGTTGAAGTTCTTTCAGTAGTAGGAGATATTAGAGTAAGAGGATCTGGTCCAGCTCTCATTCCTGATACTGACTTCTGACCATCAGTTGCTCTAGCCACTACTTCAAACATGTACTCTGCTGCACTGACTAATTTATTAATAGTAATTGAAGTTACTTCCTTTGAAACAACCACACTTGATTCAAGAGCTTGTCTCTTTCTACTGCCTGTCTGTCTGTAGTAGACTACAAAATCAGTGATGGCTTGGAAACCAGAGTTGTCCCAGGATATTCTCACTGAGGTGTCAGACAGAACTTCTAACTCAATCTTTTCTACTTCAGCTAATAAATAAATAAATAAAACAATAAATATAGCAACAATTATTGACAATATTTATAGCTAAACTGAATTACATGAACATGTGTAATTACTATAATAAAATACTGTAATTTTGTGAGTCAGTAACATCAACCAACAACTGTGAGTACATTCATGAATATTTCAAGAGCTGAGCCCAGTTGTTAAAACATCGCCTCAAAATACCATCATCTTCTGTAGAGAGCAATAAAGGAAATGAAGTCAATTAGAAATGACAACTAATTGAAACATAAAACACGTGAAATCAGTGAGGAATGGACAGAGAAAGCAATAGCTTCACATAGCATAAATCCATATTTAAGAAACACGGATCCTTAGAAGCAGGGGAGATTGACAAAGAAAGAATTGCAGGACTCAAGATGAGATGAAATGTTGAGAAGAGCTAAAATGACTCAGGAAGACAGAGAACAGGAAAGGGAAACTGGTGTAGATAAATGAAGTAATATTAAGCAGAAAATCTTAAGAACAGTTAAAAATAAATTATGCTACATCATTCCTAATTTTCAAAAGTCATTAGTTATAGCGCTACTGTGTAAAATAGAATAAACAACTTATTACACTTTTCAAAGTTGATATAGCAAGATACTTCTCTCTCAGGCTTTATTGTCACAGATACTTCACTCTCAGTATTTGTCACAAGATACTTCTCTCTCAAGCTTTATTGTCACAAGATACTTCTCTCTCAGGCTTTATTGTCACAAGATATTTCTCTCTCAGGCTTTATTGTCACAAGATACTTCACTCTCAGGCTTTATTGTCACAAGATACTTCACTCTCAGTCTTTATTGTCACAAGATATATACTTCTCTCTCAGGCTTTATTGTCACAAGATACTTCACTCTCAGTCTTTATTGTCACATGATACTTCTCTCTCAGGATTTATTGTCACAAGATACTTCACTCTCAGGCTTTATTGTCACAACATACTTCACTCTCAGTCTTTATTGTCACAACTTACTTCACTCTCAGTCTTTATTGTCACAACATACTTCACTCTCAGTCTTTATTGTCACAAGATACTTCACTCTCAGTCTTTATTGTCACAAGATACTTCTCTCTCAGGCTTTATTGTCACAAGATACTTCATTCTCAGGCTTTATTGTCACAAGATACTTCACTCTCAGGCTTTATTGTCACAGATACTTCACTCTCAGGCTTTATTTTCACAAGATACTTCACTCTCTCGTTATTTGTCACAAGATACTTCTCTCTCAGGCTTTATTGTCACAAGATACTTCTCTCTTAGGCTTTATTCACAAGATACTTCTCTCTCAGGCTTTATTGTCACAGATACTTCACTCTCAGTCTTTATTTGTCACAAGATACTTCTCTCTCAGTCTTTATTGTCACAAGATACTTTTCTCTCAGGCTTTATTGTCACAAGATACTTCTCTCTCAGGCTTTATTGTCACAAGATACTTCACTCTCAGGCTTTATTGTCACAAGATACTTCACTCTCAGGCTTTATTGTCACAAGATACTTCACTCTCAGTCTTTATTGTCACAAGACATTTCTCTCTCAGGCTTTATTGTCACAAGATATTTCTCTCTCAGGCTTTATTGTCACAAGATACTTCACTCTCAGTCTTTATTGTCACAAGATACTTCTCTCTCAGGCTTTATTGTCACAAGATACTTCACTCTCAGTCTTTATTGTCACAAGATACTTCACTCTCAGTCTTTATTGTCACAAGATACTTTTCTCTCAGGCTTTATTGTCACAGATACTTCTCTCTCAGTCTTTATTGTCACACAAGATACTTCTCTCTCAGGCTTTATTGTCACAAGATACTTCACTCTCAGTCTTTATTGTCACAAGATACTACTTCTCTCTCAGGCTTTATTGTCACAAGATATTTCACTCTCAGGCTTTATTGTCACAAGATACTTCACTCTCAGTCTTTATTGTCACAAGATACTTCTCTCTCAGGCTTTATTGTCACAAGATACTTCAGGCTCTCAGCTTTATTGTCACAAGATACTTCTCTCTCAGTCTTAATTGTCCCAAGATACTTCAACTCTCAGGCTTTATTGTCACAACATACTTCTCTCTCAGTCTTTATTGTCACAAGATACTTCTCTCTCAGGCTTTATTGTCACAAGATACTTCACTCTCAGTCTTTATTGTCACGAGATACTTCTCTCTCAGGCTTTATTGTCACAAGATACTTCTCTCTCAGGCTTTATTGTCACAAGATACTTCTATTTCAGGCTTTATAGTCACAAGTTTGTGGGTGATGAAAATACAAGCTTGCTCTCTAAATTATTTGTCTACAGTAAGGACACTTACCTTGATTTCCTACACTCTCCGCTTTTGTCCTTTCCTTGGTCACATTAGAGCTATGTTTACACACTTTTCCCACAGTAGAGAATAAAACTCAAAAGTTTTACATAACCTCAATTGAGACCATTTCAATTAATGATTGTCAATATAAGGATATATTATATGTATATTGAAGTATTTACTGGCAATTATCCCACCACATCCTGGCACTTGATGTACTTACTTTTGCAAAATAGGAATGCAGTAGCATAAGATATTTTTATCCATGTTTTCCCTCTCCTACTCTTTTTCTTTCTGATCTATCTCAGGTTATCTTATTCCTCTCTTCATTACATAGAGTCGCTTCTCCTTCATTGTCTATCTCTCTCAGCGTTTCTGTCCTTTTAATGACCTTTGTTTTCTTACTGCCTTCTATTGTCAACTATAGAGCAAGAAGAACATGACACTCTACTGATGCTTTACCAACTTGGTTCAGCTCATGAATTATTCATGAATACCTATACCATCGTCGATTGTTGTTGTTGTTTCTGACACACTAGCTTATCGGCGAGCGAGCGTAGCGAACGAGACACTTACAGGGGTAAAAATGAAAAAATCGGGGATGTTTGTTTACTTGTATATATGTTTGGACGTACATATGTCATTTTGTCTTTGACCCTCGCGTTTTTGTGTTAGTTATGCGGTCGACCCCGTCCCAAATTGCACTAAACAGAATCCTCTGGTTTATCGATCAGTACCCGTATCACCCTAGAAATTGAATTGTTTACCGTTTTGAATTCTTTTGCGGGTGCAGTATTTACTTGAAAATACATTGTCCACTAGACTATTGCGAAGGTAAGTCTGTGTAGGTGCATGTCCAGTTGTGTCAAAGCATTGTGTGTTACAACCACTACTTAGCTAAAGAATATCACAAAGAAAATTTTTAAATAACGTGTATTGTTTTGTTGTTGTTTTTTCCCTTCAATTCAAGCAGTTGCAGAGAGTTAGTTGTTACTATGGCGCTGAAATCCCTTTACCCTGTATGCTAAATAAACAAACTGGACCTTATTTTTAGTAGCTTCAGTGTTAGAAGTCAAAATCATTCATATAAAAATATTATAGTCTTTAGGCTCGCTCGCCATTTGTGCTCAAGCACATCACTAGTTATTATATAGATAATAAATGTCACATGCATCTTGTATGTCGATTATCCATGCTAATGATGAACACATTCACAAGTCACTTAGTAAGCAATTGTTGAAGCCAAAAGTTTGTTTTTCATCTCTGGCTAAACTATTAATACACAGCAAAAGTATTTCATGACATCATGTAATTATACCATAAAACAATTCAACTTTGAATTTAAAGATGAGCATCTAAGATAGTTTCATTTCTTAGTCCTTAGATGAAAGTAAAAAAATGTAATTTATTTGAGTTTATAGATACACAAATAATACATATTGCATTAGTACTGATATGAGACTCATTTCTTTTTAGCGATAGTAAATTTAGAATAAATCCCCAATATTTTATATATTTGTAATAATTATAGTGCCTATTTGATTTTTGAGGTGGTAGCCAATACAACATATGCTTCTGTTCAGTTTGTTTTATACAATAGTGACTTACACGGTCGATCCAGAGTCTTAACATCAGCTATGGTCTGAGGAGGACCATCTCCTGCTCCTGTAGCAGCTACGACTCTGATATTAGACACTACAGTGTTTGGGTTCAGATCTGTAATAGAGAAAGTGGTGTCCCTTGTTGTGTTAGTTATCTCACTGCTGCCATTCACTGAGTATCTGATAGTGTATCTGTTGAGAATGCCATTGAGAGGGACTGGCTCACTCCAGGATAATACTACACTGAAGTATAAACGAATCCTTTCTACGTTTCTTACAACTGACGGTCCTGCGACAAAATAACAATATGCCAATTATGATGGACCATTTCGTATAAATTCTAATTTCTTAGTGTACCAAGGTAGACAATGTGTAAGTCTACAGATTATGATTATTTGATTATTTGATTATTTGTTGTCATTATATATAATAATATAGAACATGTTTTTACATGAGTGTATTCCCACAATTTGAAATGGTCTAGCAAATGAAGGAGTGCATGGTTAATGAGTTCTAAGATAATTACTGTCCCCTCAACTGTGTTATTCAGTATGATGCTATAAACAATTCATAATAATTTTTAGCTATTTCACTAGCACCATAATCTGAAACAATACAGACAGTTTGACACTACGCAGATGTTATTATCAGTGAATAGTACAAAGTGAACATTCTAAGGATAAAAATACAAATATACACATGTTGTGCCAGAGGTATGTCACTCTATTCAATGACTAATTTGCCTAATCAGTAAACTCAAAACAACCAGAACAGCTAACATCTCCCTGTGGGGGAGGAATGGGCAGACCACTAAGCTGAGGTGGTTGTAGGCAGGTAGAACACACGTTGATAGGAATGGGTCTGGGAAGGAGTTTATACTCTGCATTGGCAAACAGACAACACATGTATCTGCCGGGTGGTAATAGCTTAGTGAGTAAGGGGTAAAAGGGACACGTTCATTCCACCACAATCCTCCCCAGTCAGTGGTAATCATAGTTATGTATATTTAATAGTAACAAAACTTACTAACTTCACCCGTCCTTATGACAGTCTCTGCTGAATAGATTCCCGCTCCTGCACTATTCAGTCCTCTCACTGAGACACTGTAGTTGGTAAAGGGAGTCAGACCAGATATTACTCTACTTCTGCCAGTAGATGCATGACCTATTGTTGTAGGTGAAGTGTTAACAGGTCCATATCTAATAGTATATCCAGTGATCACTCCATTCCTGCCAAGACATGCTATCTCAGTCCATGTGATGGTTATACTAGTTGATGTAGTAGCACTAGATGTTGGTGCAGCAGGACTGCCACTAGGAACTGCAGGAAATTATATCATATTTCTACTTCAGTATGCATGTAATAAATTTTGTACTGCTATTGTAAATTACACTTGACTCTGATTGGTTAAAACTACTAAATACACAATACATTATTAAAAAGGTTGTGTAACCTTTCAAAACCAATCAATTGTCACCAATTGTGCTTCTCATAAATAATAATTCAATCTCTTTGCAATATTTATTACCTGATTCACTTGTCGTTAAAGTTGCAGTTCCAGTGCCTTCTAATTCTGCCAAATTATTTCTACCAGTAACACTAACAAAGTATCGAATACCAGCCTCCAGATTACCAATAGTTACTGAGTTACTGGTAGTAGATCCTGTTCTAGTAGGGACTCCATTACAGGCAGTACCAGTCAATGTAACTGTGTACATATCTACTGATAAACTATTGGTAGGTTGAGAGAAGGACAGAGTAGCTGATGTAGCAGTCACTGATGAAGATATCGTTGGTGGTGGTACATCTGTAAGTACACATTAGAATGTATTTAATTTAGGTGTACGTTTTCAGTTTAAGTTTTCTCATCTATCTGTGTTTATGTAACCAAACTATCAGATTTCATATTCTACAAACCCATTATAATCTTTATGTAATCCTTTTATCTATCATTACCTTACTGATACAAATTCAGTTTCATCTTTTCACCCATTTAATCTTGTATTAATGTTTCAAATAGTACAATTATTATTCACCCTAATGAAATATATTTTTGTTAAGACTCAAAGAGCCTGCTCACAGTTCTATATAGCTGAATGTGATGCCTTTTTTGTATCGTGAAGTACGGATTATATCTAGCATATATTGCTCGAGTGAGTGCACGAGAATATTTATTGCTAGAAGGGAGCATACTACTGATAGTTATCCCTTCTAGCTAATTGTATCCTCCCTTCCAAATTTTATTAGTTTTTTAGTTTATGCCTATGATTAGTACAAGAATGTTATTTGTGTGGCATCTTTGCCAGATGAGGAAGATATGATTGGATTGTAGTGCTGATTCATTACACCTTTAATTTGAAAAAAAAAATCACAACTAATTGGAAACACTGATGACAAAAAATATGAGTAAGAAAATCAAATAACAATAAAAAAAAAACATAAACAAAAAAAGTAAGTTACATTTCAGTAACCTTTCTTAATTGTCTATATGACTACAATTGTGAAACTCAAGGAACATCTTCTAGTTGCAATATTGTGCATTTGTAATAGCACAAGTCTCATTTTATTTTGTTAAGAATGTCCACAAGTTTATATTTTGCATCTTATATAGATGAAATCCCAGCACTTCTGTGTCTAGGATGTTCCATCACAAACTGTTAATCAATGCCTGATAAACAGCTACAAATGTAAAGTGATGAGTTCAATTTTGGAAGACCTTCGTAAAACTTTTAAGGTTGACCAAACCTTGATAGAAAAGGTAAGCTAGTCTGGGGGAATTGTCTGTGTGTAGCTTGTCTGGAGAGAGATGAGCTCTACAGGGGAGCTGATTATGAGGAGTTAATGATAGAGCTGACTGAGGTGCAAGAGAAGTTAGTTGAGAGGAGATGTAGAAGAAACTAAACTGGCTTGAATTTTATAATACAAGTTGAGCTGGAACATGAAAATTTTATATATGAGCTAGAATTTTCTATTGTTAGTTCACTGAAAAAATTCTCCTAAACTCTAATCCAATCACTTTTGCTCGTTCACTGGAGTCAAGTGCACTACAAATGAAAATATCCCATGCACTGCATTATAGCTTGCCAAAATCACTGCATCAATTAGTGGAATAATGCAATCACACCCTTTTAGTCATAGAGTGTCAGTATATAAACAAAGGAGGAAAATTACTTTTCAGGTATTTACTAACAGAGGATAGTTGCTATAAACTGATAGATATTGAAATATTGGGATTTACCACTCATCAAATCATCTGGTGTCTGATACCATCTATGCTGTGCTCGGGAGGTACAGCCTGCAGCCTTCACGGTTCTGTGGGCAGTGAATCCCTTGCTGTCATCATCTATGTATTGTGTGGTGTCTTAGTTCTTCCATCTAGGTTACACTTACCATTGTAATCTGAATTATTATGAGTAGAGTTTCCATATGTTAGACAGCTAGTCACTGTAACGCAGTATCCCAGTTGTGGAAGTGAATCTTGCTTGACTTAGAGTTTGTAATTCTCACTAGGCAACTATGCAGACAACACTGGTTATCATGGGGTTGTCATATCAACCTGAGTACACACTCTACTCTCCCATTTTACAAGTGATTGAAACAAGTATTAACTACTGAACATAATTTTAAGTCATAATCAAAGAAACATATTGTTGTACGATAGGACAGCTATAAGACACTACCATTCTATATTATACGTAAAGATGATTATTTGTCAACAGAAAATAATGTCTGTACACTGTATTAGTATTGTGTTCACGTAAAATGTAAAATAATATTATTATATGCATAGAAATCACTGAGGTTTCACAGTACCAGGGATGTAGCAAGATGATTTAGAGTGCGGGGGGAAGGGGGGGGGGGGGCACAACACTTGGAGCTAAGCCACACCAACTAAAAAATTAAATCACCATATGATTGTCAAGTGTAGCCAAACCCTGTTACTGAATGCAATTCAGCACAAATTGTGAGCTAGGTAACCCAGGTATATAAAGAAGTGAGAACTCTGAGCTACACACCTCAGTAGAAAATTAAGAGGAACACTGTAAGAACTTCCTAGTAGTTTCTCTTCTCTACTTTATTGGAAGCCAACATTTAGTGTCTAACACCACACTGATGTTGAAATTTAAGATAGGTAGGAGCAAGTCTAATAGGGGTGGGATAGTTTTATGGCTACATACAAAAGAGAATAAATATTTTATAACATTATGTTTTCTGGAATACAGTTGACAGGCAATAAACCTCAAAATCTTCACGCTAGAATGCAGCTGCCAACTTCTATATAGTGTGAGTTATACTATGAAGTATCGCTAATAAATTCAGCCGGCATTTCCCCATTATAAGGTGATTAAAACTGAATAGGCTAAGGTCACCATAATTAAAAATATAAAAGTGTTGTGGTGAAAAACTATGGAGTTGCTCTTGGAGATTAACTAAGTAAGAATATAGAAGTTGTTAATTAAATTCCATTTCTTCACACCCAATATGCTCCTTAGCTTAGTTTGTGATACATTTTTGCTACTTTAAACACTTCAGTTTGCATTCAGTATGAAACTGTCCAGACTATTCAAAATAGTATAATGCTATAGAGTGTGCAGTCTGTGATAATGTTAAAAATATTATTTGTGGATAACTACACTTTTTTGTTTTTGTTGTTTTTGTTTTGACAACGTTCATTCTACCACAGTCCCCAATCAGAGGTAACCTTAGTTTATGTATATTTCCTTCACTTACTATCTTCTGCAGTTCTGATTTTTCTACTAGCTGCAGAGAAAGGTCCAATATGCACACTGTTGACTCCAGCTACAGTGAAGGTATAGTTAGTGAAGAGTTTGAGGCCAGTAATTAGATGAGTGGTAGCACTAGACTGTGTATTGATTGTCATGTCTCTAGTATTCCCCACTCCATATTGAATGATGTATCTAGTGATAATTCCATTTCTTTGAGAGACATCTATCTGTGTCCATGTGAGGGTAAGGCTAGTAGACATAATTTGATTAGCAGTAGGTACTCCAGGACTACCAGTAGGAGCTGAAAAAGAAGAATACCAAATACATCATATATATATATATATATATATATATTTATTTATTTATTTATTCCTTCACTTACTATCTTCTGCAGTTCTGATAATTCTACTAGCTGCAGAGAAAGGTCCAGTATTGACACTGTTGACTCCAGCTACACTGAAAGTGTAGTTAGTGAAGGGCTTGAGGCCAGTGATTAGATGAGTGGTAGCACTAGACTGTGTATTGATTGTCAGGTTTCTAGTATTCTCCTCTCCATATTCAATTATAATATAACTAGTGATAATTCCATTTCTTTGTGAGATATCTATCTCTGTCCATGTTAGGGTAAGATTAGTAGACATAATTTGATTGGCAGTAGGTACTCCAGGACTACCACTTGGAGCTGAATAATTAGAACACAAAATATAGTAACAATGGGTGGTACTTAATTAAATTACTTTCTTCTGAAGTTCTGATAATTTCACTTGATCCAGAGAAAGGTCCTCTGTTGACACTGTTGACTCCAGCTACAGTGAAGGTATACTCAGTAAATGGCTTGAGGCCAGTAAGTAGATAAGTGGTAGCACTAGACTTTGTATTGATTTTCATCTCTCTAGAAATTCCCTCTCCATAATCAATTATATAGCTAGTGATAATTCCATTTCTTTGGGAGACATCTATCTGTGTCCATATGAGGGTAAGGTTAGTAGACATTATTTGATTAGCAGTAGGTACTCCAGGACTACCAGTAGGAGCTGAAAAAGAAGAATACCAAATACATTAATACAATTATATATATATATTTATTTATTTATTCCTTCACTTACTGTCTTCTGCAGTTCTAATAATTTCACTTGATCCAGAGAAAGGCCCTCTGTTGACACTGTTGACTCCAGCTACAGTGAAGGTATACCCAGTGAATGGCTTGAGGCCAGTGATTAGATGAGTGGTAGCACTAGATGGAGTAGTGATTGTCATGTCTCTAGTATTCCCCTCTCCATATTGAATGATGTATCTAGGGATAATTCCATTTCTTTGTGAGACATTTATCTGTGTCCATATGAGGGTAATGTTAGTAGACATTATTTGATTAGCAGTAGGTACTCCAGGCCTACCAGTAGGAGCTGAAAAAGATTACCAATTATGTTAAAAAGAAATAAGAAATTAAATATTATGTATTTATTTATAATGTTTATATATATATATATATATATAATATCCAATTACTTATTGTTAGTACAATTATATATAATATAATATATTATGTTATATCCCATGATGATATGAATTATATATAATATATTATTTAATCACTTGTTTCTTCACTTACTATCTTCTGCAGTTCTAATAATTTCACTAGCTGCAGAAGAAGGTCCTCTGTTGGCACTGTTGACTCCAGCTACAGTGAAGGTATAGTTAGTGAAGGCTTTGAGGCCAGTGATTAGATGAGTGGTAGCACTAGATTGTGTATTGATTGTCATGTCTCTAGTATTTCCCTCTCCGTATTGAATCGTGTAACTAATGATTATTCCATTTCTTTGTGAGACATCTATCTGTGTCCATATGAGGGTAATGTTAGTAGACATTATTTGATTAGCAGTAGGGTGTCCAGGACTACCAGTAGGAGCTGAAAAAGAAGAATACTAAATATGTTGATATCATAATAATGTATGTAATTTTAGATGTTATATGTTGAAATTTGACATGATTATTACTATTTTTTCGATTTTTTTTTTTCGTGTATAGTTTTAGTATTACACTGTTTCAAATGCATACCATGCACAGTCTTCATCAGGTTACAAAAATTAAGATGAAATTTAAATAAATAGAGCAGACACAGAAAAACCGCTGCTAGTTACTGGGCCAAAGATATAAACATGACAGTCGGTAAGTGAAATATGATTTGTTAAAGTTGACCGGTAAAATTTGAGGCATAAAAGCTGGTGCATGAAAGATGCTGATGTTTAAACAGATAAATAATTAAAGAAGTAAATTAGTAAAAATAGTTAGTAAAGCTACAAATGAAAATTCATCTGCTGTGAATTTTTGCAGTTATTGCAGTTTCTGATATGCCATGCTTCGTTGATTACTAGCCCAATATCTTCTCTCACTGTTACCTTTGAGAAAAGGTGACTGTACTTATGTGTGTATGTATGTATGTATGTATGTATGTTTTTTTGTTTGTTTGTTTGTTTGTATGTATATATGTATGCGTGTATGTACATAATATGTGTTCACTTGCTATCTTCAGCAGTTCTAATATTTCCACTAGCAGCAGAAAAAGGACCTCTGTTGACACTATTAACTCCAGCTACAGTGAAGGTATAGTTAGTGAAGGGCTTGAGACCAGTGATTAGATGAGTGATAGCACTAGATGGAGTAGTAATGATCATGTTTCTATTAGTTCCCACTCCATATTGGATGATGTAATGAGTAATTATTCCATTTCTCTGTGCCATATTTATTTCAGTCCATGTGAGGGTAATGTTAGTAGACATTATAGTATTTGCCATTGCACTAGGTATTCCAGGACTACCACTTGGAGCTACAAATAGAGAAGCAAACAATAATGACTTGCTAGGCCAGCATGGTTACATTACTGTGCTATATATAGCATGCTTACATCACTGTGCTATATATAGCATGCTTACACCACTGTGCTATATATAGCATGTTTACACCACTGTGCTTATAGCATTTATTATCGAATAGCCAATATCCCTTACTTTATTTTTATATATGGTGAACATTTATATATTCATTCACGCAATAATTCATTAGCATAATTAGTGATGTGCTTCAGCACAAGTGGTGAGTGAGTTTGTCTGACTAAAATTTAGATTTGAATACTAACAACTAATAATATTTATTTGTTAGTCAATGTTTTTAAATTCATTTGTGCTATTGTTTAGCAACATTTATACACACTTGTTCAGCAACATTTATACACACTTGTTCACTGGCTAGACCAGCACAAGACTTGTATTGTAGTCTCTTCCAGGGGAGGCTCCACTGGGGGGGCAGGGGGCGCAATTGCCCCGCCAATATTAATTGTGGGGGGGGGGGCATTGCCCCCCCTCCCCAATTAAAAAACTTGTGACTTTGTATCACTACATGAAGAAAAGAAAAGACACTTTGGAACATTTTAATCAGTCTTTTTGTATGATGTATTATAGCTTAAAAAATCAGATTTCATAGGAGTGTGCCAATCTCTAATATTTTGCCCCCCCAACCACAAGTGTGTGGAGCCTCCTCTGTCTTCATAACTTATTGAACAATGGATTATCAAGGGGTAAGCAATTAAATTTCCACGGATGATAGGGTAAAAATAGCTATTAAAAGTATTAGTAGAGGGCCTAAATATTATTAAATTTTCTCAATCAAAAAATGAGGGGAATCCCAAACTCTTGGTCTATTTAGTGATATATCGTTGCTATGGGGTTTTCCCAGCCAGCATCGAGTAAAAAAAATAAAACGGTAATGCTCTATTCCGCGGTAGAAGATTAGATTTTTCCGCGCGCGTCCAAACAATTCGGGAACGAGAGGGTTAATGATGAAAGTAGTTAGCAATATGTAAGTACTGAGTTCAACCATGAAGAGAAAATTGAATTCCTTAATAAGCTACATCAACTAAATACAATACTTCAATGATTGGCTAAACCTGCTCTGCTTTGGCATACTTGAGCTTGGTCTGCCATGTTATAAGGAAAATTCTTGACTCAGCATATCAATTACTGGAGTCAAGGAAAAACAACAACGAACAAAAAAAAAGTTATTTGCTATAATACTTTTGTACTTCCACTTAACAGGTAATAAATAAAATAGCTAACAAGGCTTTTTTGACAAAAAGAGAGCTCTTTCTGAAAAAGGAAAAAGGGGGGGCTTATACGACACTATTTGAGCCACCCTAAATCCGACACTGCTTAAAAGCATCATCAGCGCTGACTATGGCTATGATGTGGTGTGTACCCATGAATACATGGGTCAAGAAAAGTAAGTGAGAAAAATAAAAGCGGACTAAAGTAACTAAACAAAGTTGTAGAGGATAGTAACAATGTACAACTTATTCCTTAAGTTAGTATGTAGTTGCCAATCTGTAGTTTAGGAGGATGACAGCAGGTAACCATACCAATAAGGCGAATTGTAGTTAAATGTAGTTTAACGTAGTTCAATGTAGTTAACGAAGATGTAGCCCACGCATCACACGTGCCCAGGTAAAGGTCGGCAGAGGACCTGGAGTACGGCGACCATGCGCTAAGCGGTCACACGTGAAGCAATGGTACCCGGGCACAAGTATATTAGTCCTGATAGCTAGCAGCTACTGATAGCCACTGTTCTCATTGCTGGTAGCCCTAGCCTCTAGCAGCTACCTGATACTGCTAGTCTGCTGACACAGGGGGGGGGGGGGGGGGGCCTCCTGAAGGCCCCATGAGTTTACAACTTGCAATTCTCATCAGGTAAAATAGTATGCCCAGAATGGCTGATCCACCGCTGGCACTATTACAGTTCATTCTCTAATCTCATTCATTATGTAACCCCTATTTGTTCCACCTCCCTTCTCATGTAACACTCTCATGTCAGCATAAATCTCAATCAGCATGCACCTGACTGATTCAGGAGTTTCTATGCTTCGAGAATACCGCTCACTTTGACAGAGCCAACCTTAGCAATACCGTGAGAGGGTCTGGCCACATACTGCAGATAGTTACTAACATGCACTGGACAATAATGATCATTTTTTTTTTGAATGAAGGTTATAAAGCAGAGAGTGGGAGCCGGCAACACATCCCACGCATGTAATGAAGGCCTACGCCTGACCATAGCGAGGGTTCAGCGTGCCCTTGTGATCTAGGGATTGTGACTGTGGGTAGAGAAACAGCATCAGGACTAGAGTCCAACTCTTAACCCAACTGCACTAGTAAGCCAGGCAACTGAACTGGCCGCATGCCCATGCATTGTCGAACCATAGAATTCCTGTTCTCGGCTGATTGCATCTGTAAGTATCAATGAAGGTCATTCACCACTGACTGGTGGTTTAGATCCCATATATCCAACCTGACCTACAGAAAACTAATTATTTAGAGTACAATATATCTACAGCCCCTTACTATTCAAATAATACCACCACTGATGAGCAGCCACCCTTAGAGAGCTAGTAGAGAATGAACTGTAGTGCTAGATGCAGTGTCTTAGGACTCATAAGCTACACTCTACTA
>WLWD01001254.1_pt1 | contig 30866 bp, 15 predicted proteins | sample 6712731 | NCBI WGS metagenome assembly WLWD01 (sample SAMN12718690, study PRJNA576275) | sponge metagenome | isolation source: marine sponge | host: Mycale hentscheli | place: New Zealand: South Island, Marlborough, Capsize Point | collected 2014-11-01
CACATGAAGGAGAAGAAAGAAAGGAAAGAGAAAGAAAGAATGGATGAAGTAGAGATAAAGATTGAACATAAACATTATTCATAGCTAATTGTCATGCGCATATCGTCAGTCTTGCGATTTTTACCTATTTAGTCATGTCAGGTCATTGGTTATTGTTGTGTCATTCTGATTGGTTGCCGTACTTGTTTTGGGAGGAGTCAGCACTCGTATATATATCATGTACTCGTGCTGCCTCCTTCAGAAGTTGTAATTACATTAACTTAGTCTAGTAACTAGTAGTGTAACCAGTTAGCTGGCTAGGGTACAGCCTAGGCTGCATATCTTAGTTACCTTCTCTGGTGGCAGCGATACTAAACGCTGTACCAGGTGCGTGAGAGCTAAGCTGTCTACGGACTCGCCGCGCCCTCCCACATATGGTGGCAGCGGTGGGATCCTCTTGCTGACCTTGGACACGAGAGGATTACCTGGCTTCTGAGGGAGACGTCCCGACTGAAGTTCCAGGGCCCGAACAACGAGAACCAATTACCCACGGTCGTTAGACTTGTGACAATCAACCTCACTTCGGTGGTGGAAGCAACCCTATCGCGGAACCATACTACGGTAGTGGGACCATTACACGCAACCTTGCCTTGGCAGAGGGAGCAACACGTCTATCTAGCTACGGCTGTGAGAGACATTTCAGTGGAACGTGTGCGACGCGGGCTACTGTGGAGTGAATTGGGGGAGGAAGTGCGCAGGAGGAGTATTGGCAGAAGGGACCTGGATTGGTGCTGGGCCGCCTGTCTGCTTGTGTCTGTGGCTAAGTGTATTGTGGCGTTATTGTGTTGTAAATTTTTCTAAGTTGTAACCGTCTAATTTGTCATCTATAGTTCTAATTGGTGTTGTGCCATATTTGGCTTTGTGTTCAATTGGACTTAAGTGTTTGTGCACTTTGTTGTGGAACTGTGTGGCTTTGTATTGTGTTTTAATTACCTGTACCGCCTTATTCATTGTCTTTATTTTTAATTCCACAGGCATCTAGCAGAGGGCTAGTTTTGGCTTTGCCTTCCATGACGGAGCCTGCGGCTGGTGAGGGGGGGACAAAGGGGGACAGGAGGAATCCGGGAATAGCTGGAAAGGAGTCCTATCGTCCACACCAGAAGACAGTGATAGAGAAGAGGTCGCCGTACCCTATTAGATCATCCGGTGTGAAGTGCCTGGAAGAGGGTGATAGTGAAGCCGAGTTTGAGGGAGCAAGAGAGGCATACGCGGGTATGGCTAGACAGGAAGAGGCAGGAGATTCAACTTCAGCTTTGATTAAGTTCCTAATGGAGAAGGATGCGCAGGATAGGCGTGACAGAGCTGAGGAGCTGGCTGTGCAGAGGGAGATGTTGGAGCAGGAGAAGAAGAGGCATCAGCTGGCTGAGGAACAGATTAGGGCAAGCAGGGAAGCTGAGGAGCTGCGTTGGAGAGAAACAGAAGAATCAAGGAGGACATATGACAACGACAGAAGACAATGGGAAAGACGTGAGGATGCTAGGGTTCGGGAGCTAAGGGAGTTGCTTAATGAGAGGCTCAAAGGGCTGGGCATGTACAAGGAAGGTAGTGAGCTTGGTGCGTACCTAAGTAAATTCGAAAGGATAATGCGTATGGGGGAGGTTAGGGAAGACAGTTGGGGGGATAGGCTCTACCCAAAGCTTACCGAGACCTTGTGTAAAAGAATTACTAAGGACCTAGATGGTAATAAGAGTTATGATGTGCTTAAGAAGAATTTGTTAAGGGCAGTGGGGGAAACAGCCATTACTTATGGTAATTCGTTACTAGGGGCTACCAGTGAGTTGTTTAAAGGTATGACGGCAGGTAGTATGGCTGATTGGTTATCAAGAACAACAATGGGTATGTTTCGTGATTGTGAGTCTGTCGAGGATTGTACTGTAGCTGCAGCCTTGGCAGTGTTAAGACGTGTATTGCCTGAGAGTGGGAAGATGTTTATGGATGGGAAAAAGATTAAGAATTGGAGAGACCTCCGTGAGAATTTGGAGGATTGGATGTCGGGAAGGCAGCCTGGGAACTATTTTAAAAGTATAGGGAGTTTAAGTGAGAATAGTAGCAGAGGCTATAGGGCTAGTGGGAATGTGTATGGGCAAGGAGATAAGTCCCGTGGGAATGTTGTGGGGGGTGTTGTTAGTAGTAATGTTGGAGCTAGGAGCAATTATGGTGGAAGTTATAGTAATAGTGGGGGGGTACACAGTTAAATGTTTTAGTTGTGGGGAGCTAGGACATAGATCCTTTGAGTGCAAAAAGGGTAAGTCAGTTAGTGCAAGTGAGGTAAGAGTACCTGTGTGCTATACGTGTGGGAAGTCTGGGCATAAAAGCCCCGAGTGTACCCAGAAGGGTAAGGGAACGTCTGCCATCAAGAATGAGCCACCAACTAAGCTTTCTGTTTTAAAGAGGGCTGGGTCGGGAGCTCAAGGTAATGTAGTGACAGGGTTGGTGTGTGGGGTGAAATCTGAGATTCTAATTGACTCAGGAGCAGAGATGGCATCGATTCCTAGGACACTAGTTCCTGAAGGTGTTAGGTGGTTGAGTGATGTAGTAGTAAGAAGTTATGGAGGTACAGAAAGGATGTGTAGAAGTTTTATGGGGGAGTTTAGTATAGGAGGATATAAGAAGTGCGTGAGGACGGTTGTGGATGAAAGTGATGAGGAAGGTGTAGCCTGTCTAGTGCCCATATCCCTTGAGAATGATGAAGAGGCTAAGGCCTACAGGGGGGCTATTAAGGCACACAAGGAGTTACAGAAAGTGAATATGAATGTTCTAACTAGGAGTATGCATGCTAAGGAGTTAGAGTCCGAACGCTGTGAGAGCGGTGGTGTGGATAGTGCCATTGAGTGGGATGTGGTGGAGCCTGTGGGTGAGTGCATGGAGGTTGTGCATGAACTCGAGGATCTTACAAGTAGCCACCCTGACCCCTCAATCATACCCGAAGTCTTGAGTAGGGTGGGGGAAGGGCATGGGGCGGATGAAGCTGAAGGTTTGCCTGAAGCTGAACAGCCCCAGGCGAAAGTAAGTGAGGGAATTGCTAGAGGTAAGGCAGTTCCCTTGGATAAGTTTGGCTGATAGGAAGGAGAGGGGGTTCAAATGGAGCAAAGGTATTTTAGTAAAGGAAATGTATGTGAATTGGGAGGAGTATAGAGAAGTTATTGTATTACCAAGAAGCTTGCGAAGTAAGGTTTTAAGTATTGGGCATGATAGGAATGGTCACTTAGGTGCAGAAAAGGTGTCCCAGCTTGTTAAGAAGTACTTTATCTGGCCGAGCATGGCCAAGGAGATATTTGAGTATTGTGCTAGTTGCAGTAGTTGTCAGTTAAGGTCTAAGAGCAAACCCAGGAGAGCCCCGGTGGTGGACCGACCGGTCATGTCGGAGCCATTTGAAACGGAAGCCATTGACCTTGTAGGTCCACTACCAAAAGGGAAGGGTGGCTGTAGGTTTATTTTAACTTATATTTGCCTAGCCACTAGGTGGCCGGAAGCCATCCCCTTGAGGTCCATCACTGCAAAGGCAGTTGTAGAAGGGCTTTGGTCTATCTTTAGTAGGACGTCCATACCTGAGGTTCTGCTTAGTGATCAGGGGTCACAGTTTTGTGGCAAGGTAATGTCCCAGTTGTGTGCCTGGTTAGGGGTGGAGAAGGTTAAGACCTCTCCCTATCACCCCGAAACCAATGGCTGCGTCGAACGCATGCATGGCACTTTGAAGTCCATCTTAGGCAAGTGCATGGAGAAGGGAGGTGATTGGGTTGAGCAGATTAATTTTGCTTTGTTTGTTTTAAGGGAAATGCCACATAAGGACTCTGGCTTTAGTCCTTTCGACCTGGTGTATGGGTTTCGTGTAAGAACTCCACTTGATGCCTTATACCATGGGTTGTTTGAATGTGAAAGTAAGAAGTTAGGCGTATGTGAATGGGTGATGAGAATGGCTGAAAGACTTGAAGGTCTTAGGGACTGTGCAGCCTTAGGGCTAGCTAAGGGAAAGGAGAGCAGGTTACAGTATGTGAATAGCGGGTGTAAGTTAAGGACATTTAAGGAAGGTGAATTAGTATTGTATAGAGTGCCTGGCTTGTCGTGCAAACTTTCTGATTCGTGGCAAGGTCCATATATTATTATGAAGAGGGTAGGTGAAGTAAACTATAGGATAGGAAAGGTTGGGAAGAGTAAGCACTCCAAGGTGGTGCATGTTAATTGTATTAAGCTACTTAAGGAAAGGGCAGAGATTAACAGGTTAGATGTTGTGATTGAGGATGTTTGTGATAGTGGATGTAGTAGTTTATTAAGTGGTGAATGTGAAGGGTTTGTTAAAGGGGAGTTAGACACTGTGTTGACTGACTTTACTGATGTATTTTCGGACAAGCCTGGAAACACCGATCGGGTAGTGATGAAGATAGACACCAAGGAGTGTGAACCGATTCGGCAATCACCATATTCTGTCCCCTTGGGTATCAGGGATAGGGTCCGTAAGGAGATTGAGAGTTTGGAAAGAGATGGTATTATAGAGAGGTGCCAGAGTAGTTGGGCCTCTCCTCTGGTTCCAGTTAGGAAGCCTGACGGCAGCGTCCGTCTTTGTGTTGACTACCGAAAGTTGAATTCTGTTACGGTTAAGGAGCCCTATTATATCCCTTCCTTTGAGGAAATGGTTGAGAAGGTTGGGACAGGGAAGGTGCTCTCAAAAATAGATCTAGCAAAAGGATTCCATCAAGTTGTTGTAGCAGAACAGGATAGGGATAAGACTACCTTTATATGTCCCTTTGGGAAGTACCGGTACCGGCGGATGCCGTTTGGCTTGACCAACGCTCCGTCCGTGTTTCAGAGACTAATGGAGGAGGTTCTGGGCGGTTGTGTTGAGTATGCCCGTGTATACATAGACGACATCTTAGTGGTGTCGGGTAGCTGGAAGGAGCATTTAGAGCACTTGAGGAATGTGTTGAGTACACTTAGAGCGGCAGGCCTTACATGTAAGAGGGCAAAGTGCCAGTTTGGCAAGAGGACTCTAGAATTCCTTGGGCACCAGATTGGTGATGGGAAGGTTTCGGTCCCTGCAGCGAGGGTTGCAGCCATAAGGGACCACCCAGTCCCACAGACAAGAAAGCAGCTGCGTGCATTTTTAGGGATGGTAGGATTCTATCGAAAGTTCATCTCTGGTTTCCATCGGTGGTCCTCAGTCCTCACCCCTCACACGTCGACGGCGATGTCTGGAAGGGTGAGTTGGGATGGTGTGATGCTGGATGCATTTCATTCTTTGTGTAATTTGTTGTCAGAGTTTGTGTGTTTACATGTACCTTGTGCAAGTGATGTCTTTGTCTTAGACACAGATGCAAGTGGTTCGGGTGTAGGTGCAGTGCTGTCTGTGGTCCGTGATGACGAAAAACTACCTGTGGCGTTCTTCTCCAAACAGCTTCATGGAGCTCAGCGGAACTACAGCGCACAGGAGCTTGAAGGACTTGGTATTTACGAAAGTGTTGTTCATTTTGCATATTACTTGTATGGGCGGAGATTTACGGTGGTTACAGATCACAAGGGACTTGCTGGAATGATGACTAAGAAGCAGGTCAACAGGAGAATCCTGAATTGGTGTCTCAAATTGTCGTTGTACGACTTTGATGTGATTTATCGTGCGGGCATTGAAAATCATGTTGCTGATGACTTGAGTCGCTGCAGAGAAGCAGTTTGTGACAGTGCTGATGGCACCCGTCTTCTTAAGGAGGGGGGAGATGTGGGCATATCCCCACATGAAGGAGAAGAAAGAAAGGAAAGAAAAAGAAAGAATGGATGAAGTAGAGATAAAGATTGAACATAACATTATTCATAGCTAATTGTCATGCGCATATCGTCAGTCTTGCGATTTTTACCTATTTAGTCATGTCAGGTCATTGGTTATTGTTGTATCATTCTGATTGGTTGCCGTACTTGTTTTGGGAGGAGTCAGCACTCGTATATATATCACGAACTCGTGCTGCCTCCTTCAGAAGTTGTAATTACATTAACTTAGTCTAGTAACTAGTAGTGTAACCAGTTCGCTGGCTAGGGTACAGCCTAGGCTGCATATCTTAGTTACCTTCTCTGGTGGCAGCGATACTAAACGCTGTACCAGGTGCGTGAGAGCTAAGCTGTCTACGGACTCGCCGCGCCCTCCCACAATCCTCACCAAATGAAGTTTGTTTTAAACTTCGGCAAACATTCGATATTTGTCTCAATTATCTCTAAATACGTTGCACTATGACTATGGCAAAGTGAAACCTCATTTCAGTCTGAAGTGTCAACTTGAGAATTGTTGTGAACTGCATGAAGTCAAATTAGAAGCTGCATCATGGGCTATGCACTGCAGTGCTCATAGCACGAGAATGGCTCCCTCACAATCTGGAATGTTTTGGTTTAATAAAGGTAGGCAATAATTTTAGCTGAAATTATGTAGTTATAAATTGATATTATTTTGTCTTAAGAATATTCCCCTAATTCAACATCTTCATCAGTTGAGGCAAATATTTCTAATGTATCAGGTAAGTTGTTCTACATTTATAAGAAGATCGTGGCTGACAATGTTTTTACTTTATGCAAAGTATCCTCAGATCAAGTCAGAAAAGAAACTGAAACTCCCAATCAGGTGGACTTTCAAAATGATATCACTTCTCAAATTCCCAGTGCTAGATGCTCAGAGGGTGTTAAAAGTATGTCATCTTGAATTGTCTTGTGTTGTTGATTCATTAGTTTCATTTTTCAGCCCTTCCCATTACCTTGAAGAGATTGACCTTATTGAAGTGGACTGATAAGAGTGGTCAACCAAAGACTCTCAGACTCAGAGATGAGATGAGTCCCCATTGACATGAGGCTGGAGAACTGTTAGATTTAAGTATAGCAAGAACGGATGGTATTTATACTCATAGTTTAGCAGATGTCAGGCAGTGTTGTCGAGATGTTCTACAAGACTGGGTCAAGATTGGATCATCAGATTACCCAGCAACTTGGGGTGGTCTGTTAACATTACTAGATGACTTACAACTTCATGCATGTGCCAAGTCTTTACAAGCAGCTTTGAAATGTAGTCCAAATTCAGTTTTATAACACACATCAAAATTCATTATTAGCTATAACACAAGTTTTCGAAAAAGTCATTAAGTATTATTTATACATGTGCACGATCTATAGCAAAAATCAATGTATTATATGACACTAGTTGTACATATGCTCTTTTTGCTTATGGTATATGAATCTCATACAAAATGAGTAGCCTTTTTTACTTTGTTTTAGCTATTCGTGTATTTTTTTCTAGCTAATATTCATAAGTGGGAGTGCAGAATGAGGTGTGTATGAGCAGAATTTGCAGAATAATAAAACTTCGCACAGAACATAGACGATAGAATGATCACATTATATGATGAATGACTTGTGATATGAGTTGGGTATGGGAAGTGACATGAATATCGTTAATGTTTGGTAGCGATCAACACGGTGTCCGACCGGGCCCTAACACATGTGGCTTGCCCACTGTGTGTATGAGTGGTACAAGGGATGAGGTATCTCAGGATGAGGAGTGTATGAGTGGTACAAGGGATGAGGAATCTCAGGATGAGGAGTGTATGAGTGGTACAAGGGATGAGGTGTCTCAGGATGAGGAGTGTATGAGTGGTACAAGGGGTGAGGTGTCTCAGGATGAGGAGTGTATGTGGTACAAGGGATGAGATATCTCAGATGAAGAGTGTATGAGTGGTACATGGGATGAGGTGTCTCAGGATGAGGAGTGTATGAGTAGTACAAGAGATGAAGTGTCTCTTCATGGAGATTTTGGGGAAAAAACTAAAACTAAGCATTCAAGATATTTTTTTAGTATGAATAACTATAAAACTAAGATAGTCTGGAATCGCTAAACCAAAACAACACTGGTATGAGGGGTATAAGGCGTCTCAGGATGAGGAGTGTATGAGTGGTGTTACAACAATCATCACTTCGTGTCATATATACTTGCTATAATTTTATGCTGTTTTTAGTTAGCCAATTAAACTAAAGAGAAACAGCTAGAATTTTACAATAATTTAGCCCCATAAGTTATTGTTGGAGCAAGCAAGCAAAAGATGGTGAAGCAAGCAAGGACAAATAGCACAAAACAGTAAACAATTAATTAGAACTTCATTCATTTGTTAAACATGTATTCACACTTCATTCACACAAACATTCACACATTATCTTGATGTAAACACCCCCCCCCCCCCCCCCCCCCCCCCCCCCCCCCCGCCCCCCCCGGCCCCCCTTGGACTGAGCTATAGTATACAGTGGACTCAGCTCAGTCCAGTTCAGTTGTTGTAGCTGCAGTTATGGATCAAGTCACTCTGCTTCAACTCTCCTAGCCGCCACTAGAGCTGGAACCTTACTTCATTGCAACGCATCTCTTCTTTGCATATTGTAACTCAAGTCACTCTGCTTCAACTCTCCTAGCCACTTGAGCTGGAACCTTACTTCATTGCAACGCATCTCTTCTTTGTGTTGTAACTACTCCACTTCTATTCATTTACTTATCGTAGTTCATCATCTCATTCTTCATTTCGATATAATAACAAAACCTATTAACTTCGATTGTCTGGGGTGTTGTCTGACTTCACTCTAAACTAGCATATAGCAGAACACTAGCGCAGGAAGCGACATTCCCAGTGCAGTGCTGGGTACATTAAAGGGCGAGTTGTGTTGCGGATACTGAGCAACCAGCCGCTACGCTATTGCGCACTAGACGATTCAGTTATAGTTAGCTACCATTTTAAGCAAGAAATATAAATGTAATGTCATGATGGAGAGCAGGTGTAAGCAGAGCTAGCATGGTCAACCGATTGCCCACTAATGGCTCAAACACGGGATAAATGCCTGAGTTTCCAGGGTAACTAACAAACTTAGGTAGTTCATAGTAAAGGACTTCAGCTTCGTGTACTACATAGCAAAATAAGGGCAACTTCTCTCCCACTCCTTACACAGGGACAACTTCTCTCCCACTTCTCATGCAGATGGAACCCCTTTCCCCACAAGTTTTTGTGTATGACTAGCTATAATTACATGGTGCCATGATGGGGGGAGGGGGACTATGTACCACACAACAATTTACTCCCATGAAATAATTTATATATATATTTTACCAAACATACAACTTTGCTAATATTACTTGTTCACTAATAGAGTAATGGAAGCAAAATTAATTATATTAATTTGTTCTTTAAATGTTTCATTTATTATAGAATTCCATAGCAATTTCTGTCACTTTAGGAGTGTTGTCTGTTTTGTGTTTATGAATAATCAAAATGGCATTATAAAGGTGCTCTACAGTCAGACCATGCTTAACGGACCTTCAAAAAAATGGACAACCACATTACACAGCAGACAAACTGAAAACTATGGAGGAATTTCCTATTGAAAATTATATATTAATTTATAGTTTTATTTGCAGATTGTCTAGGCCGATTAAGTTAACTATAATAATGTATTATGAATTAAAGTGTGAGTACAGGGTAATCTCTCAAATACAGCAAAGCTGCCACTTATATACAAAAAACTCTTGCAGAGCACTGGATTATATACGTAGATGATAGCTGCCTAGTGAATGACTGTGGGAGTTGTGATGATGATCTTGCAGTGTTTACTTAGATGGGAATCCAGCTTTTTGAATCAACTGGGTGAGAGAAGAAGATGAAAACAGCCTTTTTTTCTCCTTCTATGAAGTTCAAGAGCTTCAAATAACCAATTGATGTATTGAAAAATGCAACCTCATATCTGTAGCATTGTGGCCACAAAAAGAAGCCATAGAGTTAAGAACAACAGTAGACAGTATTGTGGACTTACAATTTTCTAATGTGTATTCAATTACTGAAGAGTAACGTAACCTCTTGTTATTTATTTCACTCAATTCATTTACTCCAATTGCTGATATAAATCTTTTACACAATAAGTCATGGTTTCCAAGAGAGGACAGCTTCTCAACAATGGACAGAACTCGTGTTCCCATTTGTCCTTTATTCGGAAGTTTGACTGTACGTATCAGGAACATTAATTCTATTATCTTTGTTCAAGAAGCCAATTGACAGCAGTAAATACCAACTGTGTTCTTTAGTTATTACTGATATTGTAATAAGCAACTTGTTTGTTTTATTGGTTTTGCAAATAGAATTGAAGCCAATCAAATATTATGAAATTCAATCATAAAGTGTAAATTATGAGCACGCTGTTTTCTCCTTGTGCCCCCCAAGTCATAAATCTCCCATTTCCATCACCCCTGACTCTGTTCTCTCAGCGGACAGAATCCAGTTGACGACCACTGCCAGTTAGAACACATAATTGAAATCCAATAATTAATTTTTTGCGAAACTGTGGTATTGTTACATTTAATGCTCGCGTGATGTTCCCCAGACGTACTCTTAATATTATTATTTGACAGTAGACAGTTGTAAATATTTGCATTGAGGTCAGTGAAAATTACTCTATGTGAATGGGACAGCAGTTATCTGTGGAATAGCTAGGATTCATGGTGGAGTTGGTGAAGAGTTGTAGTGGCTCAATTAGTCATCAGCTATCTCATATTAAAGAAGTACTGGGCACAGTTGAGCTGCAGAACCAGAATAGAGTATTATTATAGCTATCATTTAGATAGCAACTTGTGATACAGCCACACTTAAGCTTTTCGCTGTTAAATTTAAATAGTGTGCTAGTCAAAAAGCTGTGTTTATGCCAGTTCCTTTTTCTTCACTACCAGATGCCATTTATTGTAAGGATTAGGACCAACTCAGGCTGTAGGATCACAACTATATTTTATATAATATGTGTACTACTTAAATTCTATCATCTCATCAATTTTCATATATTGTCACCGCCAAACCGGGACAGGAAGCAGAAAACAAGTAAACAAACACATGAACACATTATCATCATTTATTCACACACAAACAAACCGTTAGTCTAGATCTCAATTAGTAACTCTTTCAGACTGTCACTGTTAATTACAAACATCAACAAACAAACTATTCATAGTTAACGATCAATTAAGTTATCTCATGCAGTGATTCCTGGGTGTGTATCATTTTGCCTGGATATAAGCCAGGGTTTTTCTGTTTTTGATTCATTCTTCTATGATTCTAACTAAAACTGAGGACCGGTTTGGGCTTAGATAGTTGGGGTAGAAGGGGAAATCAAGTTAGTTGTCATTAGCAGAGGAACTTGTGGTGACATATTTATTATAAATAAATGAAACAATTGATAATTTTATTCAACAAGAAAGTCTAATAACTTGTTCTTGTCCTAGAGCCATGTGATCCTAACTAGTGATGATGATCTTGGTCTAGAGCGATGTGATCTTAACTATTGAGATCTTATTATCCGTTTTTTGTGTTGATTTGCTACAAACTATCGACACTACCATCTTGTAATTGCTACTGTTCTCTATCACAACAAGGGTAATCTGTTGATCCCACTCCCCAACTAAATTCTTGTAGCAGCGAGTACAATCAAGTTTAGTATTGTGACCTCATGAAAAGCCACATAAATTTTCCAGCTGGAACATCACATGCTACCACATAGCTACAATAGCATAACAAACTTTGTTGTTTATATTTTTATTTATGCTCATATCAATACCTGTCATGGATCAGCTAGAAGACCTGGTATAGCTGCCACCTGAGAACTACCTCTCCTACTCAGCAGGTAAAAGCTATAGCAGGGGATATCTACCAGTCCAAGGCAATGAAGGGTTCAACCGAGCTTTTCCCTTGGACAGATTGACAATTTTTGGCTTGACTATAATTTAGCTCAAGGTAATTCTGACAAAAAGGAAAAGGTGTAGTACATGTAAAGGTAAGCATGGGATGTGTGGATGATGCAATGTACATTCCAAGATATTAGAACAAAGAGTGTCACGTTGTAGCTAAATGGACTATGAATTGACTAATTAAGTGAATGAGGTGCAGATGAACAAGTGAATGATTAAATGAACAAATGAAAGGAAATTACAATGAACAATAAGTCTAATTAAGTCTGTTGAATGTGCTAGAGTATTCTACCACAATACCTTCCCATAATTTTATCAGTTCACATACTAATGGGTTTTAGAAATAGTTTTATGTTGAGTATATGGCAGTTTCTGAATATTGGACATGTTTGTATGGTTTGGAAAAAAAATCCATTCAAGGCCAAAGCTAGATTTGCTGCCTCAGACAAGAAGGGACAATTATTTGACAAGTTAAAATTTTTATTCCAATTTTTTTCATTGCATATTGTTTAAGATGTTTGTAGTTGCTGTCTTTAACCTCCTTTTTTCACAATTTTTTAATAAGTTTGGCAGGTAAACAGAAAACTTAAAGACTCATATAGCAGTATGTCAAAATGGATGTAAATAATTTTGCCCCTAGAACTCTCAACTAGTAAACAGTTGCATGATTCTTTTCTATATGGTTGAGGATGGGAAGGAAATTTACGAAAGTCACAAAGTTTACTGTTTATTGCTTAGGAGCCCTCAATACAATCAGCTAACTATGATGTAAATGTTGAAAATGCAATTAAACAATGAGGACATACACTTATACATGTCATTGGTTATTGTCACTTGGATTCCATACTCATTTCCTGTTTTGTGTTTCCTGTACCACAAGTCAGCCTTCTGTTGTGTTCTTTTGTCTATTGTTGTGATGGAGGCTCTGCTCCCTTTTGTTCATTGTTTTGTAAGGAGGCCCTGCGCTGTCTTCCATTATATATAGTTGTATGCATACAGTTGTGATTCATTCTCTTATACTGTCAGATTTCAATTGTTTGCAATTATACTTAAACTCTGTCAATTAGCTTAATCGCTTGCATTTGCGCTAGCTCGTGTGGCTCTACTGTGCATATCACTCTTGCCAATAGTAAATGCTGCCACACTTGATTTGCTAATAACTAAGCTTGGCAGAGCAAGGGGCTTCTTTGGTTGAAGTTCCCATTGGTGTGTATGTTATTTATATGTCCTAAAGTGTTCTTAACATAGTCGGCTTTGCAAAACAACTTGCTACTTTTTGTCAGCAGTGGAGAATTCATAATATTTGCAATTTTATTCTCACCAAATTCAGTAACAGGATATTACATACCTTGCAATCAGGTCCATAGTATAATGATAATAGTTTCTAGTTATTTTGTCTCAAGTAAGATTCATAAAATCATTTGCTTGCCATTTCTCAGTTGTGAGGAACTCAGTAAAAGTGCAAATTCTTAATTGTATGAATTTAAATTAAATTTGGAACAACATTCTAGAAAAGTGTAGTATCACCAGCATAGGCTCTCTGACGGGTATGTATAATCACGTTCTGGCCGGCTCTCTGACGGGTATGTATAATAACGTTCTGGCATTAGCTTTATTGTTAATTTGTGTATTTAAATATTATACTGAGATATGATAGCTTTGTACATAAGCAAGGCTGCTTATCATCATCATACATTTCATTGAGGATGACATTTTTGTTTGTTAGTTGTATTATTTGTTTTTCATGTGCTTCAATGTGTGCTATTTTGTCTGTATTATCTCCTCGGCATGGTTGTGCCATTATAACATTAAAGTACATGACTAAAAAGTTGGTGAAAAAAATGAGATACATAATGAGGCAAAAAACAAAAACAAAAAAAATCTTCTTTCCACCATGGTGTATGTCTATTAGATCTGATGTTGTAACATTCAGCACTTGACCATTTCATTATTCTCTCCTGAACATTTCCTTATTTTGCCCTTTGGTATTTCTTTAGTACTGTATTATACCATTTGAAGGCATCATAATGTGTATATATTATTTATTTGATACAGGAGAACATCACAAGTCTATTGGCTTAGTATTTACATGAGTGGCGCAGGTACGAGCATAAATACAGCAAATTAGACGAGTGATATTCTGCAGTATCCAATGAATAATACATTTATTTTGTGGGGGAACATGATGATCAACCATAACTCAAACATGCCATGATACAGGTTCAAAGGTGACAATATCATCACAAGAGCATATGGAAGCACAAGTCCCAACTCTGGCCACTAACTACAATTTATCAACAAAATTAATAAGCTTATTTCATATTTATATCATGTTTTAAATACATACAATATTGAGTAAGTAACATATGAAATGGAAATCTAATTTCTAAATTAGTTCCATAAAGTGATTCTGCACCCCAGAAAATGCTATGCTTGAATTATTGCACATAGCTACGTCTAGAATATGTTAATCCAACTTTAATTTTTACAGGTGTGAAATTAAATATTTGCAATTTATCAGAGTTATTGCTGACAGATATCCAGCTAGTGATTTTATGTAACTTGCTCTATGCAAAATAGCTGCAAACCATGCAAAACTATATACCAACACCTCAGGCACATTCTCATTTGAATCAATTGTATCTATATTGTTCATATTACTAATTTTCAACATAATAATGTAAAAGTTAATTGTGACTGACATGGCCGTAGCAAGCGGTCCGGTTGGTCCAGTTTTGGCCGGACCAATATTTTCACCTCGTAACCACACCCACCTAAGTTGCTGCGTAGAGCATGCGCCTAAGTTCAAGGATTTGCAACTGTTACGTTCTCCTTCTAGTTGTTATTCACTTGTGGAGCATATTCATGGCCGTAGCGTCCGGTTTTTTCCGGACCAATTTTCACCTCGTAGCCACACCCACTTTAGTTGCTATGTGTAGAGAGCCTGCACGCTGATATATTCCAGGTTTGCAACTGTTAGGTTCTCTTTCCGCCATTTTTCACCTGGAGCTTTATTGGTTGCTCGCTATCATTGAGCGGCCCATAATAGCTAATCTCTCAATTTTGGAAGTTTTCTTCTGATTCCTTTCTGCCAAGTAAGCCTCGGTCTAAATAATCTGATGCTTCTCCACGCCCATAAACAAAGAACAGATGCCATTTGTCTCAAAACAGTTGTATATAATTTTATTGGAGATTCCATTTACAGATTGAATATTTTTGGAAAGTGCTAGTCAACAATTACCATTAATGCATAAATAATATATACATGTAATCAATCTACAAATAACAAAAGTATAACACAATCAAAAAAATATATATTGTCTTATACCATGGTTGCTGCGGTAACACCAATGGATTAAAAGTGATATTTTCCCCAGGTGATTTTTCCTGGGGCTATGATATTTTCCCGGTGCGGTGTCAAGTGAATTCTTCCGGTGTCAAGTGAATTCTTCCGTGTTTCCGGCCCAAAATTAAAATTCAATTAAAATTCAATCGAAGCAAGCCAGAAAGTTTACTTTAGCAAGTTTACTTTAGCAAGTTTACTTTAGCATTGTAGCTGCCAGCTGTTATCTCCAGATCTAACTCTACCTGGGCTGCTCAGCAGTAAGCAGTAAAGCAGCTAGCTGTGGTAAATTCCTGTGGTATGAGAGCGGCAGGAGAGTTATATGTGGTAGGGCTGGTCCCATATAGGTGGATATGAGAGAGTAGTAGTAGCAGCAACTATTAGTTTATTATTTTTATGGTATTATCAGATGTTTTCTCTCTCTTTCGCAGGCTTTTTTAAGCAATACAGAATTAAAATATTTGGTCTCCTCTGCGAATCTAATCCTGGATCGCTTGCTTAATTAATGCACAATAAGGAATTCCCTTTTTGTAAGCTTGGATTGTTCTTCTTATCACTCCCTGAAAGTAAAGCAATATTCTGGAGGACATGAATTCCATATCAGTCTCTTGGAGACGCCTACTGTTACAGATGCAAGTTACTGTTGTCGAATGAGGAGTTGTGCGATAACGCAAAAGAAAGTTCTCCAGCTAATGATAAACAGATCTCTTCGTAGCTCCACTAGCTTTTATAGCTTTCATATTCTTTCTCAATAGCAACATCGCTCATGTGTGCATGTCACTGGCTGCATGATCCTTGTAGCAGGAAGCTCAAAATTTCTTGAACCATTAATAAAGCCACAATTGAAGTTTCTCATGCAGCAAAGCTTGTCTTTAAACTTTATACACACTGAACACTTCAACGATTCTATTAAATTTCTATGGCAGGAAGATTAAATCCTGAGTGGCAGCCTAACGTTAACGACAGTTCTAGCTTCAGTTCAGAAATGGAAAAGTTAACTGCTCCAACAAAAAGAAGAGCATAGACAGTGGCTACGGTAGAGCGCTGAATAGCCGAGAGAGACCAGGACTTGAACATAGCTACTTGGCTTACCTATACTGCGTCAGATCATGTAACGAAATTAACTGGATTTTGTCCGAGCTCCGAAATTAATGCTTCATTGTCAGTAATCTCCAAAATCATAGCATGATAGATGAACAAAGAGATAGGATGACTGCTATGCCCTCTCACGCATGTGCGCTGAGGGTTAATAAATTATAAGTATTTTTGGCTATAGTAGCTAACATGAAAACGAATTAATAGCGCTTTTGAGTAGCCGCTTTAACTTGTTTCAGCTATAGGTGTATTATTTCTTCATTGTGATAATGAACTATCATGCATTAGAGAGTTAGTATTCATGAGTGGGAGTGCAATAAGAAGTATAAGGGTACAAGGGATGAGGTATCTCAGGATGAGGTAGTCCGGCGTAGCTAGACAGGAGTGTGTGAGTGGTACAAGGCAGTGTTGTTTTGGTTTAGAGATTCCAGGTTTTCTTAGTTTTAGTTATTCATACTAAGAAAATGTCTTGAATGCTTAGTTTTAGTTTTTTCCCAAATTCTCCTTAAAGATTCTATGAAATCTTAGGGATTTTAAATAAAGTATGATATATTTTATATAGTTCAGAGAATAATTACTTGATAGCAATTTATACCTTTATTTAATAATGATATAATTCAAGGTGAATTGTTTACAATAAAAATTGCTTAGTTTTAGTTTGTGTCATCCACTCTACTGGTAGTTTTAGTTATTATCGAATTCACTGTCTTCTAAAATATTTAGTTTTAGTTTTTTCATGTTGTCTATAGCTTAGTTTTAGTTATTCTTACCCAAAGTAAAATACCCCAAAACTAAGGGGTTTTGGTTTTAGTTTTAGTTAACTAAAACAACACTAGTACAAGGGACGAGGTGCTCAGGATGAGGAGTGTATGAGTGGTACAAGGGATGAGGCTACAAAACTATTGGAACTGTACTATAAACATTTTGATCTGGTAAAAGCGACCACTGTTGAGAGGCTATTTGTTCTTTGGGAGCCCTTTTTGTTGAGAGAATTCACTGTATTAGTGCGAGTAATAGCACTGGTAACTGCAGAACGGCTGACCCTCACCTTTGACCTAGAGCGAGGCCGATCAAATGAACTTTGAACCTTAAGCACCCGTGCATGCGCATATAGCTGACCATTGCTGCAGGGCTGACCATTTCTGCGCTGACAGACCCACCTTGACCATGCTGAAGTACATGATAACTTGGAAAAGTAGCTGTGGGTACACATCAATATTATTTTGCAACTGCAGTCTTGTAATTATAATACTTGTTCACACAAGAATCAAAGGGTGTGGCTTCAATTTTAGATGTGACTGTTTATTCTAAAAGTTGAAGCTAATGTTATACTGTGTGACACATATTCTTAAGTTGACAGACCACAACTCCATAAAGTTCATGGAGTAATCTACATGTGTATGTACCTAGAGTATCTAGTAGCGACAGTGAGAGAATCATACAAGTACTTTTCCGGGATCCATGCATCTCACTTGCCGCCTGCTCCCTTCCCCCTCCCTCCCCCACCCCTATTTGTTCATAGAATGTATCTCCAATTTTGTTAGAGTAAATGGTAGCATTGCATGTATACTAGTTAATGCAACTTCAGTATGATCAACGTGACGACTCAATACAACTTCGAGATCAACGTGACGACTCAAGGCAGCGCTAAAAAGAGGTCACTAACTGAAGAAACCTTTAGTACTATGTTAGTTAGTCAACTTTATTCTGAAAATGCAGTCTCTTGTAAGCTAGTATAACATTCCCAATGCCATTGACAAAAAACTAATGAACTATTCCATAAAAATAAATTACTGTAAACTTCCAGTATGAAGAAGCTCTTAAAGAGTTGGATTATGACGGTGTCAGTGATAGGTTTAGTTGTCCTCAATACTCCAGTATATTTTCCTTCAAACAAGGATTGAATCGTCACTGGAAACATATCCACGGCAATTCCTTGGACACTCTTGCATCTCAAACCTGTAACAAAGGGAAAGTAATTACATGTTAGAAAAGGTCCAGTGCTCCTTTGAGGAACACAATGCTGCTTTCACTACAGTACAGTACTTGATGTTACACTGCTCATCTCTAATAGATAAAGGTCTCAATAATAACCTTTAAATAGGAATGTTTAATTAGAAAACTAAAATATATACATTATGAATGTAAGAACACAAAAAAAAACAAGAAACGCACTTTATATACTGTACACATTATGTATATGTAAGTGTATACAATATATGAATTTGTACATGAGGAAGCCAGGTGTGACGAGCCCCACAACAAAAATTTAATTTGTACAGACATAGCAGCAACGATTTACAATTTACTCAAGGGCTGATATAATAATTTGTAATAATTGAAACTATCATCTCTCAATGTTGTTCATGTATGTGCATGTGATACAAGTGAGTACCATGGTTGGGGTCAAATACATGAGTCGAGCCCTAGTCATAAAGATATAGCTAAAACTACCACAAAATATCACTATCATAATTCAGGCCATCCTTGCTCTCTATATTCATTCATTAAGTCATTCATATAGAGTAGCTATATTAGCTTAGAAAAAAATTGTTCAGGAAACACAACTTCATCAGGAAAAAAAAAGACCTGGGTGACCCATGCAGCTAAAATACTTAGAAACCCACTGACCGCTAGCCATAAAACTACTTACCCCAGAAGCATAAGCCAGGGTAGACAGAAGCTTCCAAGACACAACAGCATAGCTGTATTACATACGAATCAGTAGACTAGCGCGCAACAATAGTTTAGACGACCACTTCCAGTCGAGAGTTTTACTTCTATGGTAAAGCGTTTTTAACCTGGCGATACTTACCTACACGTAATTGGAATAGGGTTTTCCATGAGATAACGCAGTATCTTTGCGAGGCTGCTGGGGAGGAAACAGCCTTATTATAACGGTCCAGCATCTCGCGTAGCGAAGTACTTAGGGCCTGAGGGCAGTAGTTCACGATGCACAGAGCCGCCTATGTCTAGCAACAGTACATAGCCTAACAAATATTTAACGTAGCTACATTTTCATCAATGCCGTTGGAGGGACATTAGCTATATATCTCTTGACGATCATACCCATCGGACGATTTATAGCTCATAGAATATCGGTCATCTTTTCGTTGAGAGTAATCAGAGTCAGTGTGCTTTCGGTAAGACTGATCATAGCAGAGTTCTACGAAAATATCTGTCGTTATACCCAGCAGCAGAGGGTCGTAATGGTCTTTCAAATTTTTCAGGCTTAGCATTATATGTGACCGTCTACAGGAAAACCGGGCACAACGCGGCACCCTTCGAAAAATTTTTTTTTGCACTTACAGAGTTGTCGGCGTCCAGATATTGAGCTCTCCAAGTTTTATCGTCGTAGCTTTAGTCGTTCCCACTATAATAGACCTAACCGTTCCCTTCCGTCGGCTTGAAACAATACATTTTTAAGAAATTGATCGATCTTTTCTCGATATTTACGCACGCCGCGTTGTGCCCGGTTTTCCTGTAGACGGTCACATATATGGCACAACTTGTAAGTATCCTGAGGCATTTTAAGGTCAGATTTAAACACAAATGATCGGCCATCCCTAGACAAAGTAGCCAGAATGCCTGCATTGGCAAACGATGATGCAAAAGCTTTATGAACATCATCTGGTATGAATCAAGAAACGGAAGTGCTTTACTGATAACATAGAACCTGTGTGTCCTCACACTTGCCCACTGGGAAGCACTAAAAGTACCCCCAGGCCTAAACCTAGACAGAAAAAGATCTAAACAGTCATGGATATTGTATCCACTTGCATTAAGCAAGTGAGACTTCCTCAGTGACCAGTTGCCAGCATAAGAATCTAAATTATTGTAATAGACATCTAGATATTTCTCTCTTAACACACGTTCAAGTAAGGTCACCCAATTAAAGGTCTCAACTTCTCGGGCCACCAGCACAGATTCAAACCTAAGCAACAATGAAAAGATATCCTCACCTGCATGCATTGGCATCAAAGCTTTGGCAATCCTCTCAAGTTTGTCCTCACGACGTTCTGCTCTAGCCAGTGACTCCCTTTCAATTACAGAAGACTCCAAAGCATCTGTCTTAGCTTTCTGTGATGCCAAAGCAAAAGCAAATTTATCAGTCACAGCAGACAGTTGTTGGGTGAAGGCCTCTCGTTCAGCCACTCGCTCATCACGCTGCACAATACTCCCAGATATAGTGTGTTGAACCAATAGAGTCATCAAGTCCTTCAAAGTTGGACTAGAAGACACTGAAATGGAATTACCTAGGTCTTCGATAAGCTTTGAAGCATTCTCCAGTATTTGTTGTGGCAGCTCTGGACTCCCTTGTTCAAACATGACTGAGATGGGAGAGGCAATTGCAGTGTAGAGGTCGTAGTTTGGGATTCCACACTGGCCACTTCGTCCATCTATCCAGACAAATGGACAGACGGATAGGCTGTACGATATAAATCCAATACTGAATAAATGGCGTGAATGCAACCGACTTTAGGCAAATAGCACTGAACAATATAATTGGAATATAGCAGCCGCTATTAATAATCACCTCCCATGAGCTGAATATGAATTTATTCACCGTGTGAGTAATCTATAAGTGGATGGTCTGAACAAACAACCTTGGTATTAAAAATTCAATAATACTCATCTACACATAACTGTTACTCTGAGACCGGAGCTGAGATATAACCATTATCGTACCGATTGTTGTGAAGGTATAGGGCCACCCCAGTATCGACAGCCAAACCCCTTTACCTACTGGGGCCTGCCCGATCTTAAAGGGTCTGGTCATTCCAACATTACTTTTCGTTCCCTTTCCCATGGTAGGAAAAATATTCATGTAAGTATTGCTTGCAATTTATAACATTTTACATTGAACTCCGACACAATAATAAATAATTAGCAAGGATAAGTCAGTAAAGGGTCTGATTAGCGAGACCAGGGCTACTTCGAGTGCAAAGTTAAGACACAGCCAAACAAAATTAAAAAGATGCCATTTGGTGTCATGTTCTATGCTTAGTAATATATTTGAGATCTCTTGTGTATACAGAATAAATAAAATTTTGCATAATAGCCTATGCCAGCATTATTACCTGCATTCTTATATATGGCTATTTTACAAATTTATCATTTAGCACTATATTCTTCTTTACTCAGTTGTGTGATAAACTATATACACGCACCTTAATTTGGGTGAGAGTAAGGCCAGTAGAATTCCTGGCTTGGCTATCTCCGTGCTACTCTGGTGCTCCTGTCCCCATCACTGAAATAAAGCGCGCTCCAAGATAGTAAGACACCCGGGTGGACCAGGGGTGCGCGAATTTTATTACCAGCACTTCTGTGGTACACAAAGGAGTCCAAAGCGGGTGCACCGAATTTTAGCCATATCTGTAGATACGACCTTTGAACCTGTGGTTAAGCAAAAGCAGGCTGGTGCAAGCCAAAACAGGCTAGTGTGCGAGCCAAAGCAGGCTAGTGTGCAAGCCAAAGCAGGCTAGTGCAAGCCAAAGCAGGCTAGTGCAAGCCAAAGCAGGCTAGTGCAGCAAAAGCAGGCTAGATCAAGAAAAAGCAGGATAGTGTAAGCAAATTTTTTATGTAGCTGGTGTCCTTCAGAACTAATCCATCAAAATATTAGGACACATTAGATCCAGAAATACAAAGTACATCATCTCTATGACTTTTACAGAGTTGATCAACTGAATTTATTGAAGTTGAAACTTGTTTTAAAGTTTTGAAAGTTCCACCCTAGAGACGTGACCTGTTCAGTTAAGATTCATAGTTGCCACATACCACATTTGTATGACAGGGAATGCAATGCGCTAATGTTCCACAGTCATAAAAACTTTGATCAACCAGCTCGGGAATGAGTGGTCTGACACGCTGCGCGCCATATATACATGATCAGTCATGAGCTTGCATTATAATATATGAATTGAATTGAATTGAAGTGAATTGAATATTGGTTTGTTTGTTCATTGCGTAGGTACAATCTGGTTCTGCAAAAATGAAAAGTATAAATGTATTTATATAAAGTGTAGTAGCTGCTCTTACTTCTTCATCTAGGAATCTTTCAACCTACATCACACATTATAAAAAACAGTATTGAGGTAATATTCCTCTCAAACAGTTTTAACTTACTTCCTGTACTGTGGTTGGCTTTGCAACCAAAAGTAGGGTAATGACCTGCAATTACATTGCGAATATACCAACTTATTAGACTTAACCACAATCATTCACTTACATCTTGAGCGATTTTATCGCTACAATTTTTGAGTGTTTCTAGAACCTGCAGGCAAGAACAACAACAACCCAACTAAAAACTGAATTCATTTGTTTTGCTACTCACCAATTTGATTACGTTTGACAATATTGTATATGGGACATAAATTCAATATGGTACAGTCACCCATGAAGAAACAGGCACTTTTAACTTACAAAGATGCAGTCCCCTGTGGTTGTAAACAGTATCAATCAGCCTGGGCCGTCAGGCTTGACAATTATATGCCTATAAAATCACTAGTACCTATCAGATAGCTACTTGATTCTTTCTTCACTTACATGATTTCTTCCAAATGGCTTACAAATGCCCTATGAACTCAGAAACTCCAACCCAATACTCACTCTTTCCACAAATCTCCTCCCACTGGTAGTATGGTTCAGACTATGAATTTAAGCAACCTTACTCAAATTTGATACTACATAAGTGTAATTTGGTATTTGTGTTTGCTAAAATTAATGGTCAACGCATGAATTACGCTAAAATATAAGTACGTAGTAACAATACTGTAGTTTTAACTAGGCAGGCTCGCTCGATATTTGTGCTCAAGTACGCCACTAGTTAGTCAGGTTATATACTTCTTGTACGTATGTACGCATGTCTCTGCCATTTGTATAGTGTGCAGTCTATAAAGTTTATGGAGAAGATATTACATTTCAGTGAGGTGAGGGCTAAGTCTGTCCTTAGTAACGGGGCATGCGTATGGAACGCCGTTCTGGACAAAATTTATTGGTAAGACACTTACTGGGTTAACACAATTGAAAATCGGGTCATAACTGCTATTATAGTGTTTGCATGAACTAAGCTAAAACATAGTAACAATACTTATTTTTAGGTTACCTAACTATCAGGCTAGCTCGCCATTTGTGCTCAAGCACACCACTAGTATGTATATACGGGACTATTGTAGACAAGTGGCAGATAAAATACAGCAACTGCTCCGGTAAGTGTTGGAGCAAGCAAACAAGTGACAAACATAGGCCAGATGGCACAACAATAAACAGTTAATTAATGATTTACACCTTATTGAGAAAGGACAAACATACATTCACACTTCATTCAAACACACATTTACGCATTAGCTTCATGAAAACAACCCCCCTTGGACTGAGCTACAGTACATAGTGGACTGACCCCAGCTCAGTCCAATCAGTTGTGCAGTTGTTCAGTTTTGTTGCAGTTATTCAGTCTTAGTCTTGTTCAACTCTTCTAGCCATTCATCGCATTCTTCATTTCATATTTTCTTGAATATTATTCGACTTCCTATTCGTTTACTCATCATTGTACTATTCTTCAATTTCATATAACTTAAAACCTATCTACCTTTGATTGTCTGGGGCATAGTCTAACTGCACTCTGGATTAGCATACAACGGACATTTGCGCAGGAAGAGACATACCCAGTGCAGTGTTCGTTCATTTAAGGGCGAGTTGTGTTGCTACTAGGTAACCAGCCACTACGCTTAATTGCGCACTAGAAGATTCATGGTCCTTCGAGCCAGATCAGAAGAAAACGGCAGATTTCATCAACATGGAAGAAGTAACTACTCTGCGTAAGTCACAAAGCGCTCTTCAAGTCACACTCACTAAAATTGAATCCAACATTCAAAATTATCTTCATCTCCAACTCAAAGCATCTGGTAGAGACAAAGCGAAGACATGGGGAACCACACTTCAGGATCTCAACGAAGAAATCAAGAGGCTAACGCGGCTTCTGACTAAACCAGTCGCCAAAACAAATTCAGAATTGAAGACGAAGTTGCGTGACTATAGCGAAGAGATCCGTTCACTTAAGCTAATCGAGATGGATGCTGTGAAGCCATCCGTAGATTCCACCTCACCAACTCCAGGTTCGTCATCGTCGTTGTCTGTGAGAAGAGTCAAACTACCAGAACTTAAATTAACTCCATTCAACGGAAACCCTTTAGACTGGCCTTCATTTTGGGAGGAATTCTCATCTGCAGTACACAATGTTCCCGAATTGCCTGAATCTAGCGAGCTGTCTTATCTACGCTCTGCTCTGAATGATGAGACGGCAATCAAGATTGCATCGCCTTCAACAGGTTACACGGCTACGTACGGATTTGTCGTGGACAAGCTAAAAAAGCATACGAGCGCAAACCCCTTATTCATCGCAAACATATGCAATCGCTAGCTAGTCTCGACACATTCTCTTCATCAACTTACAAAGGATTGTTGGATATGAGAATCGAAATCGACAAGCACATCGCTGGATAGAAACGACTTGAACAATTAGACATCGACGAACATTTGCTGGCTTCACTCATCATAATTAATCAATTCGAACCCAAACTTCTAGATCGCTGGCAAATTTATTCCAGTGAACATAGCAAAGAGCTAATCTTCACAAATGTATTGGAATTAATGGATATCACTCTTAGCTCAATGCATACGGACGAATCTGTGAGTAAAACTTCAAGCAAAGGTTCTAAGAAAAGGCCGAAGAAGCACAGCAAGGTGCCAGTGTACGTTGCAGAGACCACGCGTAACTGTGAACTTTGCGATCGTACTTATCATCCTCCATATCTTTGTTCAAAATTCATCGACATGACCGTTGAACAACGACAAGTTCACGTTCAAAAATTCAAACTTTGCCGTAACTGTCTCGGTTATGGACATGCGCTCAGATCTTGCAGAAGTACTTATTACTGCAAGAAGTGCAAGGGCAAGCATCACACTCTTCTTCATAGGGATGATTCACCACCTACTACTACTACTGCTGCTGCTTCAAATTCTTCCAGGGACATCCAACTTATCATTGCCCAACCCACCTACTACCATAGGCAATAATCCTCCAGTGGCATCGAATGTAGCATTGCCCAAGCTACCTACTACCATTGCTGCTTCAAGTAATAACCCTCCGGCTGCAGCATTGCCTGAACCTGCTTGCACTCACAATCGACAGTTTTCAAATTCTACTACTCTATTCATGACATGCCAAATCAAGGTGCAGACACCAGATGGACACATTGCCATGGCACGAGCACTTCTTGATAATGGATCATCCACTTCATTCATCACTACGAAACTCTCTAACGTTCTTTATGCAAAGAAATTTCCTAGTTCGACGAGGATAGCAGGAATACAAGGAACGGAAGCTCCAAGTAGCACTCATCCCACAACACTTCATTTAGTTCCATCAGTAAAGAAGGCTGATGGAATAACTCTCTCTCCTGCTATCGTGGACAAAATCACTATCGATCTACCTACTCAACCTGCCTTTACTGACGATATTCCGATCTTAAAAACATTGCAATTGGCTGATCCCCGCTTCAATCGTCCTGGTAAGATTGATATTCTTCTAGGAATGGATGTATATCAGAGCATAGTCTTTCCCAAAATTCTCAAGGTTTCTTCTTTCATCACAGCACAATATACTATTTTTGGATGGCTACTGTACGGTCAAGCCGATAGTGGAGCAAATGTTACAGCGTATCTGACATTACATTCTGTATCAGAAGACACAAGCAATCAATTGCTGAGAGCTTTCTGGGAGGTGGAAGAAGTTCACACTCCTAAAGATTCCTACACTAATGAAGAGCAACTTGCATTGGTTCACTATGAGAAGACGACCATCAAAACACGTGACGGATTGTATCAGGTAAAGCTTCCTAGACGTCCTGACGCGCCAGTTTTGGGAGACTCACGTAAACAAGCGGAGCGAAGACTTGCCTCAACAGAACTGCCACTGAAAAGGAAAGAAAAATGGGACTGCTTTCGAGAAGTCATCAACGACTACTTCACTAGTGGACATGCTGAACTAGTTCCCAATGAAGACCTGAAGAAACCAGCGTCGAGTGTATTTTATCTTCCAATGCATGGAGTAACAAACAGTCTAGTACCTCCACTAAGCTAAGAGCAGTGTTCGATGCTTCCGCTGCTACGTCCACCGGTGTATCACTGAATGATATTTTGCTCCCGGGTCCTAATGTCTATTCTCCACTGCCAGATATTCTACTTCGATTTCGTCTTCATAAGATTGGATTAACAGCCGACGTTTCAAAAATGTTCCGCATGATTGAGCTTCACCCTATAGACCGAGACCTACATCGATTCTTATGGACAACAGACAGCAGTCATATATGGTTGACTGCAGAATGACACGCTTGACCTTCGGCATCACATCTTCACCTTTCATTGCTGCTCAAACACTTCAACGCATTGCATCGGATAATGCCGAACTTTACCCACAAGCAGCCGAGGTCGTACAAAAGAATTTCTACGTGGACGATTGTCTCACTGGTGCAGAATCTGTTACAGAGGCTACAGAGCTAAGAGCACAACTCAATGGTTTACTGGGACAAGGGAACATGCAGCTGAGAAAGTGGCGTAAATATAATGGCTTTGACTGCTACTGCAACTAAAACACTTCAGAGGCAAATCTCATATATTCTTGGAATGTACTTGCCCAAGGTGATTGCAGTGCCACCTTGTAAGAACAATATAATGTATTCCGTAACATCTCACACTTCATTGAAAAATACTTTTGAACCACTTTCGAAGAAGCTAAAAGAGGAAGGAACAAATATGTCTCGCATGATAATCTACTGCCGAAGTATTGTTGACTGTGCTGATATATATGAGTTTTTAAAGAGTGAGCTTGGGGACAGTTTCCTTGTACCATCTGATGCTCCTGATCAAAGTTTCGCCTAGTGGATATGTATACTTCAATTACTGACGAAGAAGTAAAGAGTCAAATTGTGGTCTCATTTTCAGACGAAAGAGCACCTCTTCGATTGGTATGTGCAACGTCAGCATACGGCATGGGTGTGGACTGTCCTAATGTCAGAGAAATTATTTATTCTAGATCTCTTTGTAGATAAAGCATTATCAGGAGGAGAGTCTGCAGAAATTCCAGCTCCAGAACTCTTCCTAAAATTGGCATGACTACTTAATACATTGCAACGAGGCTATCTAATTTAAGCACCAATAATGGTTAGTTGCAATTCTTAGTTCTGGAGCTGGAATTTCTGCAGACTCTCCTCCTGATAATGCTTTATCTACAAAGAGACCTAGAATAGAAGAAGGAGAATTCATTGATCTCTCTGATTCTGCACCTACTTCTCCATGCTTGAGTCTTCATGCCCCTGCCGATACACCAATTTCACCCCCTCCTGCTTCTCCTACCTCTTTTTGTGGTGTGCTTTCTCCTCAAACTGCTCCTGTCCCAGGTACTCTTGCGCTAGCGCCTGCGGTTTCTAGTACTTCGTTATGTAGTAGCATGAGTGAGCAACTATGTGACGATATTGGGTTGCTTCTACAGTCAACCCCTCAAACCTCTATAAGGTGTTTTTCCTCAACATTAAAGTACTCTATCTTAACTAAACACTTTAAGCCTAATAGCAATTTTAAGTTTCCTAGTAAATACTTAGATGGGTGTCACAGGTTTTGTCAATTGTCATATTTAGAGAAGAATCCTTGGTTTGTATAGCAAAGCAGAAGATGGTATATTTAGTCTACCTTATGTGCTTTTTGCCAATAAGGATAATTTAGGTCAGTTGGTATGCAAGAAATTTAATTATTGGACAGCAAAACAAGTAAATTTTCCAAGCATATTTCTACCAATTATCACCAGCTGGCAGTCACCCAGGCAGAAGCTTTAAAAAATTCACAGTTCAGACCACAATTAGCTGTTGATAATCTGCTTGTAAATAGTAGATTAAAAGAAATAACTAAAAATCGTTCTATAATTAAACATATTGCAGATGCCATTCATTTGTGTGGTACACAAAGTATAGCACTTTGTGGGCATAGAGACGATAGCACAGCTGATCCAAGCAGTAACAAAGGAACTTTTTTAGCCTTACTTCAGTATGCTATACAATCAGGAGACACTGTTCTTGAAAAGCATTTCAAAGAATCTAGACGGAATGCCATTTACACCAGTAAAACTATTCAAAATCAGCTAATTTGAAATAATTATTAGGAGATTATTTTAGAGATAATATAATTAGTGAAATAAAAGAAGCCAAGTTTTATTCTGTATTATGTGACGAAATACGTGACATATCTAATAAAGAGCAAGTTTCCATCGTTTTAAGATTTGTAGATAGTAAAGATTGCATAAGAGAAGAGTTTTTAGACTTTGCAACTACTGAGAGAGTAACTGGTGAAGCTTTGGCTGCTAAGATCAAAGAAACTTTATTGAAGTATGGTTTGGATTTTCAAGATTGTAGAGGACAAGGGTATGATAAATAAAAAATAAATAATAAATAAATAAATAAATAATAAATAAATAATAAATAAAAAATCAATAATAAATAAATAATAAATAAATAATAAATAAATAAATAAATAAATAATAAATAAATAATCAATAAATAATCAATAAATAAATAATCAATAAATAATCAATAAATTAATAATAAATAAATAATCAATAAATAATAAATAAATAATAAATAAATAATCAATAAATAATCAATAAATAATCAATAAATTAATAATAAATAAATAATCAATAAATAATAAATAAATAATAAATAAATAATAAATAAATAATAAATAAATAAATAAATAAATAGTTAATGCTTGTGCTGCTATGGTTGAAAACGGCCTGACTCCGAGGGCATTATCACGAGGACAAGGAACATTTGCGACCATAATATCCAAGGCTAACGGGAATCAACTGTTTTATTACCCACCAAATGACTACAATACTGAGATAAATTGTTAATTACGGTCAGAAAAAGTGGCATTAAACAGAATTATCATAACTTGGTCATTTTTTTTAAAAGGGGGAAATTATGACTCAAAATGACCTGCTCCATATGTGAGAAAAAATATTAGGTGGGTATTAATTAATGAACTAGAGCACCATAGGTGCGAACCCTCAGCTCTAGATCTAGTTGGGCGGAGCCCGACCTCTGCTGAAGGGAGAGGTCGGGTAACAAGCCTATAGCCGGGTTTGTTCCCTGCTGCAACGTCCGTTGCAGTCCAATCAGATTGCAGTGTGGTTAAATGCTAAGGGAATGGGTGGGCGGACAGGAATACGCCTACGCAGAAATAAAAAAGAGATTTACTGGCGCTTTTTTTTTTTTTAAATGCGCGTGGGTGAAAAGAATGGCCACAAATCCTAAATCCCACGCAATCGGTTCATGACGTCATGATTAGCTGACTCAGCAAGAACAAACCCGGTTATAGGCTTGTTACCCGACCTCTCCCTTCAGCAGAGGTCGGGCTCCGCCCAACTACTCTAGATCCTCAAGTACTCTAAAAGATCACAAGTAATGTCCAGAAAAAAAGATTAGGAGCTAGCTGTACACTACACCCCAACCCTCAGATGTTATAACAAATGTAAGAATCAGAGAAAGAAAGAAGATTAAAGAGAAAGAAGAAGAGAACTAAGAAAGAAAGAGGGGTGAAAAGAAAATGAAAAGAAAGAATAAAGGAAGGAAAAAAAAGGAAAAAAAAAAGTAAAAAACTAAAGTAGAAAAAGAAATGGTCACACTGGGGCTCAAACCCCGCGACCTACGCATCGCTAGCCTAATACGTTACTGCCTAAGCCACGCTAACAAATCGAAAATTGCAAGCATTGAACAGTGTTAAATAGGCTACGTACCCCCCCAGCAAGAGTGTATGCTCACGTGATCGTGCGTCCGGTAAGGGACGTCACCCATAGTCAAAAGCTATCGGCCGCACGGCTGGAGTTTACCTTGCTTTTTCCGGAAAACTAAGTCGAAACAAAAAATTGTATACAACAGTTTGATGCCGCTTTCGACGCTTGGATGGCTGCAGTCTTCGAGATCCGCTGTTGACAGACAGACAGAGTGAATGAATGAGTGAATGAATGTCAAGAGATGACTACTACTGTAACCCCTCACGCACATGCGCGCTGAGGGTTAAATACAATATTGCTCTAATTCTCACAGCTAGAGCTATGTTCTAAAGGGCCGCGTGCGTTTATCCGTAGCCCCACCCATAATTGGCGAGCGAGCGTATACGTAGAGAGCGAGACACTTACAGGGGTAAAAATGAAAAATCGGGGATGTTTGTTTATTGGCGAGCGAGCGTAGCGAGCGAGACAGTATTAGGGGTGGATAATGCAAAATCGGGTATATGTTATATATATATATGTATGTATGTATGTATGGATGGTACGTATGCTCTTTAAACGCGCGCGCGGGGAACTTTTATCTCCTAAAAACACCGCTATTTAGGCTTGACTCCAGTTTATTCTGAAACTACAGCATTAAGCAAACCTTACTTTATACTTAAGCTCCAAAGTATGAGAAAATTCCTGCTAAAACGCTTGTTTTCAAGACACAAAAAGTTGATTCGACCGGTTACTATGGCATTGAAGACCCTTTTCCAGACTTAATTTCAAACTTCGCCGTTTTATGGGGGGATACGGAGTGCCGGTTGTTGGTTGTCAAGAGCCGT
>WLWD01002025.1_pt1 | contig 30860 bp, 31 predicted proteins | sample 6712731 | NCBI WGS metagenome assembly WLWD01 (sample SAMN12718690, study PRJNA576275) | sponge metagenome | isolation source: marine sponge | host: Mycale hentscheli | place: New Zealand: South Island, Marlborough, Capsize Point | collected 2014-11-01
TGTAAGATCTTGCAGGATCATAACTGTTTTTCTAAGATTTGATGGGATAATGCAAGACAAGATGCGTCCTACGAAATCTTGGGAGTACAATTTATACACTATAGCAAGATCACACAAGATCCTTTAGGGTTCTTGCCAAGATTGTTCCTGCTAGTTCTGAGATAATCTTGGATACTTTTATCACTTATGATCACACAAGATCCTTTAGGGTTCTTGCCAAGATTGTTCCTGCTAGTTCTGAGATAATCTTGGATACTTTTATCACTTATGATCACACAAGATCCTTTAGGGTTCTTGCCAAGATTGTTTTCCTGCTAGTTCTGCGATAATCTTGGATACTTTTATCACTTATGATCACACAAGATCCTTTAGGGTTCTTGCCAAGATTGTTCCTGCTAGTTCTGAGATAATCTTGGATACTTTTATCACTTATGATCACACAAGATCCTTTAGGGGTCTTGCCAAGATTGTTCCTGCTAGTTCTGAGATAATCTTGGATACTTTTATCACTTATGATCACACCAGATCCTTTAGGGTTCTTGCCAAGATTGTTCCTGCTAGTTCTGAGATAATCTTGGATACTTTTATCACTTATGATCACACAAGATCCTTTAGGGTTCTTGCCAAGATTGTTCCTGCTAGTTCTGAGATAATCTTGGATACTTTTATCACTTATGATCACACAAGATCCTTTATGGTTCTTGCCAAGATTGTTCCTGCTAGTTCTGAGATAATCTTGGATACTTTTATCACTTATGATCACACAAGATCCTTTAGGGTTCTTGCCAAGATTGTTCCTGCTAGTTCTGAGATAATCTTGGATACTTTTATCACTTATGATCACACAAGATCCTTTAGGGTTCTTGCCAAGATTGTTCCTGCTAGTTCTGAGATAATCTTGGATACTTTTATCACTTATGATCACACAAGATCCTTTAGGGTTCTTGACAAGATTGTTCCTGCTAGTTCTGAGATAATCTTGGATACTTTTATCACTTATGATCACACAAGATCCTTTAGGGTTCTTGCCAAGATTGTTCCTGCTAGTTCTGAGATAATCTTGGATACTTTTATCACTTATGATCACACAAGATCCTTTAGGGTTCTTGCCAAGATTGCTCCTGCTAGTTCTGAGATAATCTTGGATACTTTTATCACTTATGATCACACAAGATCCTTTAGGGTTCTTGACAAGATTGTTCCTGCTAGTTCTGAGATAATCTTGGATACTTTTATCACTTATGATCACACAAGATCCTTTAGGGTTCTTGCCAAGATTGTTCCTGCTAGTTCTGTGATAATCTTGGATACTTTTATCACTTATGATCACACAAGATCCTTTAGGGTTCTTGCCAAGATTGCTCCTGCTAGTTCTGAGATAATCTTGGATACTTTTATCACTTATGAACACACAAGATCCTTTAGGGTTCTTGCCAAGATTGTTCCTGCTAGTTCTGTAATTATCCTGGATAATTTCATCACTTATGATCACACAAGATCTTCAAGGTCTTACCTAGACTATGTCCTATATAATTTTTGTTTATTTAGGTTTTGAAGGCATCTTATAGGTATCACATGTACATTTATAAATGTTATATTTCATTCATTTGGGTAAGTGAAATTATAAAGAACATTATAAAATTAAAAAAATAAAATTAGCTTATTTTCTATGTTGAAAATTCGTATTTTTTTTCATATAACAAAAAAAAACAACAGTATCGATCATGCATTTAATGGTGTTCGAAATGATTTGGTATTGGGATGATGTAACTAGAGAGTAACTGTGCACTGTAAAAAAAGTGGTGGCCATATCCCACCAAACATGTTTCCCACCTTAGGTGTGATGTCACACCATGATGCTGGTGGTGGGACACTCCCACTCTATGGTGGGATTGTCCCACTTGACATCAGTGTGATGTCACACCATTATGAAGTTGGTGGGACAATCCCACCATAACATTGTGGGAGTGTCCCACTTGATGCAAGTATGGTGAATAATCATGAAAATGGTTCAAATATTAATTGTATAGCTATATACTGTACAGCAATTAGAATTCTGGTAGGTGCTCAGATCTGCGCCAGTATGGCTAATTGTATATGAGTATTGTTAGCTATGTCTTTCAGCAGACCTGTCCCCAGCCAGTACTTGTGATATTCAGCCATCAGGGAGTACTCCAATTATAACTCACTGTAAGTGTGGATAACTTTTGCGGTGAAGCACTTATTATTGTTGTTGTTTTTATTTATGAACTCCTCCAAGTTTTAGAGCCACTGCGCGAACCGTTTCCGAGATAATACACAGAAAGGGCGTGCCCGCGTTAATTCCGTATTCAACCGCAATCCGTATACTATTGCTTATTACACCACGCGTAATCCGCCGAGCACAACGAAAGCTCTACTACTGTCTTCTCTTAGTCTTCTTGTCTACTGTGCAAAGGTGAGTGAGCCTGTCTGTAGTTCTATGTTGGTAGTGATAGGCTATCTTGTTACGGAAACAGCTTTTAGAAAGGGTAGGAAGTCTTTCCTTATTTCGGGGTTGTTGCTGGGGTAGCCATTTTCGCTGTATTTTTATTTCTTTTCTTTTAGCTTTGAGAATATTGGTGGTGCTGCTACCTGCTTATCTAGTGAGGTGCCATGGAAGTAGGAATTATAAAGAAAAGATAAAGGTAAGTAAGTCTGTTGTTAATCCAAGCAGTAATTTTAAGTGTTCATTGAAGTTTGTATACCTATGCACTTACAAGTATTTCTAGTGCATGCACGCGCATACTATTATTTCTAATCTGTGCATGCGCAAACTTGTATTTCTAGTGCATGCACTCACGACTGGTATTTCTAGTGCGTTCATGCACGTACTGGTATTCTAGTGCGTTCTGGTATTCTAGTGTGTGCACGCACAAACTGGTATTTCTAGTGCGTGATCACACGCACTAGCAATACCACTGTACACGCACTAGTATTACCACTGTGTGCACACACACACACTAGTATTACCACTGTGTGCACACACGTACTAGTAATACCACTGTGTACACGCACTAGTAATACCACTGTGTACACGCACTGGTATTACCACTGTGTGCACGCACTAGTAATACCACTGTGTGCACACACATACTAGTAATATCACTGTATACACGCACTAGTATTACCACTGTGTGCACACACGTACTAGTAATACCACTGTGTACACGCACTAGAATTACCATTGTGTGCACACACATACTAGTAATATCACTGTATACACGCACTAGTATTACCACTGTGTGCACACACGTACTAGTATTACCACTGTGTACACGCACTAGTATTACCACTGTGTGCTCACACGCACTAGTAATACCACTGTGTACACTCACTAGTATTACCACTGTGTGCGCACACGCACTAGTAATACCACTGTGTACACACACTAGTATTACCACTGTGTACACACACTAGTATTACCACTGTGCACACACATACTAGTAATACCACTGTGTACACATACTAGTAATACCACTGTGTACACACACTAGTAATACCACTGTGTACACACACTAGTATTACCACTGTGTGCACACACATACTAGTAATACCACTGTGTACACACACTAGTATTACCACTGTGTGCACACACATACTAGTAATACCACTGTGTACACACACTAGTATTACCACTGTGTGCACACACATACTAGTAATACCACTGTGTACACGTACTAGTATTATGTTAGAGCACACTATGTGTTGATAACATGGTGAAATTGTTATTATTATTACTATTATATTATTATTATTATTATAGCCTTTCCTGACTGTGATGATGATGGCATGCCACAGCCACCTGCATGCAACAGGAAGAAATCTGGGAAAACGAGCAGCTCCGGGTCATCATCCCGAGATGCTCTTCCAATTAGAGCCCACTGTAAGTGTAGATAACATGGTGAAACTGTTGTTTATTATTAACCCTTAGTGTGCATGCACAAGAGGGTTATATAGTAGTTGTCCTGTCTGTTTGTCTTTCTGTCTGTCTGTCACGCTCTGATTTTGGAGATTACAGACAATTAACCGTTTTCATTGCTCGAGCTATATTGATGCCCTATTAAAATAGTAAATAATAAATTATTCTTTCAGTCTGAGGTTATTTTGTAATAGCTGGCTATGTAGCTAGTAGCGCTGAGGGTTCGCACCTTTGGTGCTTCATTATTATTATTATTATTGTTATAGCCTTTCCTGACAGTGATGATGATGGCATGCCACAGCCACCTGCATGCAAGCGTACGTGATTTCTGCTCTATTGTGGAGCAGTGGAAAAAGAATTGGGTACCGAAAGTCCTCAAGCAAGTGGAACTTGAGTGTGGAATCCGACCTTCTCTTGCCGTTATTCAAGCTGAGATACAGTTAAATGGTAACTATTGATGGTGCACTTTTATTAGAGTTTAACTATTCGTACCTGTATGCAGATTGGAACACTTCTCTCAGTACAATGGCTCTGGTCACTAGCCTAATTTCTGACAGTCGACACAAAGCAGACTATAGAAAAATTATTTGCCCTAGCCAGGTAAGCCTAAAGCTAATTACACCATGAAATATCAATTTTAAAATAAGGTCATAACCGTCAAAATCTGAGCTACTTAATGCATGTAAGAAAAATTCTTTTTGCCAGGTGAACATATGTGTTTAACCTTGTCACCTTACTCGTATAAGCACAATCTGACACTTTGTCAGACCACCTTTATTTACCCTCAGCGCGAGAGAGTTATCTGTTGTCTGTCTGTCTGATTTTGGAGATCACTTACAATTAACTGTTTAGGTATGCACTTAATTTGAAGGACAATTTAAAACCTTTTGTTGTGATACTTTTTGAGAAAACACGAAGCTACAGCTCCGTATAGGTACGAATTTTTGTGGATAACACCCATTTTGTCACATGTTATCATGTGAGCTATTAATTTCTTGCAGCATAAGGTAGTTTTCTTTATGCTCAAAAGTTAAGCACTTGACTTGTGTGTTAAAACTATCTCTGAGTATGTTGGATTCCATTATTAAGACGCATTTATATCTACTGTTTTCATTGCACACCTTTGTTTATACTTGATAGGTCTGAGAAATGGTTTAATAGCTAGCTAGTGTATAGTGGCGCTGAGGGTTCGCACCTATGGTGCTTCATTAAGTCAGAATTTAAATAGTAAGCATTGCAAGAATACTTTGTGGATGGTAATCAAATTTAGTAATTTTAACTTGCAGAGAGGGTTCAAGTAAAATGTAATCAGACCGGGAGAGTATTTAAAGTAAAAATAGCTTCCCTGTCTAAAGAAGAGTTAGATTCTCCATTATGTGCTGAAGATTTCAACCAAGGGAACCAATTAATTATGGATTTTGAAAAAAAGTCATATCCAGTCACTGTAATGAAGGTGGAAGAGTTTAATGGTAAGTTCAGTTCATACAATTTTTCATTTCATTTTTGACTATTAAATTTACAATTAATGTATAGTTTCTAAGAAGAAGAAAGCCAATCCAGAAGACGATCTGCAAGAAATTATGGAGCAAGCTAAAAGTGCAGTAAGTTGATGGCTAAGTAAAGTAGTAATACTTGGGGAAGGGGAGGATCATTAGTTTCACAACATTTGTCTGGTTTAAACACAGCCACTGAAGAATTAAGGCTCTTTAACATTCAAATGCTAAAATAAAATAATATATTCAGCATGCTGTGTTGTGCTTTCTGAATAGGCTATGCAAACACTAGTGAAAATATCTATAGGAACCCACTTAAATGTGTGCTAGCATGGGGTGAAACTGTTCAATATCAAACCTTATTTCACTTGCTATAGCTTATGAAAAGAAACGTCTGCTCATGAAATGCCTCACAATATTACAATATTACACTCTGTCACTTACATAATAAACTACATATATATATATATATATGTAGTTTACCTTTTAGTTCACAGACGATGGTCCAGATGAAGCATCCAGTCAGTCTTCATCTAACATAACAGAATGCAAAAGTCAGTACTACTCACTGTCCAAAGTCAGTCTACTCCTCTACGGCAGAATTGTGGAGAGTACTCACCCAGTCTGGTGATGAAAAAATTACGAGAAATTCAAGATACTTTAAATACGCTGGTCACGACTGTGAATGGAATGGTCCACTCAAATACTCAGCCTAGCCCTTCCGTAGAGCATGTGAAGTTAGAACAGGATTTATCCAAATACAATGTAAGTATCAGTATTGTGAAGTTTGACATGATATTACAGGTGTAAATTGCTATTGTTTAGGTGAATGGTATAAATTTAAAGCAGATACCTGCCAGAGATCCATATGCATATGGGAGGAATATGCTGGAGGTCTTGTTCAGTAAAGAAGAGTTAGCCAAATCGGTGGTTGTGAAATCAAAGAAAAGTGAGAAGCCACCATTATCTCCGAAAAGAGTTCAAGTACTATTTGGTATGTTTGAAGAAAAAGAGAAGGGGTGGTGATGTGCAAGAGAGCAAGGAGGGAGGAAGAATTTTTGAGAGAGAAGGATTCAGTGTGCCATTCATTATATATATATTATATTTTTTTAGATTGTATGAATAATCGTTATGGTGATAAGTATGACCACCGGCAGTTAATGACATCACTCAACCAAAAGTGCCGAGATAGTGGCAGGTCTTCAGTGTAATGCTTTGTTGTTCTTGTATTTTTTTTTTTTTTTTTTTTGCAAACTGAAAACTAATAAATTTTGTAAATTTTTTTCAAATTATTGCAATGAAAATACAGGATCATGCTTGGTTCTCACAGGATCATGCAGGGTTCTCACAAGATCATGCACGGTTCTCACAGGATCATGCAAGGAACGTACAAAATCATGCAAGGAACATACAGGATCATGCAGGGTTCACAAGATCATGCATGGTTCTCACAGGATCATGCGTGGTTCTCACAGGATCATGCAGGGTTCACACAGGATCATGCGTGGTTCTCATAGGATCATGCAGGGTTCACACAGGATCATGCTTGGTTCTCACAGGATCATGCAGGGTTCTCACAAGATCATGCACGGTTCTCACAGGATCATGCAAGGAACGTACAAAATCATGCAAGGAACATACAGGATCATGCAGGGTTCACAAGATCATGCATGGTTCTCACAGGATCATGCGTGGTTCTCACAGGATCATGCAGGGTTCACACAGGATCATGCGTGGTTCTCATAGGATCATGCAGGGTTCACACAGGATCATGCGTGGTTCTCATAGGATCATGCATGGTTCACACAGGATCATGCATGGTTCACTCAGGATCATGCATGGTTCTCACAGGACCATGCAGGGTTCTCACAGGACAGGATCATGCATGGTTCTCACAGGATCATGCAAGGTTCTCACAGGATCATGCAGGGTTCTTACAGGATCATGCAGGGTTCTCACAGGTTCATGCAAGGAACATACAGGATTACGCAGGGTTCCCACAGGATCATGCAGGGTTCTCACAGGATCATGCAAGGAACATACAGGATCATGCAGGGTTCTCACAGGATCATGCATGGTTCTCACAGGATCATGCATGGTTCTCACAGGATCATGCATGGTTCTCACAGGATCATGCAAGGTTCTCACAGGATCATGCAGGGTTCTCACAGGATCATGCAAGGAACATACAGGATTACGCAGGGTTCCCACAGGATCATGCAGGGTTCTCACAGGATCATGCAAGGAACATACAGGATCATGCAAGGAACATACAGGATCATGCAGGGTTCTCACAGGATCATGCATGGTTCTCACAGGATCATGCGTGGTTCTCACAGGATCATGCAGGGTTCTCACAGGATCATGCAGGATATCACAAGATGTACATTCCATGATCCTGCAGGATCAGGGTTTCAAATGCTGGAGTGATCTTACAAGAAAAATCCTTAATGATCTTTAATGGTTTTCATTAAAGATCTTGCAGGACATTTTTACTTGGGTGTACACCAGTGGAGTAGTCACTGCACTATTACACCTGCCACTTCACACTCCTACATTGAAAGTGTATGTCTCAAGTAAAACTAGCTCAACATAATTCAAGATTCTCGGATTTGTGTTTTCGTGCTTGTAATTCTAACACATGTAGACATTTTTTAAAAGAGAAACAGGCTAGTTTAGTATAGTAGAACCACAAAACTTTATGAAAAATTGGGGCAAATGTCTCCACGAAAGTCAAACTAATATCTGGGATGTGTGTGTGTGTGTGTGCATATGTGGATGATGGGGGGAGGGGAGCAAAGGGAAGCAAAGTACTTCCCTGTCTAACTCAAGTGCAGTGGAGCCTCACTATTCCAAATAATCTTCCATGCCCCTGGACACCAAAAAAAAAAACAAAAAAAAAAACACAAAAGTTTATCAATTGATGAAATCATGAAGAAAGCATTTTATCCAATAAGACCACATTTATCATTTCCTTAGCCCCAAAAGATATTACTGCTCAGTGTCATAATTTAGCAGCACAATAGATAATACAAGCTAAGCATACCCAATGCACTTGCCACTGCCTGCCTTACGCTGCTCATTTGGAAAGTTGTTTATTACAAATGACGCCGATTAAATTTGACTAAGATTTAGGTTAGCCATTGTACATTGCTTTAAATTCACCAGAACAGTTATCTAATGATGACTAATTGACATTTGGGGGGAAAAAAATCACATCTCAATGTATTCTATTAATTAAATATTAATTTTAGGATGTCTTTAATCCCTAAGGGGTGGGGGAAGGGTGGCAAACTAGATTTAAGGAGATGTACAAGCCCCCACCCCTCCGCTCCCTGAAAACAACAACACTGGTTTTACACAAGATAGAGCAATACCATATAACTGTGGTTAGGAAGCAAACCGATGGGTCCAGCCACTAGTACTACGGCTTCAAGCCATGAAAGCCGAAACATCATCGCTAAAGTTAGTACAGCTAGCAACTGTCTTAGAGAGAATCATTCCTGGCATCACGTGATAAAATGCAGAGCAGTGGTAGAATATGAGAATGAAGTTAAAAGTCATGCAAACACACACACACACACACACACACAAAGCTCAACCGTGGTAATTATATATGCAATAATTGGCAGCGAGCGAGAGACTATCAGGGACAACACAAAAAATCAGGGATATATGATTGTATACATCATATATGCTTGGGCGTATGTATGTAACTTTTGTACTTTGACTCTCACATTTTTTGTGTTCACTCGTTACCTTGGTTAACAACGCGCTGTTTGTCATCACTGTTCGTACTTGAAAATTCATTGCCCAACATGCCAAGCTACCATGAGACTACAATGTTAATCTTGTGTTAGTATATCCAGAGAACACGCGTATGTGAGAGTGTTGTGTGTTACATGTGCTGACTAGCTAAGAACAAACAATAAATATACATTTGCTGCTTTTTGTGTTAAGCTTCTTAGGTTCCTTCCTGTTTCTTTTGTTAGTAAGCAAGTCTTATATAGAGTTAGGATGTATACAGCGCAATAATTCCTTGGAAAAGCTTGTTTTGCTTGTACGCTAATTTTAAAAAGTTGGCCGTGTAAATTGTTCAAACCAATTGTGCATGATGATTTTATAAAGATGAATTTTACCCTTTGACCTTATATGTCAATTTTTTTTACTGAAGCACATCACAAGTATAATGCCTTTTCCCCCAGCAGAAGGAAGGGTCAGTGAAACTACACCACCTCTTCACTACCGTACAAAAAACATTGTGTACTGGCTATAAATTATATAATACAGATAAGCTTTAAATAAGAATAATAAACAAAACAAAAACACAACAAATGAAGCAGCAAAGGTGCGAACCCTCAGTGCTATTAAACATTACCTAGCTATTATAATAATATAATCTCCTTCAAAAAGAACAAAGCAATCTGTTAGCTATTTATTGAGGCATCAATATAGCTCAAGCAATGAAAACAGTACATGGAAATGATGTCTTCATAAGAGAAGCTAAACTAGCCAGAAACACTCACTGCTATAATTTTTCAATGTGAACTTCACTTCATTCAAATCCATCGGTTAACTTCCCTGAGCATAAAGCAAACTACACTGTGGGCTGCAAGAAGTCAAGTGATTATGACGTGACGCTAGGGGGAGTTACCCAGCTGGTACCAATGTGGAGCTGAAAGCTTCACGTTTTATCAACAATGAGCCCCAAATTAAAAAAAAGTAGCACAATAAAAGGACCTAAATCTTCTTTCTGAATAAGTTCATACCTAAATCACAGTTAATTGTCAGTAATCTCCAAAATCAGAGCATGACAGACAGACTGACAGGGAAACTACTACAACCCTCTTGCGCATACGCGCTTAGGGTTAACAAACAAACAAACAAACAACAACAACCACCAACCAACATTGTCTGTTGAAAAAAATAAGCAAATTAACTGTCTACCAGTCCCTAACTCACATCGTGACTTATAAGACCTGCAACTACCTCTATGAGGTCATAAGACTTACATTTGGTAATGGTCATCAATACTATACTGTATCATGCCAAGTTGCTTATGGCCTTAGTGGTTGTCATGGCTCCTATGACTTGTCCTAGTCTTATTCTATGAACTGCATGTGAAAAATGGCCATTTTTCTTCCATCACTGCACATCTGAATACTGGAAGCCAATATATTTGGCCAACGGAAGAAAATTCTTGTTCCCTATTCTCACAACATCAGCTGAAAAATGCACAAATGCTTCATAGTGACATTAGACATTGGGGAAAGAACATACTCTTACTTCAGAAAAAGCATATGATGACTAAGCTATCCTGGATTCTGCGCTGGGGGTGGGAAACACTGGTGTACTTGGCCAGTCTCATTTTGGAAACCCATACTGCTTTGATGGGCATGCTTATGTGAAAGTGTATATATCTTATACTAACCTGTGCTTTGTCACATAATTAAAGCTTATAGCTATTGTAGCTACTTACTAAATTAAAATTCTAGGGGGAACTAAGGCTTGGAAGAGATGGGGGATTTCAGGGTGCCCCTACCACCTCGGCACGAAACCTGGTTATACAAGCTAATATGACACTGTGCTTCTGAAGCTGTGATATTAGCACTTGTACGCTTAGAGAACTGACAAATTTACTGACATTGCCTCAGAGATACATAATAAAAACGGATAATCACTTAATAAACTGTTTAAACCATAATTATTAAGCAATGGGCAATCTGAAAAAGTCCTTCAACAACAGCTCAATGAAGAATAAGCAGATAAGTAAAATGATTTCACTGAAGTTTATCAGAATTGCATGAACTAGAATGACAGGACTTCATACACGATTTACACTGGGGGGGGTGGGGGAGGGGGGAGAGAGAGAGAGATAAGAGAAAGATTTGTAAAGTCACAAAAACCGTTTAGCCACATGAAAATGGTGAAGTCATGATCACGAAAACTTCAACAAACTACTACAAATTCCTACATTTTTTTCATAACTTACATTTAAATAAATTCAGAAGGTGTAAAAAAATTAGGGTGGAAATCCCAGGGCTCTCATAACCTGCATGAAACCATGGGCTTAAAACAAAGTAGAAAATATAATAATACGTTGAGTTGTATGCAATAATTATCTCCCCTTCATTGTCCAGGAGCACACTAAAGGATGTTAGGGTGGCCATGGGAAAAACTATGAGTGAGGATAATTTTGGTGGAGCATGTTTTGGAACAATTCATTAACTAGAAACCATTCCAACAAGCACCCACACTTTCAAAGAAATGAAAATTTTCAAGAGTACTATGGAACAAACAAACTGACGAGCCCTTGTCATAATATATAGCTAAAACTACCACAAAATATCACTATCATAATTCAGGCCACCCTTGCTCTTTACTTTCATTCATTAATTAACAGTAGCTATATAGCTTAGAAAAAATTGTTCAGGAAACACAACTTCACCAGGGGGAAAAAATGACCTGGGTGACCCCGTGCAGCTAAAATACTTAGAAACCCACTGACCGCTAGCCATAAAACTACTTACCCCAGAAGCATAAGCCAGGGTAGACAGCGAAGCTTCCTTCAAGTTCACCAAGACACAGTAGTAGCGTAGCCGTATTACGAATCAGTAGACTATTATAGCGCGCAACAATAGTTTAGACGACCACTTCCAGTCGAGAGTTTTACTTATATGGTAAAGCGTTTTAAACTTATTTAACCCGGCGATACTTACCTACACGTAATTGGAAAAGGGTTTTCCATGAGAAAATGCAGTATCTTTGCGAGGAGGAACAGCCTTATTTTAACGGTCCGGCGTCTCGCACAGCGAAGTACTTAGGGCCTGAAGGCGGTAGTTCAAGATGCACAGAGCCGCCTATGTCTACGCAACAGTATATAGCCTAACAAATATTTAACGTAGCTACATTTTCATCAATGCCGTTGGAGGGACATTATAAACTCAAGGTGGGGTCTTTATCTAATTGTGCCTTTCTCTGGAAGGACCTGGGACCTGATCAAGTAAAAAACTGCACCAGTTATAAAACTGTGCAATAGTATGCACACTGGATATGCTTGCGCTTATGAGGGATTCTTCTTCAATTAATTATCAGCCATGTTACAGTTCCTAGCTTTCTAATTTTGTTTAATAATATAATGCAAGAATTTACCTTCAAGCAGTGTGGAGTGTGGTGAGAGGCTATCAAATTGCAGAAACCAAGGCACATTTTTGTAGAACTTAAAGCTCACCATTTCTCCCTCTGACTGGCTAGTAAAGATTTTTTTTTAATGACTCTCAGTTTATTTGTGATCAAATGAATAAAATATACTTGGCACAGTACAACAGTAACGAGTATGAATATTTATTTTCTTCATCCACAGCTCCATGTTATACCAGCTTGCCTTTATTGCTGCAATGGAAAATGAAACAACAAATAAAACAAAACCAACAACAAATAATAATGGAAAATTATTATAAGTCAACAGGTTCATTATAAAATGTTGGTATGTAAAAAAAAGTATTCCTGAAAGGGTGTTACCTATTATTCCTGACAAAAATACACTCTTTTTGGTATGATCATAGAGTGTTTCGCAGTGTAAGTGTAACAGTACACCCTATGAGTGTAACAATACACCCCAATGCAAAAAAGTGTTCCAGTACACCCCACTTAGGGTGTAACTAAACACCCCGTTTTTTACAGTGATACTGTACATAAATGATAAAACAATGTGCAGTTCACACGTATCTTTCCAGAATGATGTCTTGGACATGAAAATTTTAGAAGTAAATGCTTTAAAATATAAATCTTCCGTTTTCTTGATGTTTCTTTCCCATGAGGCATCCTTGTAGGTTCTTTGTACAGGGAGATCAATGTCTCAATAAACCTCTTCTCTTCTTTACTTGCCTTCAACATGGACTCACTGAGTTTCTCTCCTTCTACCAATCCCCTATGTCCCTCTCAGTTTGAGAAAGGCTGACTTAGCCATCATTTGGCCCCCAAAACTCACGTAACTTCTCAAGATGGCTATGCTCACTTTCCGTCACCATTTGTCCTCATACTGATGCCAAATTGTAATTTCATCTTGCATACTTTCAGGACCTTCTACTCTAGAGGATGTTTCTAGAATGATTGTGTGCATGCACTTTAAACACTGCTCAGAAAAAAATAGAAGCAAACACCGCAGTCTCACTTTATTTACAAATACACACACGCGTAATAATAACTCATTCACAGAGACGACATTTTACCAGTGGAGCGTGCGGCATGGAGTAAGAAAAAACAGTGAGTGCTAGTATACCTCTAGCATGATACCTGTAGGCTAGTAGCTATGGTAATGCGTTAGTAGATTGTTTTTAGCATGAGTCTAGGCAAGAATTTAGCATAGATTGTATTTGACCAGTTTAGTTTTGCTGGCTATTCTTGTGAATATATTTAGATACCGAAGCAATGGCTAATCTAGGTTATTAGATAGTAAATGTCAAAGCTCTAATGATTAATTTGGTATTACTATACTTTCTTTTATACTAAAGCTAGAGTTTACCTTATGTCACTTTTTTCATTTGTTATTTATAGCATATTCTAGTGATACTCATTGGTCTGCATGTTCCACTCCCCCTGTTTCTACCTCTGCCTTCATTACGGCTGTTATGTCAAGTGCTCTGGTCAACAACTCTGGCTTGATGGGCATCTATTTTGAGTGTCTTAGCCACACCCATTTCCTGGACTGCCAATACTTACTGCATTGGCAGTAAGCATTGCAGCATGATCATTTTCACTGCTACTTGTAGTCACTATTCCCTGAAACGGTTCACTGTTGTTGTGACCTTTGAATCCATGATCATTTTCACTATCGCAATAATGGTTATTGTTGCATTATCCTCAAACATTACAGTTCTCAGCAGATAGGTACACAACAATCTTGCTCCTTTCTTAGTAGAAGCTACTGGTATTGTGTGCACATTACACAAACTGTTAGTAGAAAAATATAGCTTGAACAAACACGTCATGAATTTGTGACAACCGTCTTCTATTAATGTACGTGCATTGTTACATATTTATGACTCCAATATGCGCGGTACGTAATGCCTGTCACGAATTAGTGACTACAGTCCGCTAAGGTTCAATGCCACACTATCTTTAGCCTATGCTGCACCTCCTTGCTAGCAGACTGCTGTATGGAGCTGTGTACTTGTTTAGCATGCTAGCTTCCTTTCCTGAACACATTCCAGCCTGCTTGCCTGCAGCCCAAGATCAGACCGTAAATTCTAAAGTTTCTTGTTTATCAAAGTCTGGGGAATGTCCCCCACAAAAAAATTGATGACTTCTGTAGTATCAAATTTAAGTTACTTTGACTATCTGAATTACCGTAAATTCTTGATAAGCTCTCAGCTACAAAAGCAAAAGACCATCAATTTTAGTACACAAATACAAAATTACTTTCTTACCTCATTTTCTTGAGCAGTGGTAACTTCCGCAATATCAAATTTAAGCCATTCTGACTATTTGAATTTACCAGTCACTGTTGACAACAAGCTCTTAGCTACATAAAAGAAAGGCCAGAGTTATTTTTGTATATTTTGCTTACAAATATGGAATTATGTACTTACCTCAGCTTCCCTAGAGTAATAGTAGCCTCCTTAGCTAATATTACAGCATTCTGACTACCAATGGCTCTTGACAACCAAGAATCGGCACTTCGTATCCCCTAAAACAGCGAAGTAAAAAAATTAAAAAAAAAGTCTGGAAAAGGGTCTTCAATGCCATAGTAACCGGTCTCAGCAACTTTTTATGTCCTGCATGAAAAGCAAGCGTTTTCGGGAATTTTCTCACACTTTGGAGCTTAAGTTTAAAGTAAGGCTTGTTTAACGCTGTTGTTTCAGAATAAACTGGGGTCAAGCCTAAAAAGCCGTGTTTTTAGGAGAAAAAGTTCCCCACGCACGCCTTTAAGGGGCATTTTGTGTTGTTCTCCTTGGGATCGCAAAGTTGGTAATGATAGGAAGTGATGTCACCCATTCTGTCCATTTCTGTTCAATCTCATCAGGAACTTGTTCATCCCACTTCAGAGGTATCCTCCACAGAGATTGCAGCAGCACTCTAGCAGGGAGAAGTGCAGGAGCAAACAGCCCGAGAACATCAAAAACCTTGGCGGCGTTTGAGGCTATCGTTCTCTTTGTGACTTTTTCCTTGGTAATGGACACTGGAGTAGATACATGAAGATTGTCCTTGTCTACATCCCAGTGGATTCCCAGGGCCTTAGGGATGGCGTCTGGAGTGGCAAGTATTAGATCCTTTGTTTCGATCAACTCCTCTGGTATAAGGCTTCGAAGTTCAGGTGAGCTTGTCCTCCACTTGCGTAGAATCATACCGGCTAGCTGTAGTAGGTTACACAGCTGTTGTCGTAATTGGTCAGCTACCTCAACAGTCTCTGCACCGGACAGGATGTCGTCCACATAAAAGTCCGATAAAATGGCTTGGCTTGCTTCTGGATGTGATGAGACATGACGTTCCGCAAGATGGCGAATAACTGAGTTGCCAGGTATTGTGAGGACTTAACCCCAAAGGTGAGGCGTTCATTCTGTAGTCTGTGATCTGACCATCCTGATTTCTCATCACAAATCTATGAAGGTCTCTCTCAGATGGATGCAGTAATATTTCCTGAACATTTTAGAAATATCTGCACTCAGGCCAATTTTGTGACATCAAAAGCGTATAAGCACATCTGGTAGGAGAGGGTAGAGATTGGGGCCTGCTTCGAGAGTATCATTCAATGAAGCACCATTTGTAGACTTGGTGGAGGCATCAAATACTGCTCGTACTTTTGCTGTTGTTGAAGACTCTTTGAACACCCCGTGGATTGGCAGATAGTAGACTGAAAGTGTATCCTTGGCTTCTGATGGCACTGGCTCCGCATGATCAAGATCCAGGTATTCTTTGAGTACTGCATTGAAGTCTTTGATCTTGTGTTTTCGTTTGAGTGATTTATCGTTCTGTCTAAAGCGTTGGATAGCTCTGATTCTTTATTCACCGAGATCTGGAGGATTGAAAACTCTGGGTAACGACCATCAGCCTGGATTTGGTGTGTATTCGGAAGCGTTGCACCACAGCTGTTTCTCCTTGAGTGAGAATTGAGGAGTCCGGGACTTGGTCTAGTTCCCAAAGTTGGTTCAAGGGATTTGTAAAGATTGTCTTCCTTAGGCTGGGTCTGTAGTAGAGGAGCTGTTGTAGACTTGCCATTCTTTAGAGGTCCGGTAATGGTCCACCCAAATATGGTCTTGGTGGCTGCGATCTGGACTTCGGGGTAATATATGAAGTCTTTGGTGATACACTTGCAGCAATCAATTGAAGAGATGATTAAGTCCAGAGGTCCTCCTAAATCTCGATCGGCAAGCTGGAGGTTTCGGATTGCAGGTTCAGCGAGGATTGCTTCTTTTGAGTGAGGAGGTTTAGATTTCTTGAGTTTAGGAATTACAGTGAACTTTAGTGTCACGAATTGCTCAGGCTTGCTGAGCGATTGGAGCCTGGCTTGCACATAATGCTTCCTGCTTCCACCACCATATGCTCCCTCGACGACCACTCTGTGCGGATAGCGTGGGAGTTTGAGTTGTGAAGCAAAGCTTTCTGAGATGGGTGAGACTCCAGAACCAGAATCCAGTGCTGCTCTAGCTGGAAGGTGATGATCACCATGTACCACATGGACCACTGCTGTGTCCACAAAACAGAACTCCGGAGGAGCAAGAGGAGCTGCTGTGCTTTTGTCCACTGACTGATGAGTTTGGACTTGAGCTTCCTGACCATCTTGAGTGAGGGCCTTCACGAATGAGTTCGTTACTGTAGTAGGTTATTCTGAGTTCTTACTGTCTTTATGTAGAAGAGTGTGGTGTCGTCCTCGGCAGTGTCTGCAACTTAAGGGAGAAGTGCATGCTTGGTCCATTCTTCCCTTAACTTGTCATCGAAGTTTGAGAATGCATGGGCTGCCAAAAATTGTGAGAGAGTGCCTCCTTTCACTTCTTTTAGTGCCAGATAGTTGAGATGATAACGCCTCTTGATGCCATCCCGAGTGTACGTGTAGGTCTCATCCGTAACTAGTTCCCACATGTGGTGAGGATAAAGTATATTGGGGCTGCCATAGTCGTGGATCAGAGCTTCAACTGCCTTGTCGTAGCCATCATCTCCTTTGGCGTGTATGCGTACTGTCTTCTTGGCTTCCTCCGTGGATATAGCCTTTAACAGTAGGCATCGTTTCTCCATATCATTTAGGTGTTTGCCTCTTGTTCTTAGAGTGGAGTCAAACAGCTCAAAGAAGTTTGTCCAGTCTGATCAATGAAATATATAAGTTCTACTTGAGTGTTCTCTATGCCTGTTCTGGGCTTCTTGAGTCCTGAACATTTGTAGTACCAAATTTGAGCCATTCTGACTATTTACCAGTCACTATTGACAACAAGCTCGTAGCTACAAAAAAAGAAAGGCCAGAGTTATTTTTGCATATTTAACTAACAAATATGGAATTACGTACTTACCTCAGCTTCCTTAGAATAGTAGTAGCTCCCTTAGCATTAATACTACGGCATTCTGACAACCAATGGCTCTTGACAACCAACAATCTGCACTCCGTATCCCTCCTAAAACGGCGAAGTTTTGAAATTAAGTCTGGAAAAGGGTCTTCAATGCCATAGTAACCGGTCGAATCAACTTTTTGTGTCTTGAAAAGCAAGAGTTTTCTCAGGAATTTTCTCACACTTAGGAGCATAAGTTTAAAGTAAGGCTTGCTTAATGCTGTAGTTTCAGAATAAACTGGGGTCAAGCTTAAAATGTCGTGTTTTTAAGAGAAAAAATGTTCCCCGCGCGCGCGTTTAAGGGGCATATGCACCATCCATACATACATATATATGTACTAGTGACGTGCTTGAGCACAAATGGCGAGCGAGCCTGCCTAGTTAAAACTACAGTATTGTTACTACATAATCTATATTTTAATTCATGCAAAACAGTATAATAGCAGTTGACCATTAATTTTAGCAACACAAATAATAAATTACACTCTTACCTGAGTAATGGTAATTTCTGCAGTATCAAACTTGAGCAATTCTGACTACGTCAATTGCCAGTAACTCATGAACAAGCTCTCAGTTACAAAATAAATAGGCCAGTGTTATTTAGCCAACAAATATGGAATTACTGCTTGCCTCAATTTCCTGAGTATTGGTAACTTCTGTAGTTACAAATTTAAGCTATTTTGATTATCTGAATTACCAGTAATTCTTGACATCAAACTCTCAGCTACAAAACAAAAGACAATTAATTTTAGCAAACAAATACAAAATTACTTTCTTACCTCATTTTCTTGAGTAGTAGTAACTTCTGTAGTATCAAATTGAAGCCATTCTGACTATCTGAATTACCAGTCTCTCTTGACAACAAGCTCTCAACTACAAAAATGAAAGGCCAGAGTTATTTTTGTAATTTTAAAAGTTTGATTTTAACTTCTAACACTCAAGCTACTAAAAAATGTCGAGTTTTTAAATTACGTAATAAAGGGGATCCATTGCCATAGTAACCACTCCCCGCAACTCTTTGAATTGGAAAAAAAAAGTCCCCACGCTTTTGAGAGAAGCATAGGTACCATCCATATATACATTTATATACATAGTACTTATTACAGGAGTCAGAGTGTGATATGGTGAAATATTTCATGACCATGCTAATTTATTTTCACGAGCCAGAGGCGAGTAAAATATCCTGCCATATCACTCTGCCGAGTGTAATGACTGGTTTATTCTACCCTAGATATCTTCACTACTGTAGTTTGTACTAGGACCTTAACTCACACCAGGTAAAGCAGCCTCTCTAACCAGGTTGGGTAGGCTACACCAGAGGAAGGTAGCTGTAAAAACAGGGAAAAGTGTTGAACTTGACAGGTTGCTATAACTACTAGGATAATGAGCTTGTGCAATACAGCAATACAGCCATGAGATAACACTATGTGATAACGTGGGTTATCTCACAGTCACCTACCTAAAGATAACATTGTGAAGATATCTAGGGTGGAATATATATAACATAATATACCCAATTTTCATTTGTCCACCCCTAATATTATCTCGCTCGCTTCCTTGCTCGCCAATTATCTCCGACTACTTACCCTCGTGCGTCCTCGGTGGCCCGCCGAGATCCTGTCACCGCTCCCCGCACCATTCTTCCGCCACATACCTGACTAGTTCAAGTGACGCAGTTCCTCCGCTCACGCGTAGTTATCAAAGTAAAACACACAGTACTACCAAAGACACTTGCAAGGCTTTCACTATGTCGCGTGTCTATGCCACGCGGCCCAGTTACGATACACGTACTCACACTTGCTATGCGGTCCGCCCAGTCTCGCGGGCCAGACCCTTTACCTAATCGCTCCTTCCGAGCAGAGTGATTAGGGAAAGGGGGTCTGGCCCGCGAGACTAACGGTCCACCCTGCACGCATAATATTTGATTACTCCACGTGAGCATGTATATTTGGCCAGCCTGCGTAAGCCTCTCATTCACTGAAATTCATAAAAAGTATCAGACTTTTGCTTTCGCTCCGCTTTACATGCTAAGCCAAGTTATTATGTATATATCATGTCAGAACCTGAACCTGCATCAATAGATGACAGCCAGATATACATGGCTCAGTAATGGGAGGACAATTATATGACATTTATTGATGCAGCCAAGTAATTATTTACGCTGCTGCAAGTGTACTTAATACAGCTCATTTATATTGTTCTTTTAAGATAAAAATAGAAGAAAAAGAAATATAAAAAATTATTGGAAGATTACAATAAACATTTTTAAGACATTTTTAGGGCTAATTTTAGGGTGTCTGCAGTTGAGCTAAGTTTTAAGTGTACAAGTAATTCTAATAATCCCTCCCAAGTTGGTGGATAATAAGGAGATCCATCTTTTATCCAGTCTATTAGTACCTCTCGACAACACTGCCTGACATCTCCTTGACGCTGGCTACCAATACCTTGTAAGCGATCTGGAGTTAGTTCAAGTAAATCTCCAACATCTTGCCACTTAGCACTTATTTCGTCTCTCACTCTGAGAGTCTGTGACTGGCCATCTTTGTCAGTCCACTCCAGCAAAGTTAAATTTCTTAAAGAAAAGGCAAGATCTAGAATTAAAAAACAAACAAACAAACAAACAACAAATAATGATAAGAATTTAAACCATAGTTTTAGTTACCTGGTGTAGTAAAAACTGCAGAACATCTTGGACACTGAGATGCCACAAAGGAATTGTTGCTGCTGGATGCTTGCTGGTTAGGAAATTTATTTTCTGAAGTGACAATTCTCATTGATGTTCTACCTATAGTGATTGTAATAATTATACACTAATAACATTATCTATAAATAGCTATGCGAAGGTTTACTTGATGTATGAGCAGAATCCACTTCTGTTGGTGACATAAGTGAAGACACAGAATTACCTACATGCAAATGTCCCATGGAATAAGTATGTGTGAACTTATTATGCTGTTATAATTATTTACCTTCATTAAACCATGAACATCCAGACTCTGAAATTGTCAGCTTGCCATGTTTTCTGCAACGCATGTAGAGAGAATGTTTTCCCTTCTTTACTTCATGCAGTAAGCCACATTTCAGAGGGCACGTCAAACTAAATTCAGTGCCCACTTTATCACAGCTATAGTGAAGCTTCTTTAGCGATAGTTGAATACAATTATCTAACATTACTCGAACGTTGTTACAGACTTCATTGGGAGTAGTTGCCCTACGGGCATACGTTGCAGAGTTACTGGCAGGAGGATAGTTTTCTAAGACTACACTAACTTCCAGGTGAGAAATGCAACTTCTGAGGCAGATTTGGTCAACATCTTCAGAGGAACTCACAAGTAAAGATACTTGGTCTTGATATATGCAGTCTTCCAACAAGTCAAAAGTGAGCTCTTGGTTTCCTTCTGGATTCAGGAGAAAAGAAATGAGCATACCAAAGAGACCTTTAGGACAGTGACCAAGCTGGAAAGTGATAGCAAGAGAGGCAATACCATTGTTGACTGTTTCTGATGTCGACTTAGGGACATGGTTCAAAATCAAAGGAATGAAATATTTCCGCAATCCACTCCTGTCTGTGAAAGTAACTGCTACACGAAGGTGCCGAAGAAACAAAAGGAATTGTTGAGGTGTAATGTGATCTTCCTTGCTCAAAAGGTTCTCAAAAGCACACTCTTCTAAAATGCCTTTCTTGCATAAGCTTTCTTGTTCACTCATTGAAATAGATCCTGAAGATAAAAATGTTTTAAGAATGAGTTCTGTGACTTTATTGAAAAGAACGTGAGGCTCTTTAATAATAATATCAGATACTTCTTTGACATTGTAGTGTTGAATTATTCCAACTCTGAAATGCAGGAAGTGGAGAAGAGAGTCAATCTCCTTATCTTCAATATTGAACTTTGCTGCCAATGTTCTGCATTGATCCTTAGATAAAATTGTTTCTTTGATGTTGTTCAATTCAAGGCAGAAAAGAAGGAAGCTCACACGAAACTCAATATAAAATTCGTCTCTATCTTTGATATACTGGTTGATATCAGAACGAAGATTTTGAAAACCTGAATCATCTTCACAAGCATTATCTATCTCATACATTAATTTCCTGCAAGGACTATTGGGAAGGTGGATTAAATGATTGAATTTTCTTTCATGAATCATTTTGTACAAGGCACTGTTAATGTTACTAAGGATAGATTGAGCCTCTGAACCAAGTTTGTCAATATGTGTACCTACAATAAAGACCATAGGCTTGTGACACACAGAAGTACCGTTTACCTGAAATACACCCTCTTCAGTGGTATGAATGGCAGAAACACTGGTTAGGAATTGAATGAGGGCGTCCATTGTTGAAATTGTAGATTTATAATGGTTGATAATTTCTCCAGTGGGCGATCTGTACTTGATTGTATTTTTTCCATAGATATCTACATTAGTTTTCAAGACAAAGATGAAAATAGATGGACCAAAGATCAGAAGGGAAAGGCTCTCTTGAAATTCCACCTGTCCACCAGTATCTCTGATATAAATTGAACTAGTCCTATGCAAATCAGCAATATTTTTCATATTGTGCTTGCTGAGCACTTCTCTCACATTGCACTCAATGTCAGATACTAATTCATTAGTATCCAACATTAGATGGTTTGGAGTCATTTTTGAATGCAGTGGAGATTCTTCATCAACAGAATTAGGAATACACCCCTTGCAACTATCCAGTTGAGAAACCACAGACTCATCAAAGTTTGCGACTTTCCATGAGTTGTCCTCACCAGTGTGAATTGTAGTATGTGTGAAGGAGGGGACTATATCAACTAATATTATTCTTTCACTAATGCCAGTTGAGGGATAGTATACACGAAATGGTTTATGCAGGAGACGATCCAATAACGATGTCTTTCCAGATTCAGGAAGTCCTTGCAGGAGAATATTGGCTATTTTTCGTTTTATGCTCTCTTTTCCCATTATGGCTGCTGTGACGTCACTTATAGAGACACTCTTCTCTGGAGTTATGGCACCTAGACATTGTGAATTAATCAACATTTTGATCAAAATAATTTGATTTAACTAGAAGACAATAAAAAAATTAGACCAATCACAGTAAAATTATACTAAAATATTGCTAGAAATTAATAAATCTTGAACTATTATTTCACTTTTTTTTTCCTTATTAATAGCATCCTTCCTTCTATTAACCATTTTACCGGTGAATTTATTTGAGGCAATAATCAAGTTATAAAAAATCATAATAAATTAACCAAGGACCAACAACTATGTTGCTAATGAGTTATAGATTTTGAAAACCACAAATTATGTTACCCAGCAACAAACCACAAATGTGTAAAGATTGTTTTTTAAATTTTATGTTATTACTCAGTAAAACGGGGTGTTTAACTTCCACACCAATTCATATTATACCAAATGACATGTATAATTAATAATAGCTTATATCCTCTATAATATGTCCTGGTTCGGTAAAAACCATTAATAACTTTTGAATGGAAGTAGCTACGCTACCTGGGTTTGTACCATTTGAAGGCTCATGTCAGAGCGGTCCAGAAAATTCCCTTTAACCGATTACTGGCCAAATACGCAATTTTGCGTACCTCCGTATTTTGTCCCCGAAAGGCCAAATACGCAATTCTGCGTACAAGAAAGGGGGTAATAACTATCTGCCTACAGCTGCATACCTGAATCTACCAGTTATCTATCATTGCATCTCAGGTTTGTAATGTAGTATAGCTATCTGTACAGCATATCTACAAGTGTGGTTACAATATAAAATTTATCAGATAAACCTTGCTACAAAACACTTCGAGTTTATCAAATATTCTCATATAAAATTTTATAACAAGAACTATAATTCATGATTATTTGATACTTTGAGTTATGCTGCAATGATAGCTTAAGTCTTCTGGAGAAGTTTATTGATTCTACTGTGGATTCAGGACTCCAAAGATGCAGGAAACACAAGAGTATCTCCAATTTCCAAGCTGATCCATAACTTTGGAATATTAGTAGTATTGTAAAGTTCATAATATACCTGGAATATATAAAAAGAACACAAGAATGTCACAGAGTGACTTATTAATGATTAAAGTCGATATCATTGGCTAGATCTGGATGTTTTCATTTTTACTAATATAAATCTGAAAATGGCGTGTGTTTTGTTTCCTAACAATTCACCTTTATAAGTTGCTGTTAGTGTCCATTCTTGCGTCTTCATAACCATTACTCAAATCTCTGAACTTGTCTTCTATTGTAAGCTCATAACTAGCGTAGTGAAACTAAGCAACGCGAAGTGGCACCCCAAGGACGCTACGAGATACAAAAATTTTTCGTAGCCTTAGGCGTCCTCCCATCCACTGTCAAAAACTGAAGCGCGCAGGACTTTCAATCCATTGAGCAATAGCAAGAGCAAGCTTTTATCAGCGGCTGATCAATAGAAACTTTATGTCCAGGACCGATTGTTTCTCCGCTACAAAGTCAGAAAGTTGCTTCTCCAGTAAGGGTTACTTCCGGCGGAAAAAAATACGGCGGCTCGCGGCACCGCGGTTAAGTAATAATTCGGCCGGTAATCGGTTAAGAACTTTAGAGCCAGCGAGAAAGTGCAGTTTTAAAACTCAATAGAAAAGTCTATGGGAATAAATAAAACCACGTTTCCCATGCTGCAAGCAGCGGGATTTAGTCATGCACTCAAACCGGGCCAACCACATGTGTAGTACCTCAGAGACATTTGTAAACCAAAAGCAGTCACAGTTTGGTGACTTCGTTTCTACTCTTCTGCTTGACATTCTGGTCATTTTAGACTCAGGACTTGGTTGCTATTCATGGCTATGTAACAAGACCAAGCTACAATGTGTGGGTACGTTTGTAAAGCAGGTTATTTGTCCACTCAGATTTTCTTACCAGTTAAATAGGGCTTATTTATTTAGAAACTTGGCCAATTTGCTGTTTACTGACCAAGATAACGATATAGTTCATCATAGACTCTACATGCCATTATTTATGCTTTAGCTGTCCATTACTCCTCATATCTATGTAAGTACAATTCTCTATGGTTATGTGGAATGCTATTCACCACCCTCCAAATTCAACTGCTGCTTGTAGCTACCACAATTTCATGTCATCATAAATTATTATATATATATATTTCGTCATAAAATTATATTAATATAATATGTCAGTTTTTTTGTAATTAAAAAAAATTGAAATTTAAAAAGTAGATAGAAAATAAAATAAAACATGAATAAAATAATATAAATGTTGAATGTTTCAGTGTGAAGGACAAAGTATTACTGGAATGTGTGTGGCCATAGCTAAAGGTGTAGGTGATATACTGGATTATTCACATAACTGTTGAGTATTTCAGAAGTTCGTCACACCAAGAAAGTAAGAATAGAGTTTAAATACACGCTTAACCCCTTTCTACCATAGCCACATATATGCGGGCGAGAACAGGTCCGCGTTCTCCGAATTTTAAAAATAATCTATTTTAGATTAAGCCGTCATTTCTTTTTTATACATAAAGTAGGCATTGTACTTCCATTCAGAATAATATTGAACCAATATGGGCAGGTTAAGTTGTTGTTGTTTTTAATTGTCTGATAACAGAATTCGAGAATTTTTTTTTTATTATCAAGAATTTTCAGGACGCTGAGCACGGCAGGTCCAGCGAAGCATACCGAGGTTACCGGCGATTAAGGTCTAAGGGAGCGGGTAAAGGACAGTCCAGGTGGAAGTATACCGTTGGGTAAAGGACGAGTGTGCGCGTGCGTGGGTTTTCACGGTATTAGAATTGACCAAGTGGAGAAAATGGAGAGCAGCAACAGCCTAGGAAAGACTGGAACTGGCGGAAGGAGTGCAGCTAAAATCTTGATGCGGAAAGTCGTCCCAAGAGACGGCGAGAAGATCGGGGGAAAGGACGCGTGGCTGGTTCAGGAGAGGATTCCCACCAGTCCCAAGAAGATAGCGAGGGGCGCTATTTAGAGTTGCAGTCCATGGTGGTGGCGCAGGGTCAGAAGTTGGACATGCTATTGGACCTCTGGAGCAAACAGTCTGAAAAGGAGAAGGAAAAAGAGAAGGGGATGGAGCAGAAGGCTCCTGAGGATGGTATGTTGGGAACTAAAGGATCATTGGTCCACGTGTGGGTAAGGGGGTGAGCATGTTACACGATAGGGGCAGGGGGAGCTACTTTAGTGACTCATACTGACGTCCCTGATGCTCGCTCCGTCTAGGCTTGCCTGGATGTGACAGTCTATATGAGCTCGGTGGGCTATGTATATGGCAGTGAGAGGGGTAAGCATTGGTAGGAAGGCAGTGTGTGCGAGATGAATAAAATCAACAGTAGTACTATTGCATAAGGAAGGTATGGAGGTGAAGAAAAAGGGCGGGGACAAACAGGAACAGGGTAGCTCTACCATTGGTAGATGGAGGGAGTGAGGGAACAAGAGAGTTCCACCAAGGCAGGGCAGAGGTAATACTGAGGCCTTGGGGTGGAAAAAGTGGGGGGGGGGGGGGGGGGGGGGGGGGGGGGGGGGTGGTGGGGTGTTGGGTGGTTATGGGGGTGGGGGTTGGTGGTGGGGTTTGGGGTGTGGGGGGGGGGGGGGGGGGGAGAGAGAGAAAGAGAGTAAAGAAAATAGGAGAGTCCCACCAAATCTTGGCCCAGGTAGTAAAGGGGCCTTGTGGTGGAAGAATGAGTGCATAGTCCCACTTGAAGAGGGTGGTGTATGCATGTATCCGCTGGAGTAGGACGGTGAGTAGAGGGCCCTTCAGGAAGGGCAGGTAATCAAGCATAGTCCCACCAGAAGAGGGTGGTGTATGCAAAGTCCCACCGAATGTAGGGGGTGAGGAGAGGGCCCTTCGGATAGGGCAGAGAACAGACCAAGTTAGAGCATAGTGGTCTGAGTGAGGGAGGGCCTGAGTAAAAGGGCAGACGGGAGAAATCAATAGTCAGCATGTAGGTGACATGGTTGACTGATCCTTGTCTGCAGGAGTGGGGTGGCCCTTAGAGGAGCTGCGTGGCAGTGGAATGAAAAGTAAACAGGAGGGGTCAAGTGCAGAGCCAGTGGCATGGCTGAAAAGACTCCTGGGAGGTCCAAAAGAGCAGGATGAGGGCAAGCAAGAGGAGACGAATAAGCCGGATAAAGTCTATTTGGTTAAGGGTCTCCCTCAGTTGCCGAGGAAGATGGTAGACAAAATCCAAAGGGGGGAGTTCGTGGAGTTTGCGGACTTCACCGTCTTTGATGGTGGCCATCGTGAGGGGGAGTGGAGTGCTGAGCGCTCAGAAAAAGATGAGCTATCTCCAGCAAGACAGGTGGGAGAACCCAAGAGGAAAGGACCCAGAGAAGTCCCTGATGTCTCGTGGTGGGGCACATGTTTCACTCTTTACGAGAGAGCCTGAGTGGAGACCAAGCCAGACATGGCCCGACAGTTGGCTGCTTACAGAGAAGCCATTGTAGAGACGGCCAGGCGACACAGATCGGAGAGTGTGGCGAGGTATGACCGATGCTTCCGGCTGGTGGCAGCTGGAAAACCGGACATGGCCTGGGACCGGATGCAGCTCTGCTCGTGAGAGAGATAACCACGCCAGCAGCAGTCATTGGTAAGGGCACTAGGTGTCCGGAGGCAGAATTAGCCAGCCTGGTCACGGGCTGACTGGACAGAAGAGAGACAGGAAGCAACAAGGGGCTTGCTTAGCAGTGCAGATTTGTGCACACCTGCTCGACGTGCAGGGGAGATCATCCATTTACGCAGCGTGCAAGCAGACAGGCAGGCAAGGGTCTGCAACAAGAATATGGAGGCCATCAGTGAAGTCTGCTGGCAAGAACTAGCAAGCAGGGATGGAATATAGCCCTTTTGCTTGTACTGAAACTATTGTAGTACACACATGCACACACCTAGTGTAGCTACATGTGGCTATATATTGTGTCTTGTGTCATTGTTGCCATTTTCACGAATCATGTTTGGGGTTTTCTTGCATGCCTGTTGAACAGGGAGGAAAGGAAAATTCCATGCACACACGAGCATGCTATTTAAGGAAAATTGGGGTGGGAGAGAGAGGGGATGCATACACACACGGGCATAGTTAGTGGAACTGAGGTAATACTTTGGTTGGTGCTTATTGGCACAGGTTACCACTACAAGTCCCAGCTGCTGGAGCTGGAGAGAGTGTCAGATGGGGTGAAGAGCCAGCCGCTGACAGGGGCGGACTCTGTGGTGATTCCGCTGAAGTGGCAGGAGTGGAGAAGGGAACTGGAGAACCACCCAGACAAGGAGTGGGTGGAGTTCCTAGTGAGAGGTATCCGGCAAGGATTCCAGATAAGACACAACAAAAGGAGTGGGTCATTAGACAGCAGCAGTAAGAACATGTTTAATGCTAGAGAGCATGAAGCGGTCATCCAGGATTATCTCGAGGAGGAGTTGAGGACCGGGAGAGTTTGGAGAGTCAACCCGGGAGATGGGAGGGACAGAGTGCAATGCAGTCCTTTTGGGGTCATTCCCAAGAAAGGGAGACAAGGAAAGTGGCGCCTCATTGTCAACCTGTCGGCGCCCGAAGGAAGAAGTGTCAATGAGGGCATTGACAAGGAACTCTGCCCAGTCAAGTACATGTTTATAAACAACGTGGTGCAGAGAGTGCTGCAACTCGGAGTAGGGGCTGAAATAGCGAAGGCCAACATCAGCAAGCATATAGGAATGTACCAGTCCACTTGCGAGACGGGTGGCTCCTGGGTATGGAATGGAAAGGAGCGGTGTTCATGGATGGTGCCCTGCCGTTCGGACTAAGGTCGGCTCCTCTACTGTTTACTGCCCTAGAAGACGCAGTTGAGTGGGTTACCAAGCGAAGAGGTGCTAAATGGCTACAGCACTACATAGATGATTTCGTGGCTGTGGGAAAGGCAGGTACAGGAGAATGTGCCCACACCTTGAGGGTCTTCAAAGAGACATGTGGCGTGCTCGGCATGCCGCTGGATGAGAGAAAGGAGGAAGGGCCAGTTGAAGTGATAACGTTCCTGGGAATGGAGCTGGACTCCAGAAAGGGAGAAGTCAGGTTGCCAGAGAAGCGCCTGAGAGGCCTCAGGAAGAAACTACAGGAGTGGAGGGACATGAAGTCGTGTTGGAAGAGAGATCTTTTGTCGATTATCAGCCATTTGAGTCACACCTGCAGAGCTGTGAGGGCAGGCAGGTCTTTTCTGAGAAAGTTGCTGGACCTCAGTATGACCTTGAAGCAGTTGGACAGGCGGGTACGACTGAATGTGTCAGCCAGAGCGGACCTAGAGTGGTGGTGGCAGTTCGGACTGCAGTGGAATGGAGTATCCATAATGAGGTCGATGGTGTCGGCCGTGCAGCCATAGGTGGAGCTTGTGTCCGATGCCTCAGGCTCTTGGGGGTGTGGTGCAGCGTGGGAAACCAGTTGGTTTCAGCTGGACTGGGAGTCATGGAAGGGTGTCAAGGATTGGAGTATTATGCCCAAGGAGATGCTTCCCATTGTGATAGCTGCAGCAGTGTGGGGCCCTCAGTGGAAGGGGATCACAGTAAGAGTGCGATGTGACAACATGGCTGTTGTTGCCACGATTCAGTCAGGGTCGTGCAAGGAAGCCCATACTATGCACCTCCAGAGATGCTTGGCTTATTTGGAGGCAACAGAGTCTTTTGTGCTAGTTGCCGAGCACATTCGAGGGAAGGACAATGTTGTTGCGATGCTTTGTCCAGGAACAATCTGTCGTTAGCACACTCTGTTATGCAGGGAGCGTCAGAGGAAGTCGAGAGGGTGCCGCACAGTCTGTTAGACCTGTACAGTGAAGGGGCCCAACTGGTCAGAGCAGGAGTGGAGAGAGCTGCGGAATTTTACTTCCGGCAAGGTATAGCTGATGCTACGGCCAAGCGATACGAAGGTGTTTGGAGGAGGTATGCAGGGCTGTGCGCCAGCATAAGGGAAGAGTCTTTGTCAGTGTCTGAAGAGAAGGCCATTGCGTACATAGTGACACTGGCGGGAGAGGGATTGCAGCCAGCCATGTTGAAGTATCATCTAGCGGGACTGAGACAAGCGCAGATCAGAACAGGCTACCCAGCCCCAGACTGGGGCAGATTCGCATGGGTCTCGCCAGGCATAGAGCAGTACAAGGAGTAAGAGCCATAGACAGGAGTCCCGTTACGCCGAGACATATGAGGGCACTGCAGGAGGTGTGGAGGGTACAAGGAAATAGAGGTTTCATGCTCTGGGAAGCTACCTGCATGTGTTTTTTTGGATGCCTGAGAGTCGGGGAGCACTAGCCCTGGAGGGAGGAGAGTTTGACCCGAAGGCTCACTTGACTTTTGATGACACAGAGGTTTGACAGCTTGGAGAAGCCCAGAGTTGTCAGAGTCAGGATCAAGGAGTATAAGACGGACAGGTTTAGGCGAGGAGCCACAGTGACTCTGGGCTGAACTGGTACAGGGTTGTGCCCGGTGCCTTTCTTGTTGAGAGAAAAGCTGGGCCAGGGCCCTTCCTTAGAGACCAGGCTGGCAAGGCACTGACAAGAAAGGGATTCGTGGCTGAAGTGCGAAAGGCTATGGACGAGGCAGGCATCGATAGTCAGGACATCTCTGGCCACAGCTTCAGGATAGGGACGGCCACAGCGGCAGCACAGTGTGGGACCACCGAGGCAGAGATCAAAGCACTTGGACGGTGGAGAAGCAGAGAGTACCAGGGCTACATGAGAAGGGACGAGAGTACGCAAGGTTCACTTGCGAGGAAGTTGGCGGGGGGCCGGGGAGGCTAGCAGCAGCGCCAGGTGAACAACAACTGTCACTGTCATGGTCATCTCATCTGTAACTGTGAGTTAGCTTATGCAGTCTGTATATGTACATGTTTCTCAAAATTTTATTGCTCTCGCATATGTGTGTGTGTGGAGGGGGGGGGGGGGGGGG
>WLWD01004053.1_pt1 | contig 30850 bp, 19 predicted proteins | sample 6712731 | NCBI WGS metagenome assembly WLWD01 (sample SAMN12718690, study PRJNA576275) | sponge metagenome | isolation source: marine sponge | host: Mycale hentscheli | place: New Zealand: South Island, Marlborough, Capsize Point | collected 2014-11-01
AAACAATTCAATTTCTAGGGTGATACGGGTACTGATCGATAAACCAGAGGATTCTGTTTAGTGCAATTTTGGACGGGGTCGGCAACCGAACTAACACAAAAACGCGAGGGTCAAAGTACAAAAATGCCTTACGTACGTCCATACATATATACAAATAAATAAATAAATAAATAAACTAGTGGTGCGCTCGAATAGCGCAAATGCATGGCGAGCGAGTAAATATATAAGTATAGGTAAAGATAATTTGTGAAGGAAATCGCTAAATAATAGCAATGATTAGGCATGAAGAGTTAACAATAACAGAATTACCTAATAAACTTCGAACGCAGTGGCAAAGAAGCGCAGCTTGACAATTTGCCATTCAGTCTTTCGCCAAGAAGAGAGTAGCTATAAACTTTTTGGTTGAAACTTAGTTGATTCTCCGTGCTCGTTAATTGAAAAATACCGGAACTGTAAACGCTTTACCTAACTTACGTAATTAGAAGCGCGGGCGAAATTTTTTGACGTACGCATACATACCTACATATATATATATATATATCTGAAATCTCAATTGAACACGACTGATAGTCAGCTTCGCTCGCTTCGCTCGCTCGCTGAATAAATAAATAAATAAACTAACATCCCCGATTTTCGATTGTGTTACCCCTGTAAGTGTCTCGCTCGCTACGCTCGCTCGCCATTACGTTGGGTTGATTACGTCCCCCTAGGTAAATTTCTTGTTACCAAGGTATTCGCCCATGAGCAGTACCTAATAAATTTATTATCCATTGGATACCCGAGAATATCACTCGTCTGATTGGCGGTATTTACGCTCGTGCCTGCGGCACTCGCGTAAATACTGAGCCAACAGACTCGTGATATTCTCCTGTATCAAATGAATAATATATATGTATCATGTTAGTGAGCAGCGGCATGCATCACTGTATTTCAACGGTACTTGTGATTCTCCTAATCTATGAATGGGTAAGTTTCTTCGGACTGTTTTAGGACATTGAAGTGGTCCTAATCCACATTGAATGTTTAGAATATGTGTTTAAGGACTAGAAGATATCAAATAGATTTTGATATTAAAAATTTTGAGAACCGTGGAGGTCTCTGTGCTGATAAAGCTTGTAAAGGAGGAGAAGGGTGCTGTCAAAGTCCTTCTTGTGCCATTACATCTTGCAACTACACACTCACCTTATGTCAAAGGCTTTCCTCAAAGCCTTACAGCTATCTGCGTGTCATTGATAACAAAGCATGTAGAAGTAGTATCAGGAAGATAGATGTGGGAGTAAGGGAGTGGTATGGCCATTCTTCTATGACAATTTCATTCATTGGAGCCAGTTTAGTAAGTATGAATATTGAAATTGATTGGTATAGACTACTGTTATATAGTAGTGGTATACGTTCCAAGGACAGTCATAATTGACGGCGTATATAAAACAAAATGTTCAAAGTATTCAAATTGTACCCACCAGAGAAACGTTTAATTCAATTCTATGTACACACACTCACACACACTATACAAATAATCCTCGTACAAGGCCAATGTGTATTGAAAAAGTTTATTTTGAGATAAAGTTATAAAATGAAATGACCATTGAGATTTAACAGACATCTAGACTATTCAGAACAAGAGTGAGAACTTATAGCTTTTCACGCAACTACAAATTTATCTCATATTATGTATCACATGATCTAATTGCTTAACTTCAATAATCTCTGAACTGAAGTCAACAGCTTGGTATTGCCTACATATATATTTCAACTGGAAAGTTTGTGGTAATTCAGTAAAAAATAACGTAATAAAGTAGCAATGAAAATCTACGACATTAGGAATGTTTGTATTGGAGAGAACTAGAAATGATTAATCAATCCTAATCACATAGGCATTAAGTAGACTCGATCAAATGAGCATAAATTAGAGGTTTTAGACAGAGTTACAAAATAGATAGTTTTGTGTTGTCTCATTTCTGCACTGGTTGTAGAACTGACTCATTTGGTAGGAAGGGAGCGCTTTTATAGCCTGGTCAACAGGAAGTGAATCTATATTAGGTCAAAAACCTCCCCACACAATCTCTTGGGAGAGAATTTGTGAAAATAATATAAACAAGAATCTTTGTTATGAATTCTCCATGCTTGTACATTTTTTTCAGTATTTTGAGCTAGATGAGACATGTGATCTGCACATGATATTTATTATAGATGAGACATGTGATCTCCACATGATATTATAGATGAGACATGTGATCTGCACATGCTATTATAGTTGGCTTTTGCAATGTGTCTTTGGAATAATCATGTACATACACCTGCACAAAATTCTGCAAATTGTACTGGATATGTTTTTTGTTTTTTTCTTCACTGGGGAAAATATAATGTGATCATCATTAGCCCATGGTCTGGCTTTTGTGCAGTACACAGCCACAGATACAATCAATTAACAAAAAGATGGCAGCCAATTGGGATTATGTTCAGGCGCCATCAAGACCTTCACACGGAGACTCTTCCTGAGGATGCAGGCTGGTTGCGTCACCCTTCTTCACGGGAGGTTCTCTCCTTCCACAGCGAACTCAGTCATGCGCACACACTACCTGTAACGATCATTTCCATACACATAATTATATTCATAGCTCGGTCAACCCACCGTCTTTATATCACCGTGCCTCACTACTTAAATAACGTATGTAATTAGACCGCAAGGCGCGTTCTGTGATACTTATACTATAGCCCTAACCAGAGAGTGCGCTCTTTGCGGGTGTGCGGCTTCAAGACTGCAAGCGAAAGCCAGAGCGAAAGCCAGCGGTTGCGAGGTTGATTCACTCGGCGCCAATAGGCCACAGAACTCCTGGTCCCCTTCGGGCGATAACAACATCTACGCCACACCCACCAATCGGTTCGGAGGAAGTTACGCCAGCGTTGAATTTGCACCCCAACAAATGCCAGTACCCGATCACAGCTGGGTGGGGCTGGTAGGAGGCAGATGGAAAAAATGCCAGAGTTGGGCTTGAACTTGAGGCCCTGAGCCCAGGACACAACCACTACACCACACACACACACACATTAAACAAAAGAAACAACACATTGGATGATGATCTTCTGCTACAGTTAGCATCCCTCACACACACACACACACACACTTGACACATTAAACTAAAGAAACAACACATTGGATGATGATCTTCTGCTTACAGTAAGTATCCCTCTCTCACACACACACACACACACACACACACACACACACACACACACACACTTGACATTAAACTAAAGAAACAACACATTGGATGATGATCTTCTGCTACAGTTAGCATCCCTCACACACACACACACACACACACTTGACACATTAAACTAAAGAAACAACACATTGGATGATGATCTTCTGCTTACAGTAAGTATCCCTCTCTCACACACACACACACACACACACACACACACTTGACATTAAACTAAAGAAACAACACATTGGATGATGATCTTCTGCTACAGTAAGTATCCCTCACACACACACACACACACACACACACACACACACACACACTTGACATTAAACAAAATAAACAACACATTGGATGATGATCTTCTGCTACAGTAAGTCAGTTTCCCTCGGGCTCAGCAGTCTTCCTCGGACTCAGCAGTCTCCTCAGTCGCCCTCGGACTCGGCAGTCTCCCTCGGGCTCAGCAGTCTTCCTCGGACTCAGCAGTCTCCCTCGGACTCAGCAGTCTCCCTCGGGCTCAGCAGTCTTCCTCGGACTCAGCAGTCTCTTGGCAGTCGCCCTCGGACTCGGCAGTCGCCCTCAAACTCGGCAGTCTCCCTCGGACTCAGCAGTCTCCCTCGGGCTCAGCAGTCTTCCTCGGACTCAGCAGTCTCTTGGCAGTCGCCCTCGGACTCGGCAGTCGCCCTCAAACTCGGCAGTCTTCCTCGGATTCAGCAGTTTAACTCGACTCAGCAGTCTCACTCGACTCGGCAGTCTCACTCGACTCACAGTCAGTCAGCAGCCTCGCATTAGACCCGATCATGACCTCAACCAATTAAACAATTGCATACAAAAAAAAACACGACCAATAAAAAAAAAAAAAACTTCATAATATTATGAAATTATGAAATTAGAAAGTTCACTGGTACAATTTATTAGAAATTGTTATTAAGAAAAGAGATTTGCAACAGACTATCACAAGATTCAAGATATGATAATGATATGAAGATATATTAGCACGGAATATTGTGATATTCAGGATTAATAGCACGAGTGGTGTGGGAAAAATTTTATAGGGTGTAGCTGAGTGAAATTTCTTGTGGCATGAATACTATTAATATACACACCCCTGCCAAAGATAATTACTTTCTGCAGTGAAGAAATCATAATCTTATATTATATTTTCGTGAATTGTCCCACTCTGATTCTGCCATTCAAACATCTTTCTGTTGCTAAACAGCGTTGCCCAGGAATTTCACTGTGATATTTCCTACCAGATATAATACAGATAAATTGTCGTGACCAATCAGATCATACAATTTTCCACTGCTGTGGTATTTGAAAATAACCCCAAATTTTTGTACTTAAAAATAACTTAGCTATGGCATTAATAATTCAGTCATAATTACCTCATAATTATCTGCTACAATTGATTCCACTTATTTCTTTCACCTATTACCCACCTATTCTGCTGCTCCCACTGCACAAAAATCCTGGCAGACTCACAGCAGCACTTTCTCCCCAGCACTTGGAAAGATAAATATAAACTTGTGTTCACCTACACTGACTAACCATAGAAACCTTACAAACACAAACTCACACACTCCTACACACACACACACACACACACACACACACACACACTTGACATTAAACAAAAGAAACAACACATTGGATGATGATCTTCTGCTACAGTAAGTATCCCTCACACACACACACACACGTACACACACACACACACACACTTGACATTAAACAAAAGAAACAACATGTTGGATGATGATCTTCTGCTACAGTAAGTATCCCTCACACACACACACACACACACACACACACACACACACACACACACACACACACACACACACACACTTAACATTAAACTAAAAAAACAACACATTGGATGATGATCTTCAGCTACAGTAAGTATCCCTCACACACACACACACACACACACACACTTAACATTAAACTAAAGAAACAACACATTGGATGATGATCTTCTGCTACAGTAAGTATCCCTCACACACACACACACACACACACACACACACACACACACTACGTTGGTATGAAGTATCTTAATGCTTAAATTTCCATTGTTCCATACTTGCCTACACATACATGTCCTCCTCCTCCTCTCATCCCCTCTTGCCTCCAGCTTTAGTCCTGTCCTGCATGTTCCTCTAACCACTGTGATTTGCAGGTGTGGCTATGTCTGGTAATTTGATATGCAACAGCTAATGAGCTGGTGTTGCCTTGGTTGCACCATGCAAAAAGTGTGATATACATGGTGGATATGTTTTGATAGGGTAATTTACTTATAGTCATTACATCATTGGATCCATGCATTAGAATCTTGGTGACCAGAAGCAACTCACACCAAGCAATGTTTTTCATCTCCAAAATGAGCATGGGAATACTTATTCCTCTTCACAAGATTCATTTATAGCCATCACTGAACTTCCTGTGACTGCTACTCTGAGGGTTAGGAACATAATAATAATAATTAGAGAGAGAGAGGGTGGCAGGGGGGGAGCTTGCCACACAGTGTACTACTGTAATACTAAGCATGGGTGTAGACAAAAAAAAATTTGGGGGGGTGCTTAAATTGGGAGGGAAAAGTATACATAGCTATTATGATGAAATGAGAGAATCACTACATGTGTTTTATGATGTAATGTTAAATAGTTATTTATATGATTATAGCTAATCATGTGATCAAAATGTCCAAATATTCTTTGTCGACTGGAATTTCGACAAACAAATTCATTTGCTATGGCTCTTAAATCAAGTTCATCTGTCTCATCAGAATGTTTGTGCAAAATCATACACCAATTAAGTCTGGTTTGCTGCATGGTACTCCTCAGCCATGTCTTCAAGCGTCTTAGTATGCTAAAAGATCTCTCACTAAGGGCGTTTGTGGCTGGCATAACAAGAATAATCTTGCAAAGTTTTATCACCTCAGAATAAAACTCATTTTCACACTTGCTTGAATTTTGTAGATAACCAATAATGATTTTCACTTTTGCTCCACCATGCTCACTCTTTATATCACTGGAGAGATTGCTATGCAAAACCACCAACTGTGTTTCCAACTGTTCACGATTAAAGTCACTTCCATAAAGCTCAAAAACATCATTATAATCATTTAGATTAGCTTCTTCATTGCAAAGTATATCTTCCAATTTAGCAAGAGTTTTATAGCCTTTCTGATCAAACCTGGATGTAATTACTTGCATAACATAATCAATAACCTCGAAGTATGTGTGCTTGTACAAGTCCTGGACTGATGTCTGATGAGATTGATCTGGAATGGAAGATCCTACTTCGTATCTTCTTGGTACTTTGCGTTGCCTTGATAATTTTGGTTCATCAACATCAAGTTTCAGCTGCTTCTGCTCAACTAATTTCCAAAACAGAGAAAATCCTTCATCAGATCTGATTGTTTGCAAGGCAGTAAGTGTGGGGAAGTTTAATATAGGTTGATGTGGTCCAGCAGCAAGTGAACAGTTCAACTCAAGCTCACTATCCTGACTAGTTGAAGCCATACCTGGCAGCTCACTTATTTTTTAGGTTAATCTAACAACCCACCTCTCTTAATTAACACCCCATTGATATCCCTTGATGACACAGGACCGAAAAATTGATATCCCTTGATGACACAGGACCGAAAATTTGGGGGTGCTTGAGCACCCCCAAGCACCCCCTTGTCTACACCCATGCTAAGTAATTTTGTTCTTTTAAAGCACGAAGTCCACTCTAACCTATTTGTGTGATGAATGACTACATCCAATGGCAAATGCACAATTTTTTTTTCAATTTTTCATTCAATTTGTTTTTTTGTTGTTGTTGATAAGCTATAAGAACTGAGCACCAAATGCAGACTAAGCCAGTCCTGCAGTCATTTCAGAAATGAGCACCTCTCAAGAAACAGATCCAAGTCACTACCTCTATCTAGTATATGTTCAATGTGATGTCTTTCTTCAACTCCCACCAGCCATGGAGGTAAGCCACTTGTAAGACTATAAGACTGGATAAGAAAAAAAACGAATTTATTCATTGGATTGAACTGACAAAAATAGGTTTGAAATTTTATAATCTAATCTAGACTATGAATACATGTACTTGATTTTATTGTGTTCAGCTGGAATAAGTAAGCAGGAAGTACTGCTAGATAATATGTGAATGTAGTGTTGGATGTTTGCAGTGTTGCACTTGATTGAGTGCTGATATATTTGCCCTCCACAGCCGCAGGAAGAAACTAACATGCAGAAAGGGAGCAGTGAGATGGTTTTGCCCAAGTCATCAGCAAGTCTTAAGAACTACCAAAGTCTTCAAAAGGTGACAAATTCAAGTTTTAAGAACTACTCAAGTGTTCAAATCAAGTCTTGGCAACTACCCGAATGCCTTCAATACTATGATTTCTCATTGGCAAAAAAAACTAATTATTAATTTATCTTCATTATAGTATGCAACAATTATGTTATGACTATTTAATCAAACAGACGGCAGCTAAATTAAATTGCTAGCTCCGAAAAAGAGCTGGATTATCAAAATTAATTGCCACCCAATACAAAAAAAAAATTAGTAAAAAATAAACAGATGAAGGTGTTCTATTGACCAGCTGTTTCTTGTTGGACCGGCTTACTAAGTCAATGAAACTATAATTCTATAAGTGACTCTCGTCTGTAGTCACCATGATATTGCTTTAAGAAGGCTGTTTATTCTACTGTGCAACTTCTTTTCATTATCTTGACTGATAGAACTGATTGTGGAATGGCTACTAAGTGCTGTTGCAGTCATAGTAGTGGGCCAGTCCCCCCCCCCCCCCACCCCCCCCCACTGCTGGACTTGATATGTTGTCCATCTTCGACTAGTGGTGTTGACCGTTGTTCTCTCCCGGCTCACATTCGTGTCTTTTCTTGTCCCTTATCCTACTAATTTTTCTGCCACTTATACCACATAATAATATATGTCATCTGAACTACAGACCCTAATGGGATGGAGAGACCAACCATGTGATAGCAGATGGTAATTAGGTGAGACTGCTGTACTTTATATTATTACATGACTGTACTCACTTGGGTCAATGATTGAGAGAGACGCAAAATTAAAATGCATGTGCACACTAAAACAAATTCAAATACTAAACAAAAAAAATTAATAGTATAGTTATACTACCTCTAGCAGTTATACTATAGCACACACACACACACACACACACACACACACACACACACACAACTATAAATATTCTGCAGTGAGTTTGAAGTTACCAGCATCTCAAGATTCAACAGTCTCCACAATACTCTTTCTGTAGAACCTTCAACTTTTCATCACTGATATTTTTTATCAATATATGATTGGCTTCAGTGAAGTCAATCGGGAAATATTATAACTACACCCACACATCCAGAACAGTAATTCTTATCAACTACCAGCATATTAATTTAGAAATCCAGCATTTCAGAGTTCCAATATTAGCTCTCAATGAGAAACAAAGATACAGTTAATACCATACTTGATTAAGTTTTTAAATAAGGAATATGCCAAAGGGAGAGGGGTAAAGTTTCACTTCAGTCAATGCCCCACTACTTAGCAGCAGCTAGAGTTATTATCTCCAAAGATGAAGATGAAGAAAAAGAACAGCAGAACCAACTATCTCCACTTAGCACAACCAGCAGAACAAAACACATCACTGGAAAGAGACAAGCAATAAGTAAGGTGACATCCTTGTTGGGTGTGGTGAAATAACCACACCTTCAGAACAAACTTGCACATAAAACTCACACACACACATACACATTCATTCAGTTGCACATAATTTCCATTCAATTCACTAATGGTAACTTGAACACTGTAACACTACTTTGATCTTCATTATGTGGCTTAACTTCGGTTTCATCACAACACTTGGTTTTGTGGTGAGCCAATAAGAACTTGTTTCTTCACATGGATTAGTTTGTCATAAAATACTGCAAATGCAAATGCAAGAAAAAATAAACACATACTTAATTAGATGTAACTTGAATACAGAAAAATAGTAAGATTGATATTACATTGATTAATAATAAGTGATTTTTAGTGAGTAATAACAAAATTATGATTTGCATGTTGGATGTTCTATGGCTCTCGGATGCCTCCATATCTGAACCTGGGGCATGCTAGTTCTGGAAGCAATGCAGTGAGTTCCCCACCACTTTCTGTCTCAATGTATACGTTCGACATGCATGTCCTTTCTTGTGCAAACAACAAAGTCACACCACATCCTGTCTGTGCAGTTGAAAGTAATAATCATGTCTTCGCTTCAACCGTCGTTGTTGCGTATCTTTGTCCACTTCCAGGTAAAAGGCGGAATTCTTGCATGCTTCATCTAAAGGTTGGTCTTTGAAAGAAAAAGGATTTTTGATTTCTAGCAGTCCTAAAGGTTGAGCAGTGTTACTTGGGTCATAAACGATACCATCCGGAGTGGCAGGTTGGTTCCAGAAATAAACAGCCCACACTTGTCAACACTTATTATTTATTATTATTAAGATTACTAGTTTGTTGCTAATTTTTAAATATTGTTAGTGATATCATCTGTGGTGAGAGATCTGAAATGATGTCCACAAACTATGCCTGGCTAACCACTAATGCAACTTCCCCACTGACCAGTTTCCATGCCATACTAAGATAGCCGCTACTGAGGATTAGCATGGTAAAATTCAATCATTATGTTGAAAGTTTGTGATTTAGCATGAACACATGCATGGTTGTTTGGTATTGAATTAATCCCTATAAATAAAAAGCAGGTGTTGATTTACCAAATTGACAACCTGCAGACAGATCTACATTACTGACATACATGTCTGAATCGCGCCAAAATAATTCATCAGTCATTCTGTTAATTAATATTTTGAAGCACAACATAATGGAAAAATAATTATGAACTAAAGTGTTCCAAAAAAAAATCAGTCCCACTTTCCAGCCTTTTTGGGGGATGTCAATGGTATAATGATCCTTCCAATGATTCAGAATAACAGCAAAATTTTCTCAGTTCTACCCGCCAATATATGTTTGGGTTACGTTATAATTAACACATTGGCTGTTAGAATTGAGAAAATTTGTTATCATTATAATGTTGTTTCATTCATAGTAAATGTTGTCCTTAATATTTGGCCATTTCCATGTATTGCTGGAGCTACATTGATGCATCACAATTTAGATCAAATCTTAGCGTATTTCATGCGAAATTTATTTTTCTACCTAAACTTTAAAAAAACCTCAACAAATCCATAAATATGATAATTAAAATTTTCAGTTAGTTAAAAACATTTTTTTGCCAGTGAGTTCACGGTTCCCAAGTTACAGCCACGTTTATATAAAACATTTTGCCATGCCAATATTTCTACTCAATCTATATCCATACCAATATTACCTATATCACCTTTAATCTTGCTACCGGCACTGATCTCTACATTCCTTCTCACTTTATTAACTCTGCAAATAACAAAAATGGAAAAAGGCACTTTATTTCACAAGATGTCCTCTTGATGACTCCAGAAACAGATCTAATTCCTTCTCACTTCATTAACTCTGCATGTCACATGTACACATGCATGGGCCCTATGTCTCCCTTACTACCTCCCTATATCTCACTAACTCTTTTTTAAAACTAACCCACTACACCACAAGTCCAAACTTGTCACAAATTGCATGTACCATTTTCATTGCTCGAGGTATATTGATCCACGATACCTAATTAGAATAGCCAAAAATATTCTTTTGGTCTGAGAATATATTATTGTAATAGCTAGCTAGTGTATAGTAGCGCTGAGGGTTCGCACCTAAAGACTATCTGCTATTTTAATGAAACACCAAAGCCACATGCACTTGTATAAGTCAGTGTCTTCCTTATACCAGTGGCTTCATTGGGTAACAACAACTGCCTATTCCTGAATGGGAATCAACCGTTGAAAATGTGAACTTACTCAGAACGACGATTTAGTTTCAGTATGCAGTAGTTTTGCTTTATGCTGAGAAGTTAATCGAGTGCTAGGAGTATACATTGCACATTGAAACTATTGGTGAGTATCCCTTGCATGAAAAAAAAACTCAGTTGTCACTGGGGAAACGAACCCAGGAACCCTAGCTTTTGCCACCAGTGCTCTAGCCACTGAGCTACGACAACCCACGACTTCCAAGACCTTCACATTTTACCTTTGACAGCGTTTGGCTCTAAACTCACACACACACACCATTTTTGTGGCTTGTGATTTCTATGTCATCATGCATCATGATACTGGGCACAAGCAGAGTTTTCTATATTATGGCTTTGCACATGTCCAGGGAGTTAGTCTGCTCTCATTGGTTCTGTTAAAACCAAGTAAATCCCGGTGGTCATTCTAGTTCCTGTTGTGGTCTATAAGTGTCTGAGCTCAAAAACTGAGCACCAAATGCAGACTAAGTCAGTTGTACAGTCAGTGCAGGAATGAGCACCTCTCAAGAAACAGATCCAAGTCGCCACCTCTATCTAGTATATGTTCAGTGTGATGTCTTTCTTCAACTCCCACCAGCCATGGAGGTAAGTTACTTGTAAACTACAAGATAAGACAAGAAAAGAAATGGAATGCATTCACTGATAGCAATTTTTGTGAACTGACAAAAAATTTTTTTTTGTTAGCTGCATGGAATGCAGATCAGTACTGCTAGCTGCATGGAATGCAGATCAATACTGCTAGCTGCATGGAATGCAGATCAGTACTGCTAGCTGCATGGAATGCAGATCAGTACTGCTAGCTGCATGGAATGCAGATCAGTACTGCTAGCTGCATGGAATGCAGATCAGTACTGCTAGATTTAGTGGTAATGAATAGACAGATCGTATCCTGTTATCAAATACTCTCCTCCACAGCCTCAGGAAGAAACTAACAAGCAGAAAGGGAGCAGTGAGATGGTTTTGCCAAAGCCTTCAAAAATTCACCACATCAAGTCTTAAGAACTACCCAAATGCCGTCAATACTTTTGTTACTAGCAGAACTGATTGTTCATTCACTTTCATTTGACAAAATTGATTTCTTCTTAGTCTGTAACAATTATGTTATGATTATTTAATGCTCAAATAAAATTAAGCTGTTATGAAGAGAGAGAGAGAGAGAGAGAGGTAGGTAGTGGGAAGCAAATTACTTGGCAGCATAAAAAGAATAGAAAAATATTTAAAAAAAAAGTGAATGTCAGGTATTTTATCACAAATACAAATTCCAAAAAATTCTCATACATAATGAGAATGTATTTGGATTAATTATTGTGGGCCAGTCCCCAGCAGAGAGAGAGAAAGAGTGAGAGAGAAGGGGGGGGGGGGGGGGGAGGGATGAAGAGATAATTAGAGAGAAAAAAAAGACAAAAGAAGAGTGCCCAAAAGGTACCATTTAGCATAAACAGTGATACGATAGGATTATGAATATAATGCAATTAATAGATGCAATGATAAACACAAAAAAATGGTGAAGACTGTGAACTTCATGACCAAAGCCAGGTATGTGCAAAGCTCCAGGTTTGGCAGGTAGCAGTGACAGCAAACATTAGTTGCATATAAATTTGACGCAAGTTAAAGTCATAAAAATCTATTAATCCATTAGGAAATTGCACACAGGAGCCCCACACCACTAACCTCCCCCTCCTCCCCTAGCTAAAATCCTGTTCATGTCAACTATACTGTGGTAGGTTAATATGACCAGAGACGGGTAGAAGGAAGCTGCCACCAGAGTTCTATATAGCAGGCTGATTTAGTCCTAGCCTCACATTTGCCTGAAACACCATGTATGGACACAGGTAGAACATAATAATTATGTAGGAACACTCATTGGCTTGTTGTACACACCTTTAATTAATAGAGTGAGAAACTACAGTGTCAGAGGGTAAAACAATGTCAGGTGAGGCGAGTGAAATGTCTGCTCCTGAATCTAACTCAAACGTAACCTCAAACATTGACAGAACCAGCTAAGGTAGAGCAAGATCGGCTGGTGGCTCATCAGAATCGCTGCAGACACGATTCTTTGGAAGGAAGTGGCTGAGAGCTATTGTTAGTAGAAGATTGATTCGGTTTACTATTAGAACGATCAGAACATTATCCTTTCAGAATCTCCAGTAATAGGAACCACAAACCTGTCTATCAGTTCATTGTTTCCAGTGGGTGTGTCATCATCTACTAGTTCTATATATAGTTCTCTGTCGTTCACTGGCTAAATAAACGTAAACATGCTCAATAGATAATTTTGTAGCTAATGAAATGCTCTTTTTAACGATATATAAACATTCAGGTTTTCTTTTCATTATGTTATTCACGTGCGTAAAATAAAAAACATCTTGATAATAAATATGACACATAAATTACCTCTGAGATACCTTCTTCCTCATTTACTCCAGTCGGCTAAATAGTAAGAAATAAACATTTAAGAGCCACAATTATTACATAAAAATTTGTTGTGCTTATATAACAGCTCAGCATGACAAATAATAGATATTATGATAATGTTAAAATGCTTATATTACCTCATAAAAGCTTATATCCTTTATGACACTGTCCTCATCCTATAAAATAGGATTAAACATAAACTTGTATTGTTGTAAAAAAAAACATTACATATATACTTACTTTAAAGTAGCACCTTAAACATTTATTGTAGTTCATTAGCTTGAATGATCTGTATGATGTAAGATATATTAAATGAAATGATTAGCAACTAGATACTAAATTTAATGAACTAACGTAAGTATTGATTTTTTTCAAGTTCACTCAGAGCATATTTTAAAATATCAGCTTCTATTTCCAATTCCCGCATCAAATCTTTGACTGCTACTCTATTTGCTGATCTTAAATGGTGTACAATTCTTCTTACTTGCACTGTAAAAAACGGGGTGTTCAGTTACACCTTTACCTGGGTGTACCATGACACCTCTGATTAGAAGGGTGTAGTGCTACACCATAGGGGTGTATTGTAACACTCACACTCTAGGATCACACTCAAAAGGGTGTGCTTAAACATGGGGTGTTTAGCTAACACCTTTATTGGAATATACCTTAACATCTCATATTGATCTGAACCATGCATTATATATATTTATAATAACCAGAGGGGTATTTTACAGTTGATATTATAATCATGATCTATAAGTTGCAGTTAATTATTATTGACTTGTTTTGTTGCAGGATTGGAGAGAGCAAGATTGTATGAAACACTTCCCAGACTGGAATTCACATGACAAGCTATACAAAATTACCTAACATTTGTTCTCCTCTCCTAAGAAACATTAACAGTCAGGGATTGAAGGGTATGTAATATTGAACACCTTATACCTTGGTAGTTTGGCTATACATTTATAATTTGGTAAAGGATCTTTTCACTACAACAGCACGAAGGGTTTGGTAAAGAATCATTATCAGTGAAATTTCTACCTTATAATATTATGTCAGTGAGATATATCCAATCTTTAATCGAAAATATACAACATATGACACACAACATATGACACACAAAACACAAAATCGTTGTTCTTCAAGCCACAGAACCGTGGGTTTGTTTTCATTGGCCCACCAAATAGCATCAGGTCAATCAATGGCACTGCCAGAATATGGAAAGCCTGCATTAAAAAGAAAAAATAAGTGACAGCAAACACATTTTACTACAAAACCCATTCACTTCACTCCAATTACAGTACTTTCAATTATCCCAACAGCATTCCCTTCACACTGATCAGTGTTAATATACTGTAAATCATATTATGCATTCAGCCCCCCTCTGTATGAAACCCTGCTAACTCATATCATAGAGTGGCTGTACAATGCTAGACCAATACAAATTCATCTAAACAAATGGAAGTAATATTAGCCCACGGGACACAGAAAAACAACCATGTCAATTTTAGATTGTGTGAACATAAGTCTATGAGTGCACCTTTTTCAATAATTCAGTAACCACATATCTTCCATCACCAGTTGTCTCCTACATTGTGAAATTGATTTCAAATTACTGGATGTCTTTATGTATTGATTGAAAGAAGATTGCAGTATTCGGAAGAGATCAGTCAGGTTCTAACCCTCTCAGTCAGTGTTATGTTGCTATACTACATAGGTGACAGAAGCAATTTGAAAGTGGAGAGGCCTGGCGGGATCAGATCAGAAAAAGGATGTGTCTCATGATATGACAAGTCATAATACAGTTGTTTTTTTTGTACTCAACATAATTAAGTTCAGCTCGATTACTTCAAAAAGTGGGGCGGCCATGGCTGCTCCCTTCCATCGCCTATGTACTACTAATAGACTAATCATACAGCACAACAGGATTTACTTGTACATACACAGTAGACCCTCTCATTCTGAACACCTTGGTACCGAGAAATAGGTGGGATATGACAAGTGCTCAGATATGAGAAACAAGCCATTTTGAATGGGGAACGGAATCCTTATCTACTTTAGCACAGTAAATTCAAATGAATATCATCATAAGCGTTCAGATAAGCGACGGTCCATGTGTGTGTGTGTGTGTGTATGTGTGTGTGTGTATGTGTGTGTGCACGCGTGTGTGTATGTGTGTTGCAAACCCTTTACCTTTCGAAGTTTCTGATTCTGTATTCACTGAATAGTGAAATATTTTCACAAAACAGCCAACACTACTGGGAATGAGGCCATTACTATAGTTTGCCCCAACCATCCAGTTAGGTATCTGTAAGGGGCTCTTAGCTACATTGGACTGTAAAAAAAAAAAGAAAAAAAAAGAAAAAGAAGTTAAATAGACACTTAATCGGTAGTGGGTGACTGTGCAGTAGACTACTGCATGCCTTCATGTTTGTAATGTATAGCAAGAATTCAGAGTGATAGTTGCCCACCACACCAACAATGGGTAAGGGTTGTTGAAATATGGTACTAGCTGACAGACTAATGAATCAGAGTGGAATATTATTACAAATGAGCTAAATGAATCACATTATCTATGTAAGCACTTTTAAGAAGCAAGATGTTGTTATCCCTAGACATATTGTTATCAACCCTCAGTGCACTTGTTCGTGAGGGTTACAATAGTCTGCGGTCGGTCATTCTGTCAACAGCGGGTCTCAAAGTTGGCAGCCATTGAAGCATAGAAGTGGCATCAAACTGGATGAAGTATGTTTTATACGTTGTATTTAGTCCCACTCATGGCTATTGCTTTTTCTGTGTGATATCCATTACCGATTCATTTACCAAATGCTCTGGATGTATGGTAAAGGGTTTACAGACTTAATGGCCATACACAGTTTAATTCTAGAGGAACTTGAGGCCACCTGGACCAGATCAGAGAAAAGGCATGGCACATGATAACAAGTTTGAATACAGCTTTGCTGTCAGTAATAGTAATCAATAGCTATTACAATCAAAATAATTAAGTTCAATTCTATTAGTTTAAAGAGTAGGTAGGCCGGCTTCCCCTGCCTACCCCCATCTGCCAAATTGTAGTTACTGCTAGCCTTCCAACTATCAAAAGGACTGTACTTAAGACCATTTAATATGCCAATTTTTGTTTTGCTTTGTATTTTTAGAAATAGCGAGTCCAACTCGGGGGCAATTGCTTTCTCTAATGGTGACATCCATTACCAGTTCATTTAACCCAATTGTAAATGGTAAAGGGTCACACACAACAACCACTCATTTTTGCTGACTTCATGGCCAGTACATTTGATATTTGGAGAAGACCAGCTGAACGTTGTTTTTGGAGATATGTCTAATTCTATCAGACACAAAATTTCTTCACAAACAAAAAGTTTGCCCAAAGTTACAGTGGCTTACTAGTAGTGCAAATCAAACTCAGGCTTTATTGCTTTACGTCCATTACCTTCTGGTTACGAACCACAATGGTAAAGGGTTAACAATAATTGCTCATCGGTGTTGCAGACATTGAAGTATGGATGTGGTAACTTTGTATTGATTATCATCATACCGGTATTTAATTATTGTGATCACTTATATTACATCCTGCCTGTATCATACACTTCCGTACAAGAATTGAAAGCATATTTGGGATTGCTTACATATTATGGCAAGTTTTTACCGAAATTGTCATCCGTTTTGTTTCCTCTTTACAGATTACTTCGCAAAGATGTGGCATGGGAATTGTCGGAGGAAGAAGAGAAGGCATTTTCACGCTCAAAGAAGATGCTGACATCATCCAACCTGTTGACGCACTACAATCCACAGTTGCCATTGACTCTGGCGTGCGATGTTTCAGCGTATGGCATTGGGGCAGTGCTTGCTCATCGAATGTCAGATGGATCGGAGAAACCAATTGGGTATGTCTCACGTACATTGACTAAAGCAGAAAAAAATTACTCCCAATTAGAGAAAGAAGGTCTCTCATGTGTTGTTGGAATCAAGAAGTTTCATAACTATGTATTTGGCCGTCATTTTGAATTAGTGACAGATCATAAGCCATTGTTGGGTTTATTGAAGGAAATTGTTTCGGTTTCTGCACAAGCCTCTCCGAGAGTTAAACGTTGGTCATTATTTTTATCTGGGTACGAGTATTCTTTAGTTTTCAGAAACACAAGTGCACATGCAAATGCAGATGCTCTGAGTCGACTCCCACTTCCTGTGGAACCTGCGACTACAAACACTCTCCCAGAGATTGTATTGCTTGCAGATCACCTCAAAGATTCCCCAGTGACCGAGGCAGATATTCGAGTTTGGACTCGGACAGATCCAGAACTCTCACAAGTGTTGCAGTTTGTTATGCAAGGTTGGCCAAGCCACTGCAGTGAGAATTTGAAGGCTTTTGTTTCAAAGCAAATGGAACTTTCATCGCTAGACGGCTGTGTGTTATGGGGATCGAGAGTGGTTATTCCGAAGAAAGGACGTGATGCAGTGCTACAGGAGCTACACAATGGACACCCAGGTATGTCCAGAATGAAGTCACTTGCTCGAATGTATGTGTGGTGGCCGGGTATTGATGCAGACATAGAAAAGTCAGTTCGTTTATGTACAGCATGTCAAGAAACAGCATCTTCACCACCACCGGCTCCATTGAATCCGTGGAAATGGCCATCCAGACCATGGTCGAGAATTCATTTGGATTTTGCGGGTCCATTTGAAAACCAGATGATTTTAGTGCTAATTGACAGTCATTCGAAATGGATTGAAGCATTCAAGACAGCTAGTGCAACATCCAAAGCTGTGATTTCGAAATTTCGATTTCTGTTTTCTCAATTTGGAGTACCAGAAACTATAGTCTCTGATAATGGTACATGCTTTACAAGTGAAGAGTTTGAAATTTTTCTGAAGAGTAATGGGATCAAACACTATACATCAGCTCCATACCACCCTGCATCAAATGGTCTTGCTGAACGTGCTGTGCAGATCATCAAGCGTGGACTAAAAAAGGAGACAGTTGGAGATATCGAGGAACGATTAGCAAAGATACTTTTCAATTATCGAATTACACCGCAGACTACCACGGGCATCTCTCCATCAGAACTTTTGTTGGGGAGGAGGCCGAGATCGAGATTAGATTTACTGAAGCCCAATATTGCAGATCGAGTTGAGAAGAAGCAAAGCCAGCAGAAAGAGCAGCATGATAGCAGAGCAAGATTGCGTGTATTTACAGTTGGACAGAACATCTTTCTGAAGAATTACGGTGCTGGTCGTCGATGGTTGCCTGGAATGGTAATACAAGTTACTGGTCCTGTATCGTACAAAGTGAAGTTACATGATGGAAGATTGAGACGCTGTCATCAGGATCAGCTACGACAAAGAGAAACAGTTGTTGAATCGTCAGAAGTCGAACAGGAGTCTTAATCATGGGAAGCAGTCATTCCTATTCAAATGGAGGATCAGGCAGAAACCACGAATAGTCGCTCAGTGGAAGTGCCACAGTCAGTACCAACAGGAGTCTGAAATATCGACTTCACCTGGAGAATCAGCAAGTGGTTTAACATCCAGTTCATCAGATTCCACAAGAGATGAAGTTGCAACTACGAGTACGACTGGAATATCTCAGCATGTATATCCTACCCGAGATCGCAGACCTCCAGACAGGTTCACACCAGATAGTACGTAACTTATCATTTATTCTTGTTATTGCATGGACTCATTCTTTAAGGAAAGAGGAATGTGGCAACTTTGTATTGATTATCATCATACCGGTATTTAATTATTGTGATCACTTATATTACATCCTGCCTGTAGCATACACTTCCTGTATCATTACCTATTTAATTAGTTGTGTGTCATTTTTCCAGTTCTCTTGAGTTGTGTTATTTTCTATTGATTGATGAATTACATTCAAACTTTATGAACAGTTACTTGCTTACAATTAAGGTGTAGCTAGAGAACCAAGATACAACAATGGACTTTTTTTTTTTGATTTTGTGTTATGTGTTAGCGTAAAGTGCACGGTTATTTTGTTGTTTACACACAAATACCACTGAGGGTTCGCACCTATGGTGTTCTAGTTAGTGTTAGTAATGTTATTACTACTTTTTCCTATCATTGTCCAGAAAATGTGTGCTATGAGATTTACACTTCTCGTATGCATACATAAGTGGACACTTGTGGAAAAGTGCCCCTGCTTGCAAACCATAACAGTAAAAGTTGTGAATAGCCAATAGGAACCAGGTGGCATAGATGTCCAGGAATGCCAGAAATTGTCCATCCCGTCCCATTGGACCTTGGGATTCCATGAGACGTCCATCTGTCCCACCTATAGATACATGTGTGTCCCACCTGTAAACTCATACTAGCCGGATTCATGTGTTTGTGATGGCATTTGGAGGGTGTGGGGGGCAAAGCCCCCCAATGTTGGGTGTACCACTCATGTGACTACAAACACAATGGGCTAGCCCGAGCAACTACAGGGAAGGGTTCCTAGCTGAGTAAGTTTCAAATTTCATAATTTCTTTAATTTTGGCATAGACATCCTATGGGACCTTCTATGATCCCACCATAGTCCCATGGGACAGTTGATGGCATTACTGTAGTGGGACAGATGGATCTCCCACGGAATTAAAGGTCCCATGGGATAATGGGACAGGATGGACAATTTCTGGCATTTCTGGCCAGCCCTCCCAGATAGAAGTTCAAAGATTACTGTGCTTAGTCTAAATTCCTATGGAGAACCACAGTGTGAATCAGGCCCACCTTAATGACCACCGCCCTCTTTATAAAGCCTTGCGAATAATATTAATACTGAGTGCTTGTTGTACACGTGTGCACACGTGTACACACACAATAATTGTGTGGTTATTGCATTCTAGTAGATATCCCCCCTATTTTCTCATACTGGCTAAAATGAAGTTTGTGTAAATTAGGGACACTTGTTAAAATAAGTTATAGAGCAGATTTAAAATCAGCCAATTTAATAGCTACCAATGCTCTCCAGAGGCGTGTGGCAAGGATTGGTGTGTGTGTGTGTGTGTGTGTGTGTGTGTGTGTGTGTGTGTGTGTGTGTACATGCCCCCTCATTGGGCCTTCACCTTGTCGTGGTGGAGGGTGTACCAATGAACCTCGGAGCTATGTTACCTGGAATCTAGTATTCCTGGTAGGGTCACCCATGGTGAACAGGTCTGAGGGAGGTTCCAGACTAAGCATGGTCCAACCCAGCACACTGGAGTAGGAGGGTACAAGACCAGGGCATTGCCTGATGGTGCCACATGGACCCAATTCCAGTCTGTTCCAGCTACGGAGGGTTTGCAAACAATCCTAGCTTTTCCATCTGCACGAGAAGTGGTGCAGTCTATCCTGCAGCTCAGTGCTGGTTGCTGGCTGACCAGAAAGGCTCTGCACAGGTATTGGTATAAAATCCATTATAATCTCGAGCTTGTGCAGAGCTCAGTATGGGATGCTAGTGCCAGTGATGTGCTGTGGGTATGGCTGTCCTGCTCCCCCCTGTCTTGGGTGGCCACGTGACCAATCATTGGCAGTGGAAGTCAAGTCAAGTGTGTACATGTGTGTGTAGGTATGTGAGTGTGTTTGTAAGGAAGGTACCATAACACAATCAGGTCATATACGTATCACCTCACTAGCATCATCACTGCAAGTCATGTACATACCTTCAAGGACATGGTTGGCTGGTTTGTTGTTAGTAGTGTGGTTAATTTGGTTGGAGATAATATGTTGTGGTTGTGCTACATATTGATGAGACAGTAGGAGGAGTAGGACTACCCAAACACACTAGAACACCACAGAAGTATTTAATTCCTGTTGTGTCAACCCATATTTTTGCTTTCAAGCCATAATTCTTATACAGTAGACCCTCTTCTGAGGTTTGTACATGCATGTGTTTGTGTGTGCATATGTGTATTTTTGTGTGTTCAAACGTAAAGTATGGCCCTTAATGGTACATTTATGAAGGTCATAATCTAAACTATATTTGTGTGTGTGTGTGTGTGTGTGTGTGTGTTCAGTTGTTTGACTGGAACAATGATAATGTCATAGCAACTGGCTCCTCAGATCCATCATAACTATCAATGTCCTCAGTCAGTGGGGGTGCTACTTTTTAGTGACTTTTTTAGCATATATTTGGGGGAGAATCACCAGAGAGTGCAGGAAAGTCTAGTCTCTGTGGGAAATATTTTTTGACCACCACTGTGCCAAACATTAAATATTAAATGTAACATAGCTTGACTTACCTGTGTGCTTAGAGCTATCTGCAATTGCATGCCTTGTGGTACCTGGGATAATTGGTGCAAGTCTTACACATTTGTGGTGGCTAGGCCTCTGGACTACGAGGTATATATTGTGGCTAATTATTTACTTCTGGTCACTGAAAAGGGGGTTAAACCGAACCCCCCCTGGCTATGGGTATGAAAAAAATAATCTGCTTGCATGTGAATGGAGGGGGCATAGGAGAGCTTTAGGTGTAATGTTGTTGTGTAGATGATCTTTCACACAAATCATCACACTTCTGAAAATTAATTTAGATTTAATGATGCCTTCACTGGTTTCTTTATGGTTGATCAAATGATAAAGTTGAATATCTGTTATATGTACGTGTATGCTAATTGAGTTGACTACGTATGTTAGCTATCTATATTAGGGGATGAGATTTCCCCTTTAGTAAAAAATTGTTATTCCTATTGTATCTAGCTATTGTTATTATTTCTTGTTTGTGTGTTTGTAGGTCTGTTGTTTGCAGTCACCTGACTGTAGGACAAGGTCTGTGGATTCCTCGGAAGGCACATGTAAGGGGTATGGGGTGAATTGGGTGGGGGGTAGGGGGTAAGGTAGGGTGTGGTAGGTAGGATTGGTGGTTGGGCGGGTGTCATTTCCTTCAGTACATCAGTATGTTACTGGGTTGGTTAGGAGTAGATGGACCTTACTGAAGTTTAGATTTAATCATCTGTCCCAATGTGTTTGATTGATCGCAACCCTTTATCACAATCGTTTTTATCGTGTTGTTATTTCAATACTCTGGTTGAATATTAGTAGCACTGTTTTTGTGCTTCCAAGTTCTTATGCTGATTATTGTATACAATTAGTACTTTCGAGGCAATGTCAGAAACTGTCTAATATCCACGTAGGTATATTTTATGCATATGTATGAATTGAATAAAAACCACCAGGTACAACATGTATGCACAATACAAACATACATACACACACAGCAAATTGTACATATATTTAATTTGGTAGATGTTTTTTAATGAACTTATCCTTCCGACAATTTAACTACATACAGTAGAATGTCAGTTATCCGAAAACAACCAAAACTCAATAGTGGCACGTGCAGTCACGAACAACAACTGTAATTTTCTTAATATCAATCCTTTATGGGTACCCCCAAGTGATAGTGTGTGTTTGTGTGTGTGAGTGCAAACCACATTTCATTATATTTTTGGAGCATTTTTAAAGCTTTCAATATCATATCCCAAAGAAGGTCCTGAATGTACCATTTAATTTTTAATCTATATGATACTCCCATGCCCAGTAGTAGTACACCATCATGAGTTTGGCATGAGTACTAGTAATGTGTCTTGGGTGGTTGAGTGAGAAGTTTGTCTAATATCTCTACTATAGTGATACTTTATAATAACTAACTATCAAGTACCCTGCCACACCGTGGGACTTGATTACCCAACACATGCTTGTAATTCAACATGTACCCTCCACCCCAACCAAACCATAGTGCTGGTTGACCCAGTGTCTACAAATAGCAGCTGCTTTTGTATGTGCCAGAAGACAGGAGGAGGCTCTGCTAAATCATAGTGGTTAGTACAGAGTCTCTGTCTTCTAACACACTCACACATGCATTTTTTGTTTGTTAACTGTTCATTTTTATTAATGAGGGGTGAGTCCAAGATTTGTCCACTGACCTGACAACAGTCAGGCACAATCCCCTGGACTCACACACAAGTTATACATGATACACATTAAAAAAAAAGAAGGAAAAAAAAATGAAGGAGGAGAGAGGGACGGATGGAGGAAGAAAGGAATAAGGAGAAAGAGAGAAAAGATTTTTTTTTGTTAACTTTACATTATAATTAATGAGGGGTGACTGTTCCAAGTTAAGCGGGAGGGAGAATAAAGAGGACAATGAGAGAAAAGATGAAGCAAACAAACACACACACAACATCATACATAGAGGTTAAGAATACATGATACACACTAAACAAAAAAAATAAGGAAGGGATAGAGGGAGGAAGGGAGGGACCGAAATTAATAAAAAGGAAAGAGAGAAAAAATAAAGCAACTGAAAGTAAAAATAAAGGAACACGCACACACACACACTACTGATTTAAATAACAACAGTCAGGCGCAATCCCCTGGACTTATACAGAGGTTGATAATACATGATACACACTGTAGCAAGCACTTGAAATGGTAAGGCCAGGAAGTGGGTGCAGTCAAGCTATGATAAGTGTGGCTCTTGAAAAATATGGGATGTTAACAAAGACTTATATTGAAAGAGAAGATGAGGTCATATGTGCCACAAAAAATCCAGTTCAGCAGCATGCATGTAGCGTATGCCCAGTTAAATATCTGACACACCCACTCTTAAACTCAAAAGTGGTCCGATCTGGATCTGCCAGATCACTTGCTACCACCATGCATACACCCCCCCCCCCCCCCGCACATACACACACATACATACATACATACACACATTCACACACATACATACACACACATACACACCACACACATACTGTACAATAGAATAAAAATTAAGTTGTGGAAAAAGATTGCACAACTAGTTCAATGGTAAGTTGAAACAAAGTACTATCTGAAAATTGTCATGTCGTACGTCTAGTATATACATGTAGTACGTTTTCACAAGATGGCGAGCAAATTTCTCTACTTATGGTAGCAAATAGTTTTCTCCAGATGATAGTAATAGTAATAATACTAATAAAATAATACCAATAAAAAAATAAAAATAAAATAATAATAATAATAATTAACAACAACAACAAACAATAACAATAATAACATAGTGATGATAACAGTAATAATAATAATGATGATAATAATAAAAATAGTAATAATAATAATAATTAATAATAATAATAATATCCATATCATAATAATAATAATCATGATAAGACTAATAATAAATCATAATAATATAGTAATATCATAAAATAAAATCATAATAATAATTATGATAATAATATTAATAATAATAATTATAATAATGTCGATAATAATAATAAAAATCATAATTAAAATCATAAAAATGATGATAATAATAATAAATAATGATTATAATAACAATAATAATATTAACAACAACAACAATAATAAATAGATTTGAATTTTGACTTTGGTGGGAGCCAATAGCTCTCTCCCCATTTAAAAAAACCTGAAACCTCTTGTAGACTTTTGGCTAAATAGATTTGAATTTGACTTATGGGAGCCAATAGCGCTCCCAGCAGACATAGTGGCTAACACAGTTTCGGTGATCACATGATCACAGGCATACTCGGCCTATATAAGGATTGACTTGAAAGCTGACAGAATATTGCACTTACAGCAACTAGCGATGGAAGGATTGTCGTGCACTGAGCTGGCGAACTTTATGCTGGATAACGGAATTTCTGAAAGTGTAATAGATAATTTTGTAACCAATGAAACAACACACAGTAAGAATTATTATATTTTTTCAATGTCTAAACTAAGTTGTCAGTATACTCCAAACAATACATACAATGATTGTGCCGTAGATAATATATGCATTATACGTGTATACCAATATTAGTTTTATACAAACATGTTATAGTAAGTACTTACAATGTTTATTGAACTTATATTAGACCTTATTGGAGCGTATTTTAACTTTGAAATACAGTACATGAAATCATTAAGTTCCATTTTATTATTTTTTCACCACTATATTATTTTTGAAATAGATCATCCTTCAAAGTTACCTGATTCACTATTAAACTTTATAAGACTTAGTCACTAAAAGAATCCACCACTATCATACTATTAGTTTGTCCTCATATTATATCATTTAACATTGTAAAATATTTCAAACTGCTAAATAAAAAAAAAATAAATAAATAAATGAAAGTAAATAAATAAATAAATCATGGTTAGTTGCCGTTTACTCTGGAGTGTGCCGAACACAGGAGGACTCTCCTGCATAGAGATAATAAAAGAAAGAGCTGTTTCTTTTTGTTTAATATCATAAAGGTGGTACAAGGTAACAAAGATTCTACCAAGTAATTTGCTGCTAGCTCGCTCACCATCAATGCGTACTTGAGTGCACCACTAGTTATTATTACTATTCAGAGCTAAGACAAAAATAAGCTTTAGCTTGCTAGTACAAATTATTCAAATGCAAGCAAGTTTATACCAGACAGATAGTTTTTTCTTCCTTTTTTAAAACTTCTCCGCATTATAGGTTGTATGTGTGTTACATGTAAATATGTATGTATTCCAGATCCTTCTTCTACACGTCACACTGAGCTAGGATAGGCTCTTTATGCAAGATGAAATGCTGCAGAATTACTCATAAGATATAACATTCATGTACATAAAGCTACTCAAACAATCAAAATACAAAAAAAACAAAAAACAATCAAAAAATAAAATAAATAAAACAAATACAAAACAAAGCCTACAAACATTACATACTATATTTCCTCAATCGGATGCCACACCTACTATTTCAGTTTCTCTACACGGGTCTATGGCAACAATTTGAAGGCGACGTTACACAATCCATAATAACAATGTGACTTGATTGTTTGCTAGTCATTGCTTCGTTACAGACATTTTATTAGAATTTATTTAAAGTACTCGGCACTGGTAGTTTAATCATCTCAGTATTTGTGGGCATGCCCAACTATTCAAGGGCAGCGAGTTATACTACTAAGACAAGAATATATGTGGCTGAATTGGAAGGCAGCAACTATTGGAGAGCGGCATCTGATTATATGAAATAACTTTTTTTGTTGCAAGTTTGTACCTTCATGGCCAACTGGATGATTGCCCCATAAACTTTTGAGTTGTAGGCTAGTGACTTTGTTCTCCTTAGGGAGTTTCCCTCTGAATTGTTCATATCCTGGTGCATTGTAACCGGCTTGGGACCAAGATCAGAGACTGGATTGATACCAGAACCTAAAATAATAATAATAATAAACATTATTTCTTGCCATGATAACAGATGAGAACATCAGAGAACACTGTACTTGAATTGTAGTCTAAACAAACAAGACTAATCCTGCAATGAATTAAAGGTAAAATATTCACAAACAGAAATGTGACCTCAGCTTATGGAATACCAAATTTACTAATCAATCCTTTCACTACAGTGGTGGCTGCCTATACCTTGAACTTTTAGCAAAATTACCGATCCATGTTGTTTATTCTCTATCATGACTGGCTATGATTTATTTCTGTATTTTTTTTACATCTTATGTGGATGTTAGGATGGACAGTGATACTCAGTCACAAGTACTACCAGTCAACAAGGCCGTCTAAGACTGACTCCATTTTGACAAATTGTTAATAACGATAGGAGTGGAGCTCTAATTCTGTAGCAGTGGTCCTGAGCTACATATAAAACGTGGGTCTACTGGGGCCTACTATTATCCCTGTGTTCTACTAACTGCCAACTGCATCACCATATCTCTAGACATGCTACTCCGCACCTTAGTCGCTGATTCAAACCTCACACACTGTCAATCTTACCCAGCATATGTAATTCTTACCTGTAGAAAACATGATGTCTGAGCATTCTATATTTCCTCTGGTTTGCCATGCCATGTGTTAAGCACACTGAGACATGCCTACAAACAAACACAGATACATACAGTCACTCATACTACATAACACAATGAGAGGCGATATGGATAGACATTCATGGAGTTCCACTACATATCAATAATTTAATTGTTGTCTAGCATCCTAGTAAATCATTAGCTATTACTATGGAAAAAAAAAAAAAATCAAAAATATTTTTTTAATCAGCTAATATAGTTCCGTTCTATGGTAACAACTCTTTAGAAGTTTACTGATAGTATTTTCGCGCCCCGACAATCCAGCAAGTATGTCTTTTCAGTCTAATTCCATTCTTATGAGTAAACACATCCACTATTTCTCTCACCTTACTGTGAATGACTGCGTTATTTCACTGTGTAGTTACATAATGTAATTGCAAAATTGCAGACTACGTGGAAATGCCTAGCTAATAACCTCCAATATATTTTCTGTTAACAAACTATTGTGTTCACTATTAACATTAAAATTTTACAAATTCAAATTTCTAACCCTTCATAAAAACCCAGTTTGAACTTTCTCAATCAAACAGGTCTGAGAGGAAACGAGAGAAATATAAAAAACTTCAGGTTATCGCCGGCAATTGAACCCAAGGCCACACTGGCTTCAGCCACTGGTGTTTTTGCCACTAAGCTACGACAACCACTGACTCCCGAGCCTTTCAAATTTATCCTTTACACTGCTAAGTAAGACTGCATGCTGCAGACTCATACTTAACAGACCACCAATTATGTGCTGTCAGAACCCTTTCTGGTGTCGACCTGAAACACCTCTCCTTCCGAAGAAGAGCCATAATTAGTGGATTGTAAAGGCTTTATAACATTACAAATTCAAATTTCTAACCCTTCATAAAAACTAAGTTGGAACTTTCTCAATCAAACGACCTGAAGTTTTTTTGTATTGTTTTGTTTTGTTTTTTCATTTATTCATATACTTGATACCAACATTCTATCGCCAGGGACATGACTCATTTGATATCAAATAAAACAAATCGTAACGACCACAATAGCACTCATTATGCTAAATATAGCAATTGGCCATGCCTCATGCAATTCACCCTACTATGTGATATGACCTCCTAATTAAATTGCAAGATGTGCTGTACAATTAATGCCACTAATTATTTATTACTGCACTATCAAACAAATCGAATACAAAAAATGCAAAAATAGCAACGCTATAATAAATAATAGTACTTACTTCATGCGATAAAATTATGCGTGTTTAATACTAAGGGATGCATAGAGAAAAATATATACAAACTTGAGTAAACTCGAGGATAGGTGATCATGAAAAGAGGATTTAAATGCATACATAAAAAATGCATGCCCACTCATACACACACAAAATCTTCAGTCTAAAAAAAATTCATGGCTTAGTATATTAAAGGATGCATACAGAAAACAATACGTATGTATTATTCATTTGATATTGGAAAATATCATGAGTTTGTTGGTTAGTATTTACACGAGTGCCGCAGACACGAGTGTAAATACTGCCAATCAGACTAGTGATATTCTTCAGTATCCTATGGATAATAAATTTATTATGTACTGCTCATGTGTTGATGCCATAGTTACTATTGCTACGGCATTGTAAACACTGTAAACAAGTTTGTAACCTAGAGGGATGTAATAACCCCACATGATAACTGTGAACACAGGTGATATGGGAAAATATTATCCTAGGCCTCATCCTGCTTACTTTAGTGCATTTTCTGTGTGGCAACAGTTATCAGGCACATAATAAATATAGGTTACACTTTGAACACGGCATAGTATCACAAGTCTGTTGGTAGTATTGGCACGAGTTGCCAAAACGCTGTACAGACTAGTGATACTTTGCCGTATTCAAAGTGTAACTTATTTATCATGTGCCCATAGTAACCCGACAGGATTGCTAAAGGGGGCGCGAAACACTTGGAGAGCTGAAGGGGACGTGACATGGTAAAATATTGGGATAGTTCAAATACTATTGTTCCTATGGGACTAGCTGAGTGCGGAACATGATAAAAATTTGTATGGCCGCACAAAACAAACAATCCAGAAAAACATTAAACTAGAATACATATCGACTATTTCTAGAATCAATCTCTCCAAGGTCCCCAAGTGATAGTGTGTATGTGAGCCAATATTTCAGGGATAAGGGGGGGGGGGGGGGGGAGGAAGGGAACCATTAAACATGGAACATGATTAAGAATTAATTATGTTAGGGAAGGTATAAACCGGTTTTGTCGCTTTTTGCAAAACGCCTTACATAGACATCTACACCAAATCTCACCTCAACTCTAACCCACATCTTCTATAAATTGGACTCTAATTGCCTTAAACTAATCAGCGTACAAGTATAACTTTTGAAATGTATGTCACACACCCTCTCCCCCCCCCCCCCCCCCCCCCCCCCCCCCCTTTCCAATACAAAGCTCACAATGGTGCAAAGCTGTATATGCTAAGAATCCTTACCTAGTATATTTCAATTGACTGCTGCAATATGATATAATTTCAAATTTATTTAGCAGAAACTAGAGCAACAAAGGTGCGAACCCTCAGAGCTAGCTGTGCAAAACCATTCTATTAACTTATCTAAGAGCACAAAGCCAGCTTACATCCAAGGCTTAAAAACTACTTCCAGGATATTTGCCACACCCACTCTCCACACCCAAACCATAGCAAATTAGCAATAATTTATTAACTAGCAAAACAGAGTAAGAATACTAGAGCATCTAGTTGTGAACCCTAGCTAAATGGCAAAAATACATGTTCAGAGCACAAAATATTTTGCTTAGGTCATTATATAGCTTGCTTCATCACATGGCACATAGCTGCATCATGAGGCTGGTAAACTCACTGAAGCTATATACTTACTGACCACTTCATAAACCTGTAACTGACCGTTTGCAATAAGGAGACCTCAGCAGTAATTTTTGCTAGCACATGACTGTCGTCTAACTTTTTGCAATGACGAACAGTGGAGTCCCCGGAATTGAGGATGAACCATACCGTACGTATACCATTACGCATTTCATTCTTTAGGGGGAATGCTTTGTGTATTGGTGCAGTTTGATGCCACTTTTGATGCCTGAATGGCTCCCATTTCGGAGAAGTGTTGTTGGCAGACAGACAGACAGACCCAGTGGACAACTATAACCCTCAGCGTGCAGCCACACTGAGGGTTAATACAGACTTGAAGGAAATCTATTTTAGTGTGAAACAACCTGTGTACTCTCATACACATGCTTGTAATTCAAAACACAACAACAAGCACAAAAACAAAACCACATAGGTTAACCAAGCCAACTGATAAACAGCCTGACACACGCACACACACACAATTAAAGAGAATAGCAAACATCACACATCACCAGAATTGAAACCTCCTTCCAGCCCCCCCCCCCCCGTGTTTACCCTGCTTAGTAAGCTACAATTTTATGCCGGTA
>WLWD01003789.1_pt1 | contig 30837 bp, 16 predicted proteins | sample 6712731 | NCBI WGS metagenome assembly WLWD01 (sample SAMN12718690, study PRJNA576275) | sponge metagenome | isolation source: marine sponge | host: Mycale hentscheli | place: New Zealand: South Island, Marlborough, Capsize Point | collected 2014-11-01
GCTACCCCCCTTTTATACGACACCTTCGTGTTTAAGAAACTAGTTCATAGTTGCAATATAGCTTGAGCTAGTATATTGTGGATCGTTTATTTACCTTATTTAGGCCAGATCTTTTGTTATTCCTGCAGTTATTTTCATTTTGTTCTGAGTTTTTCTAGACCCATTTGGGCTCCCCCACCCTGTAAAGCAAAAAAAAAATTTTTTTAAACTATTTCATTCGTAATAGTATGGCACATGAATTTCCCATTCCAAACTATATGGGAAAAATCGTTATTCAGTTGAAATCACACTGGGACAGTGGAATAGCATGTAACTGAGTGAAATAGCACATAAACTAAGTGGAAACTAAGTGAAATACCATGGTAGCTAAGTGAAATAGTGCGGGTGAGTGCGCACGCATGCAGCATTAATCTTGGAAACGTAGAGTTCAAGTTGTTTCTAGTTGGAGACAATGTCATTCTTTACCACAGAAGCTCTACCCGTATTAGACAGAATGTTTTTCAACAGATTAGAAGGGGCCGTAGGTTGAAAACGAAACAAAACAAAAACTGACCTGACCTACTATTAATGAGCGATAGCATGGGTAACCTGTGCTACTGGGGATCAATAGCACTCATAAAGCAATTGAAATAGCACTTGGCTTCACCTCATGCTATTTCAATCGCGTTACTCGTACAATTAATCCCGAACAGAACGGTTTCCCGTGCTATTACTCATACACATGACTCCCTCAATTTCCATTATGCCCCCTTCAAATTAGAATTTTATTGATTTGCTCAAAATATTTCCCTGATTGTAAAATGTTAGCTCAATGGTAGACATAGAGGTTGTGAATAGAAGTGATCTAACTTTACATAAGTGTAGATGAAGGTCCCACACAGTCACAAGATGTGAATCATCCTCAGAACTCCTTCCTTATTTTTCTTATATTGTGTGCAATTTTTGCATTGGAAATAAGTATAGGTTACATCGTGAGGTAAAGGTAATTATGGGATTTACACAACCGAGAGCTGAAGGCCCGAGGATAGTGTAAGTTCCGTACGGACCGTACCGAGTGGTGCAGCCGACTGGTACCATGGCTTTAGGCCATAGGAAATGCAACCAATCGTAAATTTAATTGGACCGTTTAAAGAAGCTCGGGGCAAAAATACGCTGCCTATGAGGTATACATGAAATGTATTCACCGCATTTTGAGCAATTTGATTGGGAGGTTTGAACTTACTATGTACAATATTATCTATATGCATAAGATTTTATTTTACGTTTTAAGAATTAGCTCACTTTTTACTGTGGGAGGTTCTTGTTGTGTTTGGTTTCAAACAGTAGCTAGTTGTATTTGTGTAGTACTCAACCTCCCCAAGTGTGTGAAAGAATATATATTTTTTGGGTGGAGTTAGCAGCCTCACTTTATGAAATTGAGATTTTAAGATATAAAGTGCGAATTACTAATTTACTGAAAATTCAATGTGTTTCGCCACAACTTGGTATAGAAGTGAAATTTTGTCACTGATTGTAAGATATAATTGACTATTTAATATCTTTATGTGATGCAGAGATGACATGAGAATCATCAAGAGGTTGCTAAGGACATGAATACTCAGAAGGCAAGCACACAATACTTGTGTTAGAGGCTACACGCTTCAGTGATAGGGCTGTCTGAATGGTGTATGTGTGTGCATGTGTTGTGTAACATGGTCAAGGAGCACATCCTTGTAGCAAGAGTTTGTGTTTCATTAGTATGAATTCAGTGAGTAGTCCGCTTGACAAGTGTAGTGGTTGAAAGTATGAATGAATGGTTAATGTAACATCTATTAACACTTCCATTCAAAGATGTGATGCTGAATTGAGCACTATTACCTCAGAGCAAGCAACTCTTTTTCCCTTCGCTCACTTGCGAATTATATACTCAAACTCATCTAACACCTTAGTCATCTCATTCTCGTTATACCCATCACAAATACCATTTAAAACACAACCCATATCACTCTGCTCATCTAATACAACATCCAAACTATACATCTCAAATCTCTCCTTATAAATCTTAAGACAGTTACACATGGACCACCTTACATGCCTCTCTGCACCCACCTTACCAATCCTATAATTAACCTCTCCCTTCCTCTCTAAAACTTTATATGGTCCCTCCCAGGAATCGGCTAGTTTACAAGTCATCCCTGAAACACGGTATAACACTAACTCACTAACTCACCCACCTTAAACACTCTTAACTTGGTTCCCCTATTTAAATACAGCATTATGGATTCACGTCCTTTCGCACTCTTAAGAGCCGCACAGTCTCTCATCCTCTCAAGTCTCTCTGCAACAGTAATCACCCAATCACAAACACCCAACTTCTCGTTCTCCCTTTCATATAACCCATGATACAGGGCATCTAACGGTGTCCTCACATGGAAGCCATAAACTAAATCAAAGGGACTAAATCCCGAATCTGTGTGTGGCATCTGCCGCAACACAAACAGAACAAAACTGATTTGACCAACCCAGTCAACCCTATCACTCACACACTTTCCCAATATAGCTTTAAAGGTGCCATGCATCCGTTCAACGGCGCCATTACTCTCTGGATGATATGGAGACGTTCTCACCTTCTGGATTCCCAGCATTTCACACAACTGCCTAACTACCTTCCCACAGAACTGGCTCTCTTGATCACTCAGTACTCTCTCAGGTATTGAGGTCCTCGAGAAGATGGACCACAACCCTTCAACCATAGCCTTAGCCGTTATACTTCTCAGAGACACTGCTTCAGGCCACTTAGTGGCTAGACACACGTACGTCAGTAGGTATCTACACCCACCCTTACCTTAGGCAAAGGGCCTACAAGGTCGATCGCAACCAACTCGAAGGGCTCAGTAAACACTGGTCTCTCCACAGCTGGAGCACGTCTGGGCTTATGTTTACTTCTTCTCTGGCATACCACACAGCTAGTACAATGATCTACTATGTCTCTCGCCATTCCCGGCCAAACAAAATATCTCGCAATCATTGCATTCACCTTCTCCACCCCCAAGTGCCCATTTCTCTCGTGCCCTAACTCCAACACTCTGGCTCGGTAACTTCTAGGCAACACCAATACATCTCTGAATTGCTCCCAGGTGACATACATACACCTCACTAACATATTCTTCTTCCACTTAAATCCCCTCTCATTTCTTTTACCCAGTTCTCGCCAATCTTTCAAACTCTCATCTTTCAACAACTCATTCCTGAACTCCACCCCGTCTGACCCCTCCTTCACAGGGCCAATCTCACTGGCTAACTCACATAACCTAGCCTCCTCGCCACTCAATTGTAACAACTCCTCAAGGGGATTCCGACTCACTCACACTTTCACTAGCGCTTGACACTACACTTGCTTTCGCCTGGGGCTCGACTGGTTTCGGCATAGCCTCCACCTCATCCACCCCATGTCCCTCCCCAACCTTACTCACATCTTCAGGCATAATTAAGGGTTCGGGCTGGCTACTCGCTCCCTGCACCGTTTCCAGTACACTACCACTCCCACTCTCAGGAGTGACCACACTCCACAAGTCGTTCACACTTACATTCTCCTCACTCTTATCTAACTCCTCCTCCTTCCTGACCATACTCCTAGTCAGAACATTCATGTTCACATTCTCACCGGACACATAGTCCTGAATAGCACACTTATAGGCTTCAGACTCCTCCCCATTTGTCAACGAGAAAGGAACAATACACGACATTCCCGGCATCTCACTCTCGTCTATGATTTCCCTTTCCTATAACCTCCAATTATCAACTCGCTCATGAAGCTCTTACAGCTCTTCTCACTCCCACCATAACCTTTTACTAACACATCACTACATAGCACAACTTGCTCTGGCACTAATGCCTTGGGTACAGACCCCAACTCTGCCCCAGAATCGATCAAAACCTCAGTCTTAGTTCCATTGACTAACCCCATAGCCACATTTCCCGATTTTCCTGACTTGCTCTCGTTTATCAGAACCGACATCTTCCTCGGTACTCCCTCTTTCTTTACAGAAACCACACCCTTCTTGACTGTACACTCTGGACTTCTATGGCCTACCTTCCCACAATTATAGCAGGTAACAACCCTGGGCGCATAACCACTCCCACCGGGTCTCGCACTACTCTTCTTACATTCACTAGCCCTATGGCCCTTCTCGCCACAGTTAAAGCATATGACGTAGCTACCGACTCCTCCACTACTCACGCTCTCTCCACTACTATTACTCCTTTCACCACTCACACTCCCAAAATCGCGCCCATAACCACTCTTAAATCCTCTATTGCTTTCAACAAAACTACTAGTTTTCCTGTAGACGGTCACATATATTGTGGACCATTTCCATATTGTGGACCCTTATCCATTAAACTTATATATGGTGGACCTTTTTCCGTACTGAACTAATGTATTGTGGACCCTTTTCTGTATTGAATGGATATATTTTGGACCCTTTTCCATATTGAACTTGTATATTGTGGACCTTTTTCCATATTGAACTTATATATTGTGGACCTTTTTCCGTACTGAACTTATATATTGTGGACCTTTTTCCGTACTGAACTAATGTATTGTGGACCCTTTTCTATATTGAATGGATATATTGTGGACCCTTTTCCATATTGAACTTATATATTGTGGACCTTTTTCCATATTGAACTAATATATTGTGGACCATTTCCATATTTATTGTGGACCCTTTTCCATATCGAACTTATATATTGTGGACCTTTTTCCGTACTGAACTAATGTATTGTGGACCCTTTTCTGTATTGAATGGATATGTGGACCCTTTTCCATATTGGATATATTGTGGACCTTTTTCCATATTGAACTTATATATTGTGGACCTTTTTCCGTACTGAACTTATATATTGTGGACCTTTTTCCGTACTGAACTAATGTATTGTGGACCCTTTTCTATATTGAATGGATATATTGTGGACCCTTTTCCATATTGAACTTATATGTGACCGGATTTGGGAAAATCCGCCTAAACGAGGCAAACAATTGTTTTCAGTATCCCCCGGTAAAGCCTTATGGGTCGATTTTTTTCGAAAAAATTATTATGGCAGAAATGGATAGATACCAGTTAGCTCTAGCTTATGACGCAGTTATAAGCTCTGGCGTGCTCTAGAACTCACACTAGGAGGCTAGAAACACTAGCCGGTTGGACTCGTGTACGGAGAGTTGCTAAGAAATTATTGGCGGGCTTTTCACTAACAGCCGGGAAAAAACTGTAGCTAACTAATTCACTTACTATTCTACATAATTCACGTACTCACGCAATTCTCGTCATCATAGTTTCTTAAGGTGCCCTGCATTAAGCCTTTTAGACTTCTTTCAATCCGCCTGTAACCGGTTTATTCCATAGTGTCCCGGAGACACGCAGTAATAGTATACGGACACAAGGCACGCCCCCTGACCTTAGCAACGCCTTTACCCGGCGTTTTTTTGAAATCAGCAATAATAAGTTTAGCAAAAATACTGAAGTGTTATAGGGCGAAGACGGCTTGTGCTACAGCTTCCAAAATAGGAGGAAGGCATCCCAAGGCCCGTGCAGCCTACTGGTAGAATAAATTAGAAAACTTTAGATGCCGCATTTAGCCGGGTTTTCACAAATCCGGTCACATATATTGTGGACCGTTTTCCATATTGAACTAATGTATTGTGGACCCTTTTCCATATTGAACTAATATATTGTGGACACTTTTCCGTACTGAACTAATGTATTGTGGACCCTTTTCTATATTGAATGGATATATTGTGGACCCTTTTCCATATTGAACTTATATATTGTGGACCTTTTTCCATATTGAACTAATGTATTGTGGACCCTTTTCCATATTGAACTAATATATTGTGGACACTTTTCCGTACTGAACTAATGTATTGTGGATCCTTTTCCATATTGAATGGATATATTGTGGACTGCAATCCATATTGAACTAATATATTGTGGACCCTTTTCCGTATTGAACTTATATAATATTGAACTAATATCTGTACTGAACTAATGTATTGTGGACCTTTTTCCATATTGAACTAATGTATTGTGGACCTTTTTCCATATTAAACTAATGTATTGTGGACACTTCTGTATTGAACTAATGTATTGTGGACCCTTTTCCATATTGAACTAATATATTGTGGACCCTTTTCCATATTGAACTTATATATTATGGACCCTTTTCCATATTGAACTAATATATTGTGGACCCTTTTTTTGAACTTATATATTATGGACCTTTTTCCATATTGAACTAATGTATTGTGGACACTTCTGTATTGAAATGTATTGTGGACACTTTTCTGTATTGAACTAATGTATTGTGGACACTTTTCTGTGTTGAACTAATGTATTGTGGACACCTTTCTGTATTGAACGGATATATTGTGGACCTTTTTCCATATTGAACTAATGTATTGTGGACACTTCTGTATTGAACTAATGCATTGTGGACCCTTCTCAATATTGAACTAATATATTGTGGACCCTTTTCCATATTGGACTTATAAATTGTAAAAGTAATATATTCTCCCTTTTCCATATTGAACTAATATATTGTGGACCCTTTTCCATATTGAACTAATAAAATTTAAAACTTTCCGTATTGACTAATGTTTTTCGTATTGAAGTAATACCTTTTCTGTATTGAACTATTGTGGACCTCTATCCATATTGAAGTAATATATTGTGGACGCAATTCATATTGAACTTATATATTGTGGACCTTTTCCATATTGAACTAATGTATTGTGGACACTTTTCTGCATTAAAAGTGTTGAAGTACTTATAAGCACAAGCACTAAGTGCTTGAATCCATGCCTTGTGTGTGTGTGTGTGTTGTGTTTATTGGAATTAAACATACATATCACGTGACATTGCATAGGCACATAGGTTCATGTGAATGGGTGGAGTTTGAATTAGGGCTACATGTATGGGTGGAGTATGGGACACTGTAGTCTGTCCAGATGAATGATGCATAGAAAGTGTTATACTACAAATAGAGGTTGTACAGAAAATGGGACTTGCACATTGGATAGGTTTTGGTTAAAAACAAAACAAAAAGAAAGGAAAAGAAAATTGGGGCAGAAGTGCTTTTCTATATTGCAAGAATCTGCAATAGAAATATCCTCAGTTTTCTAGTGCATCCAATTTAGACTTTTGCTTAATCCTCATGAGTTAATTTGAGTTGATTATGAGATACCTTAGTTGCATCCATGAGTGCATTGATCATTTACTGCATTTATGGTCACACCAACTCAACTTCAACAGACTATAGTGTGGATGTGTGTGAGTGAGAGTAATGTATGTGGGTGAAGTGAGAGACAGGTGTGTAGGTAAAGTGTAAGACATGTGTAGGTGGAGTAAGAAACATGTGCGTTGGATTGTGGGGCATGTGTGGGTGGAGTATGAGCTGTGTGTGTGAGGTGGAGTGTGAGATACTAGTGTGGGTGGAGTATAAGGAGTGAGGGTGTGGTAGATTGTCAGTGGGTTGAATGTATTCTACCCTGTGGGGCCTTCCCGCCTTTTAAGTATCTCAAGCTTTTATTTATTGCCTGCTTCATAAGTACTAGTAAAGGGTCCTCAAAGGTGTTAGTGCAGCTACATTATGGGTGTACAATTGAACAACCGGTAAGGAGTCATTATAAGATAAAGTGTATTGATTGTTGAGGAGATTGTGTATTGCTGATTGGTAAGGCATCATCCACAATGGCAATACTTAAATAGTGCAGCAGTGTATTGATTGTTGATAAGGAGTAAATATTGTGTATTGCTGATTGGTAAGGAGTCATTAACAATGCCAATACTTAATGTGACCGGCTTTGGGAAAATTAGCCTAAACGCGGCAAAATTCACCTTATGGGTCAATTAAAAATTTTTTTTTTTTTAATGATGGAAATAGATAAATAACTGTTAGCTCTAGCTTATGATGCAGCTGTAAGCTCTGGCGAGTTCTAGAACTCCTGCTACGAGGCTAGGAACACTTGCAAATTAACTTGTGTACGGGATGTTACCAAGAAATATTTTGATGGGCTGTTCATTTGCCAGGGAATCATTTGGGAGGAGGATGCTCGTCTCCCGTTGAAGTTATTTTACCCCCTTGAAATATTCTTAAAATTTCATAAGCAAAAAGCAAAGTTAAAAGGTGAACAATTTAGGGAGGGAGGTTTTGAGTACAATAAAGCTTATGGGTGAAGTATTAAACTTGTGTTCAAGTAGAGAGTATGGCAGATGTCTTGTAGTCTTGTGAATATGTACACGATGGTAGGTTGAGGTTCCTTTGTGTTTCATAATGTCGCAGAGGCTTTCATTGGCTGCTAGGCTTGTGATCCACATCAGTTGGTACTTGAACCATGCATGTTCATTGCTAGACTTGTGATCTGTGCCGATATGGGATAGGGTTTTTAAAGAATATAAGATAGAATTAACCACCTTTATTCCTGACATGTGATCTGGTACAGTTAAGTAGGTCACTCACCAGTACTATCTCATCCACAAATGGTGAGCTTGAGTATGGGACCATCAGAATCTATGAATATTTAGATATAGTAGCATATGATGTTAAAGTATAATTAGAGTGTGACGTACTTGAGCATGCATCTCATGTAGCACTGAATACAAATGTCTCACACAATACACTCATGTACACCTCTCACACTTCACCTATATGTAGTGGGACATGTAGCACATTTTCTACATAAATTAAAGTCTTTAACTGTTTGATTATCACTTAATGTTCTAGCAATATTTACTTACAGTATATTTTGAAGTATGCAAATTGAATTCAGTAATAATTATTGCCACTTTATTGTTATGCTGCAGGGTATGCTTTTTGATGTTTCTAGAAGTAATGGAGGTTGGCTACAATGATCAAGAATGATGATGAGTACAAGACTTTTTGACATATTATTTGTTTTGATATCAAACTATCATCCAAAATTTTGTGTACCTTTTTTTCCTTTGATGTAATATATTTTTTATTACTAACCAGAATTGTGTATTGGTGCGCGGCGTTGTCTGGTACAGTATGGTATAGTATGCTGATTGTACAGTGTAGTAAAACCTAGTAAAACACAAGTACACCAGTGCTGCTATGTATGTTTTACTATTGAGTGAGCTAGAGTTTACTAGTGGTGGACAGGTATGGTAAAACATGAGTGGAACTTGAAGTGTACTGGATGTTTTACCTCATGGTGTACTGGAATACTTATAGTTTACCTCATGTTTTACTGGACAGTGTACAGGTAGTAAAACATGTGTAAAACATTCGTGCACAACTGGTCCGGTTTTAGAGTTTACTGCATGTTCTACTAGGATTTACTGTCCAGTACAACACAGGTAAAACTGAAGTGAATCATTCAGCGAGCGAGCGAAGCGAGCGAAGCTGACTATCAGTCGTGTTCAATTGAGATTTCAGATATATATATATATATATGTAGGTATGTATGCGTACGTCAAAAAATTTCGCCCGCGCTTCTAATTACGTAAGTTAGGTAAAGCGTTTACAGTTCCGGTATTTTTCAATTAACGAGCACGGAGAATCAACTAAGTTTCAACCAAAAAGTTTATAGCTACTCTCTTCTTGGCGAAAGACTGAATGGCAAATTGTCAAGCTGCGCTTCTTTGCCACTGCGTTCGAAGTTTATTAGGTAATTCTGTTATTGTTAACTCTTCATGCCTAATCATTGCTATTATTTAGCGATTTCCTTCACAAATTATCTTTACCTATACTCATATATTTACTCGCTCGCCATGCATTTGCGCTATTCGAGCGCACCACTAGTTAGTTTACAAATGTTTTACTGATGAGTAAAACGTGGTTGGCAAAGCAGTGTGTATGGACGTACGTAAGGCATTTTTGTACTTTGACCCTCGGTTTTTGTGTTAGTTCGGTTGTCGACCCCATCCCAAATTGCACTAAACAGAATCCTCTGGTTTATCGATCAGTACCCGTATCACCCTAGAAATTGAATTGTTTACCGTTTTGAATTCTTTTGTGGGTGCAGTTAAAACTTGAAAACTTAAGGGACTTCCATTTCTATTCGAGTTAGTGGCTGTGGTAAGTCAATGCGCTCTTTGTCATGGTTATAAGCCGTGCGCAACAGTACTTACTTGAAAATACATTGTCCACTAGACTACCACGAAGGTAAGTCTGTGTAGGTGCATGTCCAGTTGTGTCAAAGCATTGTGTGTTACAACCCCTACTTAGCTAAAGAATATCACAAAGAAAACTTTTAAATAACCTGTATTGTTTTGTTGTTTTTTCCCTTCAATTCAAGAAGTTGCAGAGAGTTGTTACTATGGCACTGAAATCCCTTTACCGTGTATGCGAAATAAAAAAAACTGGACCTTATTTTCAGTAGCTTCAGTGTTAGAAGTCAAAATCATTCATTGGCGAGCGAGCGTAGCGAGCGAGACACTTACAGGGGTAAAAATGAAAAAATCGGGGATGTTTATATATTTGTATATATGTTTGGACGTACGTATGTCATTTTGTACTTTGACCCTCGCGTTTTTGTGTTAGTTATGTGGTCGACCCCGTCCCAAATTGCACTAAACAGAATCCTCTGGTTTAGCGATCAGTACCCGTATCACCCTAGAAATTGAATTGTTTACCGTTTTGAATTCTTTTGCGGGTGCAGTTAAAACTTGAAAACTTAAGGGACTATTCGAGTTAGTGGCGGTGGTAAGTCAATGCGTTCATGGTTATAAGCCGTGCGCAACAGTATTTACTTGAAAATACATTGTCCACTAGACTACTGCGAAGGTAAGTCTGTGTAGGTGCATGTCCAGTTGTGTCAAAGCATTGTGTGCTACAACCACTACTTAGCTAAAGAATATCACAAAGAAAACTTTTAAATAACGTGAATTGTTTTGTTGTTGTTGTTTTCTTTCTCTAAGCAGTTGCAGAGAGTTGTTCTGAAATCCCTTTACCCTGTATGCTAAATTAAAAAACTGGACCTTATTTTCAGTAGCTTCAGTGTTAGAAGTCAAAATCATTCATATAAAATAGTATAGTCTTTAGGCTCGCTCGCCATTTGTGCTCAAGCACATCACTAGTATAACAATAGTATAGTCTTTAGGCTCGCTCGCCATTTGTGCTCAAGCACATCACTAGTTGGCGAGCGAGCGTAGCGAGCGAGACACTTACAGGGGTAACACAATCGAAAATCGGGGATGTTTATAAATTTATTTGTATATATGTTTGGACGTACGTATGTCATTTTGTACTTTGACCCTCGCGTTTTTGTGTTAGTTATTTGTTCGACCCCGTCCCAAATTGCACTAAACAGAATCCTCCAGTTTATCGATCAGTACCCGTATCACCCTAGAAATTGAATTGTTTACCGTTTTGAATTCTTTTGCGGGTGCATTTAATACTTGAAAACTTAAGGGACTTCCATTTCTATTCGAGTTAGTGGCGGTGGTAAGTCAATGCGCTCTTTGTCATGGTTATAAGCCGTGCGCACAGTATTTACCTGAAAATACATTGTCCACTAGACTACTGCGAAGGTAAGTCTGTGTAGGTGCATGTCCAGTTGTGTCAAAGCATTGTGTGTTACTAGCTAAAGAATATCACAAAGAAAACTTTTAAATAACGTGTATTGTTCTGTTATTGTTGTTTTTTCCTTCAATTCAAGCAGTTGCAGAGAGTTGTTACTATGGCACTGAAATCCCTTTACCCTGTATGCTAAATTAAAAAAACTGGACCTTATTTTCAGTAGCTTCAGTGTTAGAAGTCAATAAAAATAGTATAGTCTTTAGGCTCGCTCGCCATTTGTGCTCAAGCACACCACTAGTTTATTGGCGAGCGAGCGAAGCGAGCGAGACACTATCAGGGGTAACTCAATCGAGATTTCGCTATATTTATTTATCTGTTTATGGGGTACGTGAGACCTCTGTTTTCGCCCGCGCTTCTAATTACGTAAGTTAGGTAAAGCGTTCACAGTGCCAGTATTTTTCAATTAACTAGCTCTGAGAATCCTTAGTGGCGGTGGTAAGTCAATGCGCTCTTTGTCATGGTTATAAGCCGTGCGCAACAGTATTTACTTGAAAATACATTGTCCACTAGACTACCGCTAAGGTAAGTCTGTGTAGGTGCATGTCCAGTTGTGTCAAAACATTGTGTGTTACAACCACTACTTAGCTAAAGAATATCACAAAGAAAACGTTTAAATAACGTGCTGTTGTTTTTTTTCCTTCAATTCAAGCAGTTGCAGAGAGTTGTTACTATGGCACTGAAATCCCTTTACCGTGTATGCGAAATTTAAAAACTGGACCTTATTTTCAGTAGCTTCAGTGTTAGAAGTCAAGATCACTCATATAAAAATAGTATAGTCTTTAGGCTCGCTCGCCATTTGTGCTCAAGCACATCACTATGTATATTGTATATATGTATGTGGGATGGTACGTATGCCCCTTAAACGCGCGCGCGGGGAACGTTTTCTCCAAAAAAAACACGGCTTTTTAAGCTTGACCCCAGTTTATTCTGAAACTACAGGATAGCAAGCCTTACTTTATACTTAAGCTCCAAAGTGTGAGAAAATTCCTGCGAAAATGCTTGCTTTTCAAGAAACAAAAAGTTGATTCGACCGGTTACTATGGCATTGAAGACCCTTTTCCAGACTTAATTTCAAAACTTCGCCGTTTTATGGGGGGGATACGGAGTGCCGGTTGTTGGTTGTCAAGAGCTGTTGGTAGTCAGAATGCCGTAGTATTAATGCTAAGGAAGCTACTACTTCTCGAGGGAAGCTGAGGTAAGTACGTAATTCCATATTTGTTAGCTAAATATGCAAAATTAACTCTGGCCTTTCTTTTTTGTAGCTAAGAGCTTGTCAACAGTGACTGGTAAATTCAAATAGTCAGATTGGCTCAAATTTGGTACTACAAAAGTTACCACTGCTCAAGAAAATGAGGTAAGAAAATAATTTTGTATTTGTGTGCTAAAATTGATTGTTTTTGTTTTTGTAGGTGAGAGCTTGTTGTCAAGAATTCAAGGTAATTCAGATGGTCAAAGTAACTTCAATCAGAAGTTATCAATACTCAAGAATGATGTAAGTAGTAATTCCATATTTGTTGGCTAAAATTACAAATAATAACACCGGTTTATTTTTTTATCGTAGCTGAGAGCTTGTTCAAGAGTTACTGGTGATTGAGATTATCAGAATGGTTGATGTTTGATACTACAAAAGTTACCATTAATCAGGTAAGAGAGTGATTTTGTATTTGTTTGCTGAAATAAAAGGTCATAACTGCTATTATAGTGTTTGCATGAACTAAGCTAAAACATAGTAACAATACTTAGTTTTATGTTACCTAACATCAGGCTCGCTCGCCATTTGTGCTCAAGCACACCACTAGTTTATATATATGTTTGGACGTACGTAAGGCATTTTTGTACTTTGACCCTCGCGTTTTTGTGTTAGTTCGGCTGTCGACCCCGTCCCAAATTGCACTAAACAGAATCCTCCGTTTATCGATCAGTACCCGTATCACCCTAGAAATTGAATTGTTTACCGTTTTGAATTCCTTTGCGGGTGCTGTTAAAACTTGAAAACTTAAGGGACTTCCATTTCTATTCGAGTTAGTGGCGGTGGTAAGTCAATGCGCTCTTTGTCACGGTTATAAGCCGTGCGCAAAGTATTTACTTGAAAATACATTGGGTAAGTCTGTGTAGGTGCATGTCCAGTTGTGTCAAAGCATTGTGTGTTATAACCACTACTTAGCTAAAGAATATCACAAAAAAAACTTTTAAATAACGTGTATTGTTTTTTTTTTGTTTTTTTTCCTTCCAAGCAGTTGCAGAGAGTTGTTACTATGGCACTGAAATCCCTTTACCCTGTATGCTAAATTAAAAAACTGGACCTTATTTTCAGTAGCTTCAGTGTTAGAAGTCAAAATCTTAATAGTATAGTCTTTAGCTCGCTTGCCATTTGTGCTCAAGCACATCACTAGTCATATTGCAGATGTACAAGATACAGAGAAATTTACCCCAAGTATATCCATCGCACTTTTGCTGCATTTCTCATGAACATTTATTCCATCTAAAGGTATGATCTGGTATGGTAGAGAGAGAAAAATGAATGAATCCCATTATAATTATGGCAATCCTGTCAGAATGAAGTACATTCTGTATTTATTAAAATCACTGATAGCAGATAGACCTCTCATTGACATCTGTTCTTAGGAACCTGATCAGTAGATGTCTAATTCTATACAGAACTTCCTCTACTATGTTAGTCATTGAAACTACTGTACATAATGAGGCCCAATTATGAAGCTTAACTGAACAGTCCTCAACTTCCTATCTTTCAAACTACTATCATTGCTGGGTTGTTTTATATTTTGAAATCAAATTATTATGGTTCCTGTTTCAATAATGCTCATGTTTGTTGCTCATTTTAGCTTGGTGTGGTGGAAGTAGTGGGGAGACAACATGACAGTTGTTGGCATAATGGCCTGTGTTATTACACTTATAGCACGTAACCGAGTTCAAATCACGTTTGGGTGGAGACTGAGGGCGGTTGGGGTAAGCCTGGGCATTAGAATGAGGTGTAGAGTATGAATTGGAATGGGATTTAGGTCGGTAAGTGTGAGAGTTATGATGGTTGAAACTATTGCCAGAACGAGCATTAGCAAATCTACCAGGTGAGTTGTTGCCATGGTTACCCTGATGAGAGTTGGGGTAAGAGTGTGAGTTAAAGTGTCTGGGTTTCTGGGAAGAGTCGGAGTATGAACACATCGCACTACAATCCAGCACAAAGGAGTGGTTAGAGGTGTGGCCTCTATTAGCACAGATTCCCTAGAGACGTTAGTCATGCCAGCGAGAACACCAATAGTAGCCAAAATTTGGGAAGTGGACTCAATGTCTTCATAAGAATATTCAGACAAAAATGAGAGATGCTCAAGCACAACACCAAACTTATACTTCCAGTGGTTAAACCACTGCATAAGGGATTTAGAGCCATTTGAACGAAATTTCAGGGGAAATGAGTTTAAACAATCATTGAGAGAGTAACCACCAGTATTGAGCAGAATTGTTCTCATGTCAGCAAAGGAAGTACTGGGTGAAATATTATTATAGTAAGCTTCACTAAATTCTCCATGCAAGAGACTGGGAAGAACATGCAGCCAATCATGGGTGGGAACTGATCTGAGTTTCATGTGGTATTCAAACCGGTGTAAAAACACAAACATGTCCTCACCATGTTTCATTTCTCCTACAGATTTGGAAAGGGGTTCAGTCCTTACCAGAGAGACAGACGGCTGAGGCTGATTTTGCTTAGAGAAGAGCTGAGCAAAGAGTAACATATTGGGATCGACATCATTGGCTTTAGCTTGTTCTGCCAATTCTTTAAGTTCCTGAAGTTGAGAAGCGGTGGAGGGTTTTGCCTTGGGCGGAGTTTGAGGTAAAGGCTCAATATGTTCCCGCGTAAGGTCAGAGTCCAATTCAAGCATTGTTGAGGCTGAATTTAGTGATGAAGCGGAAGTAGAGGATGAAGAAGTAGAAGGTAACGTCGTGGACGAAAGTGACGAATTGCCAGAAAAGGAAGAGTTACCAGCTATGGAAGAGTTGTCATCTAATGACTGAAATAGTTGGTGTTGTTGAAGGGCCCTATTACGGGGGTGTCCTCGTTTGCCTGCCATATTGGAAGATAATAAATGACACAATGAGTGAAATAATAATAGCACAATATAACGTTCAGTTTCACAAACAGAATGGAACAACCACAATGCAATAAGTGATAGTTAGAAGCGCTTGGGTACTGGTGCATTTAGTGCACTGAAGCCCAAGGGCCGCGAGGGCTTTGTGCACTAAATCCACCAGTACCTAAGCGCGCATGCTCTAACTATTTTAGATCCCGTTTACCCACGCCTGCCCAGTTTCCACTAGCAACTTTGTTTATCAGCATTTTCGGTGTCAAGCGAATTCTTCTGTTTTTCCGGCCCAAAATTAAAATTCAATTATAATTCAATTTAGGCACACGGCAAGTTTACTTTAGCATTGTAGCTGCCAGCTGTTATCTCCAGATCTAACTCTACCTTGGGCTGCTCTGCCTGCAGTAAGCAGTAAAGCAGCTAGCTATGTTAAGGTAAATTTCTGCGGTATGAGCGGCTGCAGGAGAGTTATATGATAGGGCTGGTCCCTGGTCCCGTAAAGGTATGAGAGAGTAGTAGACCCTCCATATCTGGGCCTCACATAACCTGCTCCCTGCTTTATCTGGCCTATTCTATTAAACTAAAACTCAAAAATAGCAATACCCCAAGGGTGGTTAGCATGCACAGTTCATATACCTAAAGGCAAAAAATAGTGCACACTTACCAAGTTAGTACATCTAGTAACAATATAGCAACGGGTTCTAATAGAAACTAGTAATAGAAGTTATAAGGATACCATTGCCCAGAATAAGCAAAGGAGTGGAAAATCGTTTGTTCCTAAGCTCCAGTCTACAATAAATTGAGAAGTGAGCAGGAACAGACTGCTGAACAAGGTATTGAAATTGAAGTAAATGTCTTCAAATGTGGGCGGAAACCCTCTACACCTGAGAACTGACCAGGGATTGCCTGAATAAGGAAGAACAAGTGAAACAACAGCTTGAACAATGGGCTTGACTCAATATAAGAAAAAAGTAACTTTGATGATGCAGGTGTCGCCTCCAAGTATCCCAGAAGATGAAGAGCAACTAGGACCACCGCTGCTACCAAGTGTGGTGGAAGTAGTGGGGAGACAACTGAGAGTAGCTGCCACCTGAGTGTCAGAAGCTATACACAAACCCTTTCACAGGTTCCCTTAACTAACCTGCTGCTGCTTTCCAAGGCAGAACAGAAGGATGTCTTAGGGTTAAGTGTAATGTAAAGCGGAATGAAACTAAAGGAGCACATGCTCAGCAGGCCAATATATTAGGAACCCACTGGGCATGCACAAGGGTGATTAGGTGATACAGGAAGTGAGGGTTAAATGGAATATATGAATGATCAGTTAGCTAATTAGAAATAATAAATACAATATTCATGCTAATAATCTAAGGTGTTCAGATGAGGGAGTGTCCAGGGGGTGTGATTGGGGTATGTCCTGGTAATGTGGTAGGGATTCTACTACACTTGGTCACTGAAATTATTATTACTAAGAAGAAGCCTTCAGTAGTATAGTATTGTAGATATCTAATTCCCCTCTACTATGTTAGTCATTGAAACTACTACTTTTCAACTTCCTTATCTTTCACAATGGAGCTACAAGATAATGCTTAGCAACTGGTCTATACTGTTATTTCATTGTTGGTTTTTAATCTATATCTTGATACTAAATTGTAGGTTCCTCCTCTATCATGCACATGTCTGCTTGTATCTAAAGGTCAGTGCAACCACTATCACCCATAAGAAAATTCTCAAATTCACAATAGAATTGTCCAAGTAGGAATTAATAATATGTAGCTGTGAATCAACCTCCAACCCGTAAATATAAGCTGAAGAAATTCATTTGGCGGCCATAGGATGTCAGAACAGGCCCCACAGTATTCCTGAGCATTTAATTCAAGAACTTACTGCAAGGGTTTCTTTAGAATTGTCAATATTTTCTTTTGTTTAACTCGTCATTTATTAGAATCCAATTATAATTAGCTACTAGCAAGTACCCCATGGTGATTGATGTAGTGCAAAGTAAGAATGCAATAGCATAAGTTAATTTTACTCATTATCATTCTTTATAGTAAGATTACATAAGTTTCCCTGTCCTGCTCTCTTTTTCTGAACTATCTCAGCTCTTCTACCTTTTCTTCTTCAGCTCTTTCTTCTTGAGTCATGGAGTCCCTTCTCCTTTGTCTACCTGTCTTTGCACCTGAATCTCTCTGTCCCTCTATCATGATTGTGGACCTGTGCTTTGCAAATCTTTTGCCTTCTCTCATACTCTTTTCCATACTACTTACACGCCACCCTTTTTGAAACATTGCTGCCTATATTGAACGTGATGACACTTTACCCATTCAGGGGGTGACGATGAAATTTGATGGAGTGTAAACTATAAAAATTTGTGTATGCTTTTCTCGGAATCTATTGACGGAAATGACATGTTATTCTAGCACAACCAAAATACACTGTCTGCAATATAAATTCTTTCAATAAGACCTCTATAATAGTAAGTCAACTGACTTCAAAATATCAACCACACTCCTTATGCAAGTCAAGCAGACTGCGGGGTCCTGCCTCACCAGAATGAGCAATAGCTGGAAAAGTACAGAAATAGTGTATTTGTGTGCTCCATATCTCTTAATTTACTAAGTGTGCATTCATGTCTATTCATCAATTTCTTTAGACAAAAGAGTGTTAATTTAGTTGTGTACTCGTTATCATTTGTATGTGTGTTTGAGGGCCCATATAACACTGTAACTTGGCTCTCCACATTTAGTCTTACTTTATTTCTTGTCTTGATCACTCACTGTACCATTCTTCCTCATCTTAGCTATCCTTATGCTGTACAAGGAGTGTGATTGGCTGAGGGTAGAACTTGGTGCAAGCAGTATAGATAGGCTGAAGAAACCTTAAAAGACTTGGTGGCAGGCTACTTTACCCAGCCATACAATTATCGGTGAGAGCTACCTGTGACTCCCACACGAGCTTCCACACAGACCTGCACCAATGTCAGCTATGAAAGGAGTATTATATCATAATATTCCTTGTGTGGAGAGCATCTGTTGTCTTTGAAGATAAACTGGAATAAAATATGGAATTTTTAAGGGGGTTTATGGTTTTACATTTTTTGGCATAACTTTACTTTGCATATATTTTTTCACTTTGAAAATATTACCCATCTGAAGCTCTTCAAAATGAGCTGAAAGTATTGGCAGAAAACCACACCCACCAAAATGCTAAGGCATCAACGTCAGAAAACCATTACCCACCCCTGTGAATCTAAACCTCATCTACTTCAAATCCAAGACTTCAAACACACATTCTTTAATATCTTTTTTACAAAGTGTACTACTAGATTTTTCTAAATATTTTTTTTGTTGGCTTTATATTAATTTTTTTTGATGCAAATTTTAAAAACAAATGTGAATAACTCAACCAAATAATTATTGAAAAAAAGTTGGTAGTTCATTTTCAAGAGTAGAAAAAGAGCTTTCAGATGATATAAAAACATTTCTGTAAAAAAAATAGTGGGAGAAAGTTATGATTTTTGGAAGATTGACTTTTTCACTTTTGAGATAATTGCAGAAAACCACAACACAAGTTATTCCAGCTGATAATGCCTGCAACAGAAGAAAATGAAGCATATGTTACATTGTAAACACAGGTCCCTACACAAGAGCTAAATAAACAGATGCACATGAATGCAGAAGCTATTGTACATAGTATTAAGCTCAAATTTTAAGGGTCTTGTGCGTCAATCTTTGCCTCAAAAAAGCACCCTGACACTTAGTTTGCTCTTCATTTCGACACATTTAGTACTAAATTTTCATCTTCTAAGAACAACTCTGGTGCATAAATATACCTTCAATAGCTCTCCTTTGTGAAACTGTGTGGTGAAACCATTGGCTACTGTAGATACACAATAAACTAACCCCTGCCTTTCACTGTTGTTCTCTGAAACTGTCAGGAATGCCCAAGTTAGCGATGACGCAGCTCTAAAACACCACTAAACTGCCCAATAAAGCAAATCACACTTAGGCTTGCCTATTCTGACAGTTCCTGACGTAGTGTTTGGAAGTTCAGGAGAGGATTCAATACCTCTACAATGCAATGCAATAGTAGAGCGCCCTTTAAAAAACATGAGGCTATAGGGAGAGTAAGTTAGCATTGGTAAAGATCGTCAAATGTAGTGTAATTGCTTGTGGCTTACTTGCTAAAATTATCAATCTATTTTTTTTTTAGTAATTCATAAGCAAGCTCAATACTACAACAACAATGACAAAATATTTGCTCCAAATATTTTATCATATTTTTGGCTGCTATATAATATTGACTGAGGTTTACTTAAATTATACATTAATTAGATAGTTAAGTGCTGGAAGTATATTCTTAGTGTTTCATATGTAGGTAAGTAGTGCTACAATATGTTTGCATATAATAATAGTTATAATACTAGTCATAAATGCAGGCACTTGGTCAAGAGTTGGTGATAACTATTGTTGTGGAAATTCTAGCAGAGTCTATAAGCCCTGCCTAATTATAAAAGAAAATTCTTTATTCTCTATTTCATTTAGAACAGAAGGACAGAAGCAGCTGGGTTTTACTTGACCTCTCTGTTATTTGTACTCCCAAAATGGGGCAATACTGTGAGCACTGTCAGCTCAGGCTCAGAGTCAGCAAAGTCAGAGGATCAAGCTTAATGGTTGCTCTTCTTGAGCAACTTTATTATTACACTGTATTAGAATTGACAAGAAAGTGTGAATTAGCTACATATCACCAACCAACCTACAAATTTGAAGGAAAGAGATGGTGCATCCAATGCTAAGAAAATAAAATTCTTTAATTCCATCCTCATATATTTCCCCCCAAATGTCTGGAAGGTTTCTCAATGTTACAGCTATCGATCAGATGGTCTCTTTATATCCACCTTGATAGATACAGAGTTGTTAACTCCACAGGGACTCTATGCTGTATTCCCATCAGCTTCCAAGGCCTCCCTTTCTACAAAGATGTGTTTTCTTTAACATACCACCACATTAATTGCTGTTCCATAAGCGTAATTGCAGATCCAATTTCTGCGAACGCCCGCTTGAAATGATACTTTAATTTGATTAAATTAAGTTATTTCACTTATTCCACAATCGATGGTAATAAAATATAATAATTATACTCCCCAAGAGAATTGAAATTAGTATCCAATAATTGAAGCACTTTAGTTGGGATTATATATTTGGTCATACCTACCATTACCAGATGCTGAACTTACTCCAATAGTAGATAATTCAATTACCAAAATATTATTATATATATTGCGTATGATCTAATAGTTTACTTTAGTCCAGGAAAGTTTCAACTTCCTGTAGGCTATTTATAGATAAATCCAACTCTAAATTTACCAGCCTACAGAGAAAAGTGAGATTTTAAATCCCTCCATTAATCTATTTAAATGCTCTCTATCCATAGTGCTATGAATTTTTAGCTTTACAAATTATAATTTAAAAAGGGAAAAGACATTGAGAGCATCCCTAAGCTTTATAAAAATGAGAAATTATTTATTAATTAATTTATATTTATTTATTTGCATGCTTTTTTGTTTGTTTGTTTGTTTATTTATTTATTTATTTTTTTGTTCTTTCATACATTTCTTTGTTCATTCATTCATTTACTTATTTATTTATTTTGGCATAAGCATAGTGTGATTAGGTTTTGTTCAATAGAAATTTAGCTATAATCTGAAAGAAATGCTATAATATGAAATACATAAAATTTGAATGATGAATTGATTATTTTTCAGTTGTTCTTATTAATGATGTCTATGAAATTCTTTCCTTATATATTACATCTGCTCTGATGCCTTAGCTAAAAGAATGTGCTTTTTACTTGTATAGACACTGGACATTAAAAAAAAATTAGGTAAAGGTTTTCTTTTCTTGAAGTCAGATAGCCAACAACATTGAGATGGACAGGTCCTCACTTTCATGGAGTATAGATGTAAAAATGGACATTATGAATACTGCACTGGGCCAGTTGTATGAAAAATACACGAACAAAACAACAGGCTATCCTGATTTATTCTACGACTCAATGGTGATGCAATCAAGAGAAGTTGTAATTCTTGATAAACACATAGAGTTTGAGGAACTCTGCTAGCATTCTTGAGTCATTGACACAATTTTTAATTGATTATTTCAACCTCTTTAAAAAAATTGTACTGCTAAACAGTTTGTTATGTGCAATCTATTGATTATTTTTCAGTTGTTGATAAATGGAATAAAATGGAGAGTACAGGATGATAAGCATTGTTCCACAATAGTGACCTGTGTATAGATAGAGGTGACTTCTGTGTAAGTAAGAGTTACATAATTGTAGGATGAATATGTTAACAAAGCCACAAAACTAAATATATAACAACAACAACAACAATTACATGTTTACACTGGGTTAAAGGAGGACAGAAACATGTGTAGAAATGTGGTTATGAGGTAGATCTTCATTACTTGATTAAAGCAGCTGGGTCAGTGTGGGTCACTCTGTCATTGTATTTCCAAATTAAAAAAAGAAAGTTTGAAATACTGGGAGAGCTGTCAGTCAGGCTCAGAGTCAGCAAGTTATATCTAGAATGGCTATAATATGAGCTGTTAAACTTCAGTGGTATAGCGAGATTTTTTCAGAAACATTTTAACTTATGAACACACTCCTTGTCCTTCCTTGGAACAGCATCAGTTGAAAGATCTTCCAGCTACATATGAAGGTCATTAAGACCCGTATACGCAGCACTATCACGGACTAAAACCTTTGTCAGCTCGTAAGAATTGCCATTGAGGTCCTGAACTTTCAGCTGTAAACTATGATGAAGTTCTAGAGATTTTCAACCAAAAATGTAGAAGAATTGTGCTTTGGTTTACATTTTTTAATAATAAAAAAGAATTTTGCTCTGAGTTACCATTTATAAATAATTCAGATTTCTTGGGGGTGGGGGGGGGGGGGGGGGGGGGTGGGTGGGGTTCCAGGCCACCCCCCTCTGTATGAAGCCCTGTATATGCAATCATCACAATTTCACTTATTTCTAACTAGAATAATGAGAGAATAATAGGAAAATTTCTAGAATAATATACTATTCTTCTGGAGTAATAACTCAATTTTTTAGAATAAAAAAAAAAAATTCAAAAAATCTCGAGCATAATTCGGGCAGGCCCTGAGTTATCGTATTTGCATAAAATAAGAGTGATTATATTAAAATAAAGACAGCTTTAAATAATATTCTGTGATAAATAATACAATGTATTAAATTTGGAATAAAGCAGAATAACCTCTGAAAGCAAACAACCAGAAGCCTGGTTCTAAATAGTTTTCAGTTGGAGGTTCTATTGTATATTTTTCCAACTGTCAATAGAATAGCTTATAATTATTCTTTCTATTAGATATTCCTATTTACGGCTTTCCATTCCATGATGAGTTAATTTTTTTTGTTTTATGGCATTACATATCATTTGTCTTGTATGGAACACATAGCTGTGTAGCTGGTCATTAGGACATTTCCAACTCCTATTATTTCTTGTAGTCTCCTACACTCTCTATAGTCCTCTTGAGCATGCACAAGGAAAATAAATAATTAACTAGGGTTAAGGGGCACGGTAAAGGGTCATTAAAATAGAAAACACACATAAGTTAACAATCAACATTGTAAGTTGATATGAGTTATTATATTTTATTATGCTGATTTGTATTTTCCACAATTAAGACAGGAAAAAGAGGGGAACTTGCCACACAAAACATGCTAATGGATAACTTAATATGCAGAGGACATATTAAGTTAGTCAGTTGTTGATGATAAATTAAGATTGTCTGCCTGTGACAAAGCAGCAAGAAGCTTTATCATAGTGCCTGCTTAGTGCACTGGCATCCTGGCTCTGTCAGGTGCATGTGACCAATTTGCATTCATTGTCATTGTATGTGCGTGCTTGTGTTTGTGTGTTTGTTTATATAGTATAAATTGCTTGTGTTTTTTTGTAGGTTTGGTAGAGAAGAGATTCTCTGGGTATAATTTCAAAACTCTAATGCAAACATGTAACCAGAAGCACTGAGTTACATTAAAATCACTGGGGAGTATACTTTAATAGTATAAATTGCTTGTATTTTTTGTAGGTTTGGTAGAGAAGAGATTCTCTGGGTATAATTTCAAAACTCTAATGCAAACATGTAACCAGAAGCACTGAGTTACATTAAAATTACTGGGGAGTATACTTTAATAGTATAAATTGCTTGTATTTTTTGTAGGTTTGGTTGAGAAGAGATTCTCTGGGTATAATTACAAATGTATTCAATTTTTCTGTGATTCATTTATTTTACCACTACTTCAAGTCCAGAGCATGAGCAATGCCTTATTAACAGTGTCGATAAACAAAAGCACAGGTTCACAGACAGTGAAAGGACTCGATACAGAAAATGAAGAAAGATAAAAAGAGATAGCTAACGTGGAAGAATTGGGGGTAAGGCTGCAAAAATTGAACCAAGTCAAACCCTACTGGATCTACCACTAGATTACTGCAATTTAAATGTAGTTAAGTAGACTTTCTAAACACATAGGTGCCAACTTTCCCCAATCTTCAGTACATATACCTAATATGTAGCACACGTACACTGTCTGATTCATGCCCAATGCTGACTTAAAAATAAAAAATTGTGGTTTTTACTGATCTTTCATGTACGGTATTTAGCTAACAAGACAGAGATAAAAAAGCAGGAAACTTTGATGGGAAGTTGACTAGCTATAGACATTAAACTTTGATGTCTGATGGCGATAAGTTAAATTCCTTACAGATTTGACATGAGGCAACTATAATTAAGAATTACTAACAAGGCCACCTCCAAAGTTGTCATTACTTTTTTGTGTGCATTATATAACCTATTTCTTGTCGACATTACAAATAACACAGAGTGGTTATGGTTGGGAGGTGTGGTTTGTCCTGTCTATCCAAAGCCAATTTGAAGAAGCTCTCGCCATCTCAACTTTGATAATAATGCACACTTTACAGTATCAATATTAGTTGAGCTCGACCTTCGCTCCTCCGTAGCCTTTGTTTGAAAATGTTATCAACACACGTGTAGGGTACTTCGTTCTCTCTTGTATGGAAGATTCAGGAGATCACCATTAAATAAGTGAAATCCATAAACTCTTCTCATAATCTATCAAGTGAGCTGGAATTAGCTACACCTAATTGCTTAACCTGCATAAGAAAATATGGTACTAAAATAAATGCTATAAAAATGTATCACTCTGACTTGTAAGTTGGTTAGCACTTGTTTTTATCATAATTTAATAGTCAGACTACCTACCAGCTTCTGGAAGACCATTAGGCCCACAATGCCAATGGCCGCTTCTTGACAAGCAATCGGGATCCACTGAGAGAATCCTTACCCTTGACTTAGCTGCCAGGTCCTACACTGTCAAGGAAGTTTCTTGACAGTTGGAGCTTATGTGCATTGTGTTCAGTAATTAAAAAGGTGTAATAGTGTCTACTCATAAGACGTGAATATCTTTTATTTGGTGCGAGTTGTCAATTTATTACTTGATAACTTGGGGCCTAAAGTTTCTAATTATACATGTGTGTTCATTATTTCATTCAATTACTGATTGTTTGCTAAATGTGAATAGTTTCAATGAGAACTGGAGAAGTAAAGAAAGGATGGAGAAAGTAAAGAGAGAATGGCGAAAGTAGTATAAAACAAGTGTGATTACTGATATAAAAATGGATGATGTGTTCAATTGTACAATGCATTGAAAGTTCAGACTTTTACTTGATATAGTATAGAACAAGTGTGATTACTGATATAAAAATGGATGATGCTTTCAATTGTACAATGCATTGAAAGTTCAGACTTTTACTTGATATAGTATAGAACAAGTGTGATTACTGATATAAAAATGGATGATGCTTTCAATTGTACAATGCATTGAAAGTTCAGACTTTTACTTGATATAAATCTCTGCAAATGATGTCATCCACCGACCATAGTTATTAAACCATCTCATATCAATGTCTTCATTGGTAGTGTAGTTTAGTTTCTTGCAGAAATAAGGTGGACTATTGAATGAACAGCAAGAACTGCTAGGTGTACATCCATGGCCATCCCATAACAACTCAGAATAGTCTATGTGATGTCTTCTCCCATCAAACACATAACTAGGGTCACAAAAATAGTCCTGACCTACATACCACGGTGTCCGTAAAGGCCATGGGATTTTAGTGTTAGTACAGGGACAGTTTTTTGGTGCGTTGTCGTCAACATTCTCAGCTTCTGCAGCCACAAATGACCAGATGTGACTTCTATTGCCCTGTGGTCCATGTGTTAGAGACACACCATCTATATAGCTAGACTCAATAGATGTTCTACCAATTAGAAAGGGACCAAATGCAGTTTCGCGACCCCATCCTAGTATCCTCCCACACACTGTGGAGTAACTAACACCCTTCACTGGTATAGGCTCAACAGAACTAATACCATATCTATTAACACATCCAATAATGAAATGTTGAGCGTTTGGATCAGTTATGCCTAGTGTTGTTTCTTCTGGACAATCACGTATGGAGTAGTTATATAGAGCAACTCTAGTCCAGGCTGAGCTGCCACACCCACAAGGTTGGAACCGATGATTCTTGTTGAAGTAGTCTTTAGTCTTCTTAGTTTCTTGGTCAATCATATCATTCATGGATTCATGGTGTTCCAGTAAACAAGGACTTATTGTAGTTGGTAACTTTGATGGATCAGCCTGAGCCATTTCAATGACAACTACTAATATGATGAAATAAATCATGTTGAGCATTGTTTGAGAGGATTACTACAAAGAACTGGTCAAAGTCACGAGTATTTATAGAGCATATTGACCTTAATGGTTTAATTAAATGGTTCCAATTGATATGATTAAGTTTCACTACAGATGTTTCTAATTTAATATGAATCTGATGAGCAGTGTGACAGTAATGATATATTCATTTACCTCTTTGAATCTGTTTGAACATTCAGGATATCACATGTAAGATTATTACTCTAGTGCAGCTCATACATAGCTACATTCATTAATTCAACAATAAGCTGAAAAAGTTGTGATTGATATACAAATGGATTTGTCGATGTGTTTAACTATATAAATACATTTTTATTGCTACTTGTTTTCAATTTTACTCTGTGTTATAGTATAATGTTTGTGTGTGCCATATTCGACTTCTATGTTTGTGTGTGTCATAGCGAACTTGTATGTTTATTTGTGCTGTATTATTAAATGTGTCATAGATATCTATTCTTAACTATTTCTTTAATACAAAGTTTTAGCTGAAAGATTAGTAACTATTTAATCAAAATACAACTACCAAAATATACAGAAAAAGAAAAATTTAAAATCATAAAAGATCAGAGAAGGGAGTACAATAATCATTTTCTTATCAATTGTATTTCCTATTTTCTGTCTTATTGTAATTTTGTTTTACTATTTATCATTAAGCAGAGGAACCACCGGGGCACCAGGTCCTATTCAATATTATGTGTACATGTATGAGGTGGGGGTGGAGTACACGTGTGAGGTGGGGTGGAGTACATGTGTGAAGTGGGGGTGGAGTACATGTATGAGGTGGGGGTGGAGTACATGTATGAGGTGGGGTGGAGTACATGTATGAGGTGGAGTGGAGTACATGGATGAGGTTTGTTACAGTTTTATTGTCTCTATCTGGCGCCTTTTATAAACTTCTATAATTGAATGAATAATTTCCATTGCTATAATACCAATTGTTATGCCTACTTTATGTAAAACTAACATTATTATTAAAGTTAGTGCAGTCACAACTTGTCTCACAAGCCTACCCTTTACTCAACTGCTATGCTGGGATAAGGTCTGGAAGTTTCACCGTGTGTGTTTTGTTTCCTCAGAATGTGATTAAAACTGGTGCCATTCTCTCTCAATTGTGGATATTGATTGAAGTGATTATGCTGTTGACTGATCATGGTTTAGCTGAACGTACCTCCAAACTGCTACATTTGTGAAAATCTTTTTGCTGGCTGCAATAATGGAAGAACTACAGAATAGACAACACGTGCTCAGAACTTGCTTCTTGCTGTAATAAATCTGGTGTTGGAAGTTTCTTGTGAAACTTCCAACACCAGATTAAAAAAGTTAGTGGAAGCCAATGGTTTTGAGGAATTTTAAAAGGTAAATGTTCAAGCCAGAAAATATTATTACATCCTTTTGAAATACTGAATGGGAGTGGTTGGTACTGAATGGGAGTGGTTGGTACTGAATGGGAGTGGTTGGCACTGAATGGGAGTGGTTGGTACTGAATGGGAGTGGTTGGTACTGAATGGGAGTGGTTGGTACTGAATGGGAGTGGTTGGTACTGAATGGGAGTGGTTGGTACTGAATGGGAGTGGTTGGTACTGAATGGGAGTGGTTGGTACTGAATGGGAGTGGTTGGTACTGAATGGGAGTGGTTGGTGCTGAATGGGAGTGGTTGGTTCTGAATGGGAGTGGTTGGTACTGAATGGGAGTGGTTGGTACTGAATGGGAGTGGTTGGTACTGAATGGGAGTGGTTGGTACTGAATGGGAGTGGTTGGTACTGAATGGGAGTGGTTGGTACTGAATGGGAGTGGTTGGATTGATATGACATAGAGGTATATTATTATTCTTTTGGTCTGAGAAATAGTTTGTAATACTATCTGGTGTATGTACACAATGGCTTGCTTGCTATTATTGCTGAAGCACATATCACATTATAGCTAGTAGCATAACAATCTTTGACTTCATTTTTGAGTTTCCCATGATTTTCAACAGAACTTTTGTGTTGTAATTGATTAAGGGAATTACAAGAAAGATACTTGTTTGTATGTGTATATTGTGTTGTCTTCCTGTAGCAAGAATCAATTGAATCTAGCAGACAGTAGAAAGAAAACACAGAGAGGCACACACAAGGGACACAGAGAGGAAAGCAAACCTATTGTTTTCTTTGATATCACATTGTTCTTACTGCCTACTTACTATTACTACTACTACTACTACTAATTTACAATGGTAATTTTACTTTATGTGAAATGAAATTATATGATATATATATATATATATCTGAGTCTGGGAAGAAAGAATGTGTGGCATTTGATAGCATGTGTTGAATCTCCTAATCATATTGCAGATGTACAAAATACAGAGAAACTTACCCCAAGTATATCCATCACACTTATGCTGCATTTCTCATGAACATTTATTCCATCTAAAGGTATGATCTGGTATGGTAGAGAGAGAAAAATGAATGAATTCAATTATAATTATGACAATCCTGTCAGAATGAAGTACATTCTGTATTTATTAAAATAAGTGTTAGCAGATAGACCTCTTATTGGCATCTGTTCTTAGGAACCTGATCAGTAGATGTCTAATTCCATACAGAACTTCCTCTACTATGTTAGTCATTGAAACTACTGTACATAACGAGGCCCAATTATGAAGCTTAACTGAACAGTCCTCAACTTCCTATCTTTAATTGCTGGGTTGTTTTATGGTTCCTGTTTCAATAATGCTCATGTTTGTTGCTCATTTTAGCTTAGTCACTGAAATTATTATTACTAAGAATAAGCCTTCAGTAGTATAATATTGTAGATATCTAATTCCATAAACTACTACTCTTCAACTTCCTTATCTTTCACAATGGAGCTACAAGATAATGCTTAGCAACTGGTCTATACTGTTATTTCATTGTTGGTTTTTAGTCTATATCTTGATATACATGTCTGCTTGTATGTAAGGGTCAGTGCAACCACTATCACCCATAAGAAAATTCTCAAATTCACAATAGAATTGTCCAAGTAGGAATAAATATGTAGCTGTGAATCAACCTCCAACCAGTAAATATAAGCTGAAGAAATTCATTTGGTGGCCATAGGAAGTCAGAACAGGCCCCACAGTATTCCCGAGCATTTAATTCAAGAACTTACTATGAGAGTTTCTTTAAAATTGTCAATATTTTATTTTGTTTAACTCATCATTTATTAGAATTCAATTATAATTAGCTACTAGCAAGTACCCCATGGTGATTGATGTAGTGCAAAGTAAGAATGCAATAGCATAAGTTATTTTTACTCATTATCATTCTCTATAGTAAAATTACATAAGTTTCCCTGTCCAGCTCTCTTTTTCGGAACTGTCTCAGCTGTTCTTATCCCCCACCTTTTCTTCTTCAGCTCTTTCTTCTTGAGTCATGGAGTCCCTTCTTCTTTGTCTACCTGTCCTGCACCTGAATCTCTCTGTCCCTCTATCATGATTGTGGACCTGTGCTTTGCAAATCTTTTGCCTTCTCTCGTACTCCTTTCCATACTTACACGCCCTTTTTGAAACATTGCTGCCTTTATTGAAGGTGATGACACTTTACCCATTCAGGTGGTGACGATGAAACTTGATGGAGTGTAAACTATAAAAATTTGTGTATGCTTTTCTCGGAATCTATTGACGGGAATAACATGTTATTCTAGCACAACCAAAATACACTGTCCACAATATAAATTCTTTCAATAAGACCTCTATAATATAATATGTAAGTCAACTGACTTCAAAATATCAACCACACTCCTCATGCAAGTCAAACAGACTGTGGAGTCCTGCATCACCAAAATGAGCAATAGCTGGAAAAGTACAGAAATAGTGTATTTGTGTGCCCAGTATCTCTCTACTAAGTATGCATTCATGTGAATGTATCATTCATGTCTATTCATCAATTTCTTTAGACAAAAGAGTGTTAATTTAGTTGCGTACTCATTATTATTTGTATGTGTGTTTGAGGGCCCATATAACACTGTAACTTGGCTCTCCACATTTAGTCTTACTTTATTTCTTGTCTTGATCACTCACTGTACCATTCTTCCTCATCTTAACTATCCTTATCCTGTACTAGGAGAGGGATTGGCTGAGGGTAAGAACTTGGTGCAAGCAGTATGGATAGGCTGAAGAAACCTTAAAAGACTTGGTGGCCGGCTACTTTACCCAGCCATACAATTATCGGTGAGAGCTACCTGTGACTCCCACACGAGCTTCCACACAGACCTGCACCAATGTCAGCTGTGAAAGGAGTGTTATATCATAATATTCCTTGTGTGGAGAGCAACTCTTGTCTTTGAAGATAAACTGGAATAAAATATGGAATTTTTAAGGTGGGGGGG
>WLWD01004164.1_pt1 | contig 30837 bp, 17 predicted proteins | sample 6712731 | NCBI WGS metagenome assembly WLWD01 (sample SAMN12718690, study PRJNA576275) | sponge metagenome | isolation source: marine sponge | host: Mycale hentscheli | place: New Zealand: South Island, Marlborough, Capsize Point | collected 2014-11-01
GTTATCAGTGAGTGAGAAGCTCGCAAGACTCGACCGGGGGTGGTGCACCACCCGGGAACGCCAAAAGTGGTAATTGACTAGCGTGTGGAATACTATCTGGGATAATGCAGAAAATTTATTATAGATTGTTAATCCCTTTTGGCCTCTAAAGATTGTAATTATGCGCAGCATTGGACGGTCATGCTGTGAGGAAAAGAGGGTGCAAAAAGATGTTGCAACTTTGCAACCCGCTCTAGGAGAATAGTCAGTGGTTTTGGTATCAGGTTAAGAATATTGAGATGAGTGTATTCATGAGTGGCATGTCAGCATGTGTACATGTCCGATAAAGTCTAGTCAAAAGAATAAAGGGCCTCATTCACTGGCTGGACCTGATCCGCACTGATCAAATCAAATAATATCAAATGCACTGTGCGCACTTGAATCACTGTTCGCAATAGAACCCGCTTTATGACAAAATCTGCCATCTTCACAACCTAAAGATGTTAACGATGTTAGTCTCTGAATATTCAAGGTAGAAGTGAATATTAGTAGGGAAATAAAAACAGCAATAAATGTAAAATAGTTAGTTGTATTATATTTTATTTATTTTTATTTATATATTTTTTATTTACTTATTTATTTTTTGTTTGTTTATTTTTTACATGCTCCTTAACTTACTAACTTACTGACTTGGTTACTGACTGACTTACTTAATTTTTTACTTACCGACTGACTGACTTACTGACTGACTGGCTTACTGACTGACTTACTGACTGATTTACATACATACTGACTGACTGACTGACTTACTGACTGACTTACGCAACACTGACTTACTCACTTATTCACTGACTAATTGACTTACTGCTTGACTTACTTACTGACTTACGTACTGACTGTCTTACTTACACACTGACTTAGGCAAGAAGTCGAAACATTGGGTTAAGTTTTAATTAACTTTATTGGCTATTAGAATGAGAAATATTTGCTATTAATATTTCAGCCAAGAATGACTGCATCATTAATCTCATTGCAGCCAAGCAAAAACAATGGATTAAACCAGAAGGGGGTATCAGGCAAATTGCAGACTGTGATTATATTTCTTACTTTCATCGTTTTATTTTCATGACAATATTTTTTTTTAGCTTAGTGTTTTTATCTGTTCAAGTGATGTGGCAACACTAGCTGGCACAGATGAAGCAACTAACTACCTTTGCATTTGTGCGGTTAGAGGGAACACAAACACAAGCCAGTCTTTCTGCCTCCATATTCCACCCCAATGACATTTAATTCATTTTCCCAGGCCAACCTCACTTCCTTGGAACAGTATATTGTTTTGTCTGATAGCATAAGAGAAAGAGTTTGGAGTAGAATCATTCATGAAGAGTATATGGTGCCATTCATTGGAGCACTTTAAAGATACTGGAAGAGGTGTTGTTATGTCAGTAATATATGGAGTCAGGATGCCTGCAATAATACAATTAGTGAACCCTTTGAAATCCATGGATGGAGTTGAAGGATAATACATTGGTCATAGACAGGGATAGTCAAGAGCATATGTCACAGGTACAGAGGATCACAGTTTTATAAGAAAGGAGGTGTTGGTATTACTGGACGTACTTCTCAAAGATGTAAGTGTGGTCTTCAGTGTGGTCCTGGCTGTATCTGCAATAACTGTTCCAATTCTACCAGCCAGCATAACTCCATTACATTGGACTCCTCTGGTTCTGAATCTGAAAATAAGTGATTTTGATACAGGGTTATGTGGCAGGTATTATGAAATATGGATTCGGTGACACAGATTATAACGATGATGATTAATTTGATTTTAATGGACCTATCACATTATCCACTGTTTTTATTCTTTTTTCCCTTTTTTATGCTCATTTAGTATTTCAAATAAACACTTACTCTCTAAGTGAAATAACTAGCTAATATGGATCACAGCATCTTAAATCTTCGAACTTGGTTTGAAGAGCACATAGAGTTCAGAGGAAAAGGTAACTTCCCCTATTTTCTTTTCGATCTCCATTTCGTTTAAATTCTCGATCGGTTGCTCAATCCAGCCATCACAATTTTTTCGTGCGTTTTCATAACCCGATCGCGAGCTGCCCGCTTGTCCTTCAATTTACGTAGATCATGGATCCCGTCGATTTTGGCTAATTCGGATTCAAATTTGAGAGTAGACATGGCGACGGCTTTAACAAGTTCCGAAATATTGAATGAAGTAATGGAAGTTTGAAAAACAAGCGGAAGAAAAAGACTGGTAACGATTAGACGATAACTCTTGAAATATACTTGTGAAGTGTTGATCGGAAAACGTAATACAAAAAACACCCCAGTGTCTATGGTCTTTGGGTGTATCCCGCTAGAAGGACCAAATGAAGAGGGGAATACTCACGAACAGTCAACCTCTAGCGAGTCAGGTTGTAAGGCTGGCCTCTCGGTTGATGTCTGAGACTTCCGCTCTCAGTAACAGACTGGGAACGTTTACTGGAAACAATTCCCCGCTCCGGACTTCTCGCTAATTAGCTAGGTATTAATTATACAGTCTAGCAGTGGCTTGATAATATTCAGATGTAAAACGGTTTGAATAACAACGAGAAGTGAGAAAGAGATCACGGGTAACAAACGTGATACGTGAATGTGATAGTAATACGCATGTACATAAAAGAAGAATTGAGCATGCTCGGTAAGTGTGAAATGATGCATAAGTAAAAGTGAATGATAATTAGTTAGCTAATAGAGTCCAGTTGAGATTAGCTTCTTTGGTCTTCAACAAATTATTATCTATTAATTTATGCTTTATTAGTTTCCGATTAATATCAATAATAATTTATGCTTTACAGACTAGGTTCTGCATGTGCATGTTATACCAAAATACAAAAAGTTCCTATGTAAGAGAGACTGGTATACACTGTTAAAAATTATGTTAAATTTGTGAAGATAATAATTATTTTACATGTTTGGTCCTAAACAAGCCCCAGTATGATCATTCAACAACCAAATGAGACCTTTTTAAAGTAATTGTTTCCAGAAGTATTTAAGATGCTGTGATCCATATTCTAGCAACTTCTATGGCAGATATCAGATCTGAACATGCCTCAAGATTTGGTCGTCTTTTCCTGGATCCAGGGTCCGAAGCTACACTCATCACAAAGAAGATGGCTAAATTACTACGTGCTCCACTCTCTTCCAGGCATCTTGATATCTTAGGAGTTGCTGGTGGAACAGTCAAATCTACTTACATCACCCAAGTTCAGCTGCAGTCAATTAATTACCCATCAGAAGAACCTGTTACTATCCAATGCCACATTGTTGATGAACTCCCTAAGGTTAACCAAGGAGTTGACTTGGATCTCCATAGAAAGGTTATGTCTGATTTGAATTTATATCCCAATGCTGATTGTCATACAGGTTCAGATGGTGCTGAAGTAGACATTCTTCTATCTTCTGAAGACACAAATAAATGGATGAAGGGAGATCAGAAGACAGTTGGAGAATGGGAATGCCTCACTGGTTCTGCTGTGGTATTGCCAAATTGAACACTACCTATCTGAAGACCAAGAATGGCTGAACAGCATCTGGACCCTCTTTGCAGGAAGTTCAAGAAAGCTCTTCTTCTCATGTCACACTTGCCACATCTGATAGCTCTGAGGAATCTCTTGACCAGTTAGAGAGACTTTGGAGGATCAATTCAGTCCCTGAGGATGAGACACAGCACTCACCTGAAGATCAGTCAGCCCTTGATCAATTCAAGGTTTCATGCTCACGTCTACCTAATGGTGCCTATCGGGTATCTCTGCCTCGAAAGTCGTCCCCACCAGTTTTGGGTGAGTCAAGAAGTATGGCTCTTAGACGCTTCTATTCCAATGAGCATTCTCTTCAGAGTAGAGGTTTGTTGGAGGAATTTCACAAAGCTATGTTAGAATATATATCACTAGGCCATGCCGAACTTGTACCCCATAAAGACCTTGATAAACCTATGTCTGAGTGTTATTACTTTCCAGTTCACATGGTTACAAAAATCAGCTCAACCACAACCAAGTACAGACCAGTCTTTGATGCTTCTGCTTCAACAATGTCTGGATCTTCATTCAATGACACATTATTGTCTGGACCTACTCTCTACCCTCTCCTCAGCACTCTCATTCATAAATTCAGGATCCATAAGGTTGTCTTTTCTGGGGACATCAGCAAGATGTTTAGGTGCATTCATCTATCCCCAGCTGAAAGAGACTATCATCGTTTTCTTTTGAGGGGGGAGGATGGACAGATTGAAGACTGTCGAATGACCAGACTAACATTCGGTGTGAAAGCATCACCTTTCATTGCCACCAATGTTCTCCAGAAAGCAGCTGATGACATGTCTCTAAAGTATCCTCTGGCATCAGGTATTGTGAAATCCAGTTTTTAAGTGGATGATTTGTTGACAGGTTCAGACTCTGTTGACTCTACCTATGAACTTTGGAAGCAATCCACAGATCTCTGCCAGGAAGCAGGTTTTCTTCTCAGGAAAATACGCAGTAATTCACCAGCATTCCTAAGTCGCATTCCTGAAGACTTACTAGAAAATGAGAAGACCATGATTTTGTCAACTGATTCATCTCTTCATGGAAAATATCTTGGAATTCACTGGGATACTTTTCGTGATGTATTTTATGTTTCCCTACCAACTCTGTCCGTAGATGAGGTACCCACCAAACGTTTTGTGGCTTCTGCAGCAGCTAAAGTATTTGATATTATGGGATGGTTTGGACCAGTTATTCTCACAATCCATGCATTTCTTCAGCATCTTTGGAAGCTCAAACTTAATTGGGATGATCCTATTCCTCAAGAACATCTTACATTTTGGAATAAGTGGTCTAGTGACTTACATTTATTATCTGATCATGCTATTCCTCGTCCTCTCTTTCTGTCTCTATCTCCTATTATAGATCGTCAATTACATCTCTTTACTGATGCTTCAGAGAAGGGATATGGTGGGGTAGTCTATCTTAGAAGCATCCATGAGGACACATCAATATCTGTCTACCCCAAGTAGAATGCACTGGTACACCTCAAAATACTGTTGTGTTACACCCTTCAAACACTCTTGATATACACCCAGTTAAGTGTTCAGTTACACTCCTACCACACTCATATTGGTGTTATGCTACACTATCTTGGTGTGCTTCAACACCATGACGCATGGACAGTGCATACTCGTTTATACACAAATTATAATGGACTCCTAAAACATCACATAGGGGTATGCCCACATTGACCACACCTCATATGTTGGGGGGTTATCAGAACTTCTTTGAGGTTCACATACTCCTGCTTATCCTCTAACTCAATTTAATAAAAGAGCAAAAGTCTATTGTGTATGATCATATTTATAACACTCTTATTAAGGTGCCATACAACATCCATTAAGATATTTGCTTAACAATTTAGTTGAATATGCACTAACTGAGTGTTATAAAAAACCCTAGAAGTGTACCAATACTCCTCAATGTTCAGAGATGTAGCAGTGCACCCAAGTAAAGTTGTAATTGAAAATCTTGTTTTTTTACAGTGTACTCATGCAATAATAAGTAATGCGAATTTTGTGCTTAATTAACTTATGAATACTTAATTTTTAATTGTATTATTGGGAAACGATGACTCCCTGTAATTCAAGATCAAAAAATATTATAGCCTTTAGTTAGCATAATGTGCATAATATAGCAACCATGATGTGGTAATAAATAATGCTTAATTATAGAATCATTACTGCCACCAAGTCCACCATTAATTAAAGATAGTGCATCATCTTCTACTTCGATTTTTTTAAATTGGACTCAACCAGGAAATGACTTTATTCTTCTATACCAAATTCTGTATTCTGTTATGATAAATGAATGCCATAATGAAACTGAAAGAAATGATAATTTTGTCACAACATCCAATACTACTAGAATGTACACTCTGATTTCTTTGGAAGAAGATGCCAAATATATGATCAATATAATAGCAGTGAATATTTATGGTGCATCTATATCGGAAGATTTAGTAATAACCACTAAAATTTCAGGTAATACTTTAACAAAAATTTTCGTTACATAAACTTTTTTTTTATTGATGTTATTATTAGGGTTGCTATGATATATTTTGGTGCTAATTAAATAATATTTGCTAGGGCTAAGTATCACTTTCTTACTTTTGTTGAACTATGGCTCCCTGTGGATCATGAAAGCACTGAACTAACTATATAAAAAACAGAAGTAGGTTCCGTGTTTCTCTGCTACAAGCTTCTGAAGCCTCAAGTATATATGTTTGGTACAGATGGCAACCGTTAGATGGTTATGTAAAGGGTTGGTCATTTTTACCGGCTATTCAGTTACAAAACAGATCAAAAGAAAGATATAAGTTTCTTCTATAGCAGAATGAGCGCTAAGCAAAAATTTGTTGATTCCTGGACAAAGTTTTCTCAAATGGAAAGTGACAGACATTAACAGAGCGTCATTTTACAATACCCTTTTTTTTTCTTTTATTGTTTTTTCTAATATTACATGATGATTGTTTAGTCTTGGGTTGTTACCATGCATGATTAAGAATATTAGCATGGAAAAATGCTTGTGTCATAGATGTCATAGTTTTTAAGTACATCCTGGCAAAAAAAATAAAGAAGAAAAACTTATTTTACGAATTTGCTGATTCAGTTTTCCAAACAGCATATTACATAGCTGTGCTTGTAGCTAGCTAGCAAAGAAAATGATTCAATTAATTTGTTTAACCAAAACAACAGTCCAGAGATATCTAAAAGGTATTACTATTTAAGTGCTATTACACAAGAGTGTGAGAGCCCTTATTACATAACTGCATTCACCATTTGTGTTTGTAACTGGAATGAATACAACTGTCCAGTTACATAATCAGATAATAACAAAAATGTCCAACAGGACTTACCCTGTTGTGTAACTGGATGTTTGGTATCACAACAGGACAGTTGGCCTTAATACTAAACATATATACAATCCACAACTCTTCCCAGAATACTGCCGCTGATGAGCCGATTCTTTGTGCACTGCTACATTAATAGTTTGTCTTGAACAACGTTGTTTTATGTTTTCTCAAATCTTTTTTATTTTGTCCACTTGATTGTGGTCATATGCTTCTCTCGGCTACATACTGGCATTCTTTCGTTTAAACAAATTATAAGCAAATTAGCCTATACATTATTATTATACTATAATAGACTTTATATGTCATGTGATTAAATTATTTAAGCTCCAACTGATGCACCTTCCCTTCATGTCTTGTCTACCACCTTAACAACTATAACCTTATCTTGGGATGAGATATCTTGCATACAAAGAAATGGAGAAATAAAAGGATATTCATTACATTATCATTCAATTTCATCAATTTTGGTTAGTGGTAACTTCGGGGGAAACAATCTATATACACTTGAAAACCTTTTACCAAGCAATACGTACAATATCAGTATATTAGCATACACTCAGGATTCTCAGTCTACTTATTTGGGACTCTTGTCATCTCTTATAGCAGAAACTGGTGACCCTATAGGTTTGTAATAATTTTCTTTACACTTAAAATTTGTTACATGTAGCTTTTTATATTAATCTGTGAATAGATGTTGGATTGGTGATAAACAACACTCAATATTTAGGAAATTCCTCCATTAATTTAGCAGCTGTAAGAACAGATACTAATGGATTGATATGTGTGACTCCATTCGAGCCTTGTTGTCAATTTTCACCAAATAGACAGGGAAGATGGTTGTTTCCTAACGGTAGTCAAGTTGAATCTATGCATTCTGGCCATGGAATTTTCATATCTAGAGGGTCTCATTCAATTATTCTTCAACGAATGCATAATTCTGAGTGTGTTAGTGGAGTATACACTTGTGAAGTACCTGATATAAATGGCAAAACAACACAACTTTATGCATACTTATATGATACACAGATACCAGGTGAATCATATATTATTAAAACAGTACTATAAGCAAATCAGTAAGTTATGGTGCAGCAGATAGCGAGTATAAACAGGATATTACTAAATATTAATGCGAGACTACATAAACAATGATATGCACATAAAACAAATACTGAAAACATCTTAAAACAAGCAGGAAGTTGCATTTGAAACCCTGTCCATCTGGCTATAATATATACAGAATTCTTAGCTATGTAACCAGACTTCTATTCTTTAGATTATATTTGGAATTGCATTCTGCTGACTCAGCAATTCCTTTATTCCAGGTTTTTGTGGGAAAAAGAGCAAGTATACTGGCACAACAAAGACTAGTTCTGGTGTCAAATTATGGAGCTATCTACCAATCTTTGCAATGGCCTCAATGAAAATCATTCAAAAGAGATAACTATTTTTAATGATAAATAATGTCAAAATCTAGTGAAAGAGTGTATTCAGATGTCTAACTGTGTGCATGAATTCTGAAAAATTTTGTTTATCTAATTATTCATTCCAGTTTATTGAGCCAATTCTGCTCAAATGACCTTATGATTTCCTGAAATTAATTCACAATAACAAGAGCTATCAAAAATGATAAGCACCTATGTAGCTAGGTAGCACCAAAGAAAAACAATAGCACTAGCTTGTTAAATTTTATGCCATCAAAAATATTTTAAGAAATTGATTGATGACCAATTCATGCATTTTATATCATATTCACAATATACATACTATTACACTGATTTGATAATTATATTTATGTACAGTATAATATATAGTATTTAAGATCTGTAGAATAAAACATATAAACATGTGCAATGTGTCCAGTTATTGCAGTCACTTTGAAATTGACATATAAAGAAACATTGTCTGAGTTACAGTGTATTGTTCATGGAGTACTCATAAGTTCATTAAAATGGACCAGAGATGGGGTACTACTACCTACAATATCCTTTACACAATCCCAACTCTATATAGACAAAATTACAGCCACTACAACATCCATAATTTATAGTGATTTTGTGAACTTTGTGGGAGAATTTGAATGTGTAGTAACTGATAATAATGGAGAAACATATTCTAGTCAGTTAAGTGAAACTACTCAAGGTATTCAGTTCAACATTTCATTGTGTATTACATTTAGACCTTTGTTGGATCACTTCTCCCAAATACTTTGATATCTTTTCTGATCATAATAATTAATATTTAGGGACAAAAACACACTGGAAGATATTAATACACAATTGTTACATCTTTAACTTTGAAAACATTAAAATAAATGTGGCATTCATAGTGCTATGCCATTCCCTGAGCAGTGTATACATGAAACATACGGACTCATTCCTCATGTTCTGAATTCTTACTTAAACACACCTACGTAAACACCTAAAGTATAGCTATAGAGGATTCACTTATTTTCCATTTATTCTATTTCCACATTTCGTCATCATAAATCTAAGGGATAACTTAGAAAAAAAAAATTTTTAATTCTTTTTATGAGGAGTTTCATTGGGTTTGAAACAAAATGTTATATTTCTATGTATTGTTATGCTCAATGCTTATTTGCTGCTTTTACTATATTAAGGCCTTCTAATTTCACCTTAAAAAACTCAATAAGTAACAGTACCAGGGTCTCATAATTATAGCCAAGTGATTCCAGTTTATAGTGCTATATATAATTATGTTCCCATAACAATTATAGCTCTTTTGCAAACTTGTATGAGTCAGTAACACTTTCTACAGGATTTGCTAGAGTCAGTAAGCATTATATTATTTATAATTATACGTAGTGTTATTATATATAATTATAAACTCATATGTGCATATTAATAGTATACCTACTTTGTTTGACTAAGCAGCAGCTAAGAACAAAAACTATTGGGGAAAAGTACACTGATTGGCCATTCCATTCTAAATCCCTAATTAATTACAGGGCCAATAAATAGATTTTAACCAAACATTTCAGAATTTTTCTAATTTTAAAATTAGACTTGAATGAATTCCACAGTTAGCTGATTCAGGTTAGCATAAATACGTAGAAAAGCCTTGTGATAATTTTTAATAATAATATTTCAATTAGTAACAAAAAAAATTCCAAAGAATTCTAAAAAAATATGATTTACAAATGCCCAATAAAATTTGATAACAAAAGAAATTCACTCAGCCTGCTAAGTCTCAAAGTAAAGAAGTAACAGAAACTTATACATTACATTTTGTGCATCTCTAAACTATTGCCATTACTGAAGCAAAGCCTTAAACCAGCTATAAAGCAATATCATCTATTCATAAGATTTATTATATGTTAGTGCCAAAAGTTTATTTGATTGGAAAAAAATACAAAAAATTAATATAGTTATGCTATACAATTATTTACAATTGAAGTTGAGGTACCCACTGCGGTGATAAACCAATCTGTGCTAGCTACATGCTCATTTCATGTGAATTCGAAGTCCCTCACATACAAATGGTTAAAGGTAGGAGTGACACTTCAAACTGGATCCTCTAATCAGTATCTGTTCCGATCAGTCCAACTCATGGATGCAAGCAGCAAATATATGTGTATTGTGGAGAATGGTACAATGGAGATTGGAAGGAAAACATTTCCACTGTTTGTGACTTGTAAGACATGCATGACCACTGACATGCTTGTAAGTTGTAAATTGTACTCATTATATCACACAGTTCCTAGATTTAAGTGGATTGTCCACAAAACATCCAATCCAGTCAGTGCATACCGCGAACCTGCGACCTATATATGTATAGGATTTGTTCCATATATAGAAGGAATGGCAATAGACATAAAATTCCATAATCGTCGTAAAGAGTTTTTAATTCGAAATCACAATGAAGGAGACAGAGTGAGAGAAACTAGGCCAGTTTATTATAAAGGTAGATATCAGTCTACTCTAAAATTTAAAAGGTTATATATACGTGATAGGGGACGTCATTCATGTGATGGGGAACTCACTTCAGCCATTTCTAACCCTTTCATTATTAAAAGTCTCACTATAACACGATTTAGGGTCGCTGTAACACTACAAAGTAAGTATTTTTCAAATCAGTATGGATATGTGTTTTAATAATTTTCTTCATAAACCATTTACGTAAAGCAACTAAAGTTATAGAAATATTATTTCACCCCTACTGCTACATGGAGTATTCATATACTGTAACTCTTTGCATTTTACTGCCATTTGTTAACCTCTTCAATTAAACCCACAATTACTAATTAAGACAAACTTGGAAATATAGCGATTCTGATTCAACTTTACATTTTTGATAATAATATTATGCTGTCATCTAGGTAGTCAACTATTTATAATTATTACAAATATTTATGTAGTATAATTATTGTAATACTATTACAGTCAGGAGTTCTATTGTAACAATTGTGATGTTAAACTTATATCATACGTTCTTCTATTTTGGCTCATTATATCAATATAAATAATCATGAACACAAAATTTATGCACTTCAGTGTAGATACTAAATATTATTGAATATGACTCGTCTGTGGGAACACCCACTCAGCCAAATGGAGGTGAGAGGGAGCAAGAGCCAGGCACATGCCTTTGAACTAATTTGACTGTTTTATGTGTTTGTGTGTATTAAGAGTTAATTAGTGTGTGTGTCCTTATTTGGGTTTTTAAAGTCAGTTTTGTTGGCCAATCAGATTTGAGAGTGTGGGTGAGACATAGGTTTTTATATACTGTGGCCTGTCTCACCTACCTCAGATTTTGTACAGTGAGGCTGTGAACAAAGACATTGATTCCAATATTCAATCGTAATAAGTCTGAGAGAACTTTGAAAGTGGTTAACATGGTTTTGATTCCAGTAGAGTCTGGTGAATCTCGATTGGGGCTTGATTTGGGTCGCCTGCGTAATTGGGGGAATACCAGCTTGCTGTGGAACGTCCTTTAACAGCCTGTGCATTATCTCTGGTGGCAGCGGGAACGCTACCTGGAGCTCTGAGGACTGAGATCATGGAGCCAGAATCCCGACGACCCCACATCGTCTACATGTGTGGTTTTAATGTAGAATTCTAACTTTGTTACACTTATGTGTTATGTATTGTAACATGTAAGAATGTCAGGAAAATAAACTAATGGTTTTACGTGACACACACAGTTATGAAGTAAGTAGCTACTATAGTGAAAATTGTTGATCATTCTAATCGAAAAAATAGTAATTTATTAAACCCAAGTGCATTCATATTGTTTTTGACTGTTCATACCATATACAATTTTAGTGTTACCTAATTGAGTGGGCATTTTAACTCAATCACTACCAAAAAATATTAAAACTCCATTTCCTTTTTTATACAATCTAAAAATATGTTTTATAAGAAGATGTTTCTGTAAATGGGGCTACAGGGGCATGTGTTTTGTGGTTTTAAAAGTGTTCATGCGATAAATCACCTCGTTAGATTGTACCATTACTAGTGGTGTGCTTGAGGTGTGCTTGAGCACAAATGGCGAGCGAGCCTTAAACTAAAACTGAAGTTACTGAAAATAAGGTCCAGTTTTTTAATTTAGCATACAGGGTAAAGGAATTTCAGTGCCATAGTAACAACTCTCTGCAACTGCTTGGAAGGAAAAAAAAAACAACAAAACAATACACGTTATTTAAAAGTTTTCTTTGTGATATTCTTTAGCTAAGTAGTGGTTGTAACACACAATGCTTTGACACAACTGGACATGCACCTACACAGACCGGTAGTCTAGTGGACAATGTATTTTCAAGTAAATACTTTTGCGCACGGCTTATAACCATGACAAAGAGCACATTGACTTACCACCGCCACTAACTCGAATAGAAATGGAAGTCCCTTAAGTTTTCAAGTTTTAACTGCACCCGCAAAAGAATTCAAAACGGTAAACAATTCAATTATTTGTTCAATTGCTAGGGTGATACGGGTACTGATCGATAAACCAGAGGATTCTGTTTAGTGCAAATTGGGACGGGGTCGACCACATAACTAACACAAAAACGCGAGGGTCAAAGTACAAAATGACATACGTACGTCCAAACATATATACAAACTAGTGGTGTGCTTGAGCACAAATGGCGAGCGAGCCTGATAGTTAGGTAACATAAAATGTTACTATTTTTAGCTTACTTCATGCAAACACTATAATAGCAGTTATGACATTTTATTTCAGCAAACAAATCCAAAATCACTCTCCAACCTGATTAATGGTAACTTTTGTAGTATCAAACATATGCCATTCTGATAATCTCAATCACCAGTAACTCTTGAACAAGCTCTCAGCTACGATAAAAAATAAACCAGTGTTATTATTTGTAATTTTAGCCAACAAATATGGAATTACTACTTACCTCATTCTTGATTATTGATAACTTCTGTAGTATCAAATTGAAGTTACTTTGACCATCTGAATTACCTTGAATTCTTGACAACAAGCTCTCACCTAAAAAACAAAAGACAATCAGTTTTAGCACACAAATACAAAAATTACTTTCTTACCTCATTTTCTTGAGCAGTGGTAACTTTTGTATTACCAAATTTGAGTCATTCTGACTATTAGAATTTACCAGTCACTGTTGACAACAAGCTCTTAGCTACAAAAAAGAAAGGCCAGAGCTATTTTTGCATATTTAGCTAACAAACATGGAATTACGTACTTACCGCAGCTTCCCTCGAGTAGTGGTAGGTTCATTAGCATTAATACTACGGCATTCTGACTGCCAATGACTCTTGACAACCAACAAGCGGCACTCCGTATCTCACCTAAAACGGCGAAGTTATGAAATTAGGTCTGGAAATGGGTCGTCAATGCCATAGTAACTGGTAAAATCAACTTTTTGTTTCTTGAAAAGCAAGCGTTTTCGCCGGAATTTTCTCACACTTTGGAGCTTAAGTATAAAGTAAGGCTTGCTTAATGCTGTAGTTTCAGAATAAACTGGGGTCAAGCCTAAAAAGCTGTGTTTTTTGGAAAAAAACGTTCCCCGCGCGCGCGTTTAAATGGCATACGTACCATCCATACATACATACATATATATAACATATACCCGATTTTGCATTATCCACCCCTAATACTGTCTCGCTCGCTTCGCTAGCTCGCCAACTAGTGGTGCGCTCGAATAGCGCAAATGCATGGCGAGCGAGCAGACTCTTTTTACAGAAAAATAGGACAGAAATTACATCTAACTGTAGTGCACAGTGTAACCCTTTCCATTCTCAGTTAGCATCAGAGAATCTAAAGTCTCTGATCCCAGACTAAACTAACAGAATTACCTGAATAAACTTCGAAAGCAGTGGCAAAGAAGCGCAGCTTGACAAAGACTTCACAATTGTTTCAAGAAGAGAGTAGCTGTAAACTTTTTGGTTGAAACAAAGTTGCGTAAGGCAGTGCAGTATGATTCTCCGCGCTCGTTAATTGAAAAATATAGGAACTGTGAACGCTTACCTAACTTACGTAATTAGAAGCGCGCGCGTTAAGAGAGCATACGTACCATCCATACATACATACATACTAGTGGTGTGCTTGAGCACAAATGGCGAGCGAGCCTGATAGTTAGGTAACACAAAATGTTGCTATTTTTAGCTTACTTCATGCAAACACTATAATAGCAGTTATGACATTTGATTTCAGCAAACAAATACAGAATCACTCTCTTACCTGATTAATGGTAACTTTTGTAGTATCAAACATCTGCCATTCTGATAATCTCAATCACCAGTAACTCTTGAACAAGCTCTCAGCTATGATAAAAAATAAACCAGTGTTATTTGTAATTTTAGCCAACAAATATGGAATTACTACTTACCTCATTCTTGAGTATTGATAACTTCTGTAGTATCAAATTGAAGTTACTTTGACTGTCTGAATTACCTTGAATTCTTGACAACAAGCTCTCACCTACAAAAACAAAAGACAATCAATTTTAGCACACAAATACAAAAATTACTTTCTTACCTCATTTTCTTGAGCAGTGATAACTTTTGTAGTACCAAATTTGAGTCATTCTGACTATTTGAATTTACCAGTCACTGTTGACAACAAGCTCTTAGCTACAAAAAAGAAAGGCCAGAGTTATTTTTGCATATTTAGCTAACAAATATGGAATTACGTACTTACCTCAGCTTCCATCGAGTAGTAGTAGATTCCTTAGCATTAATACTACGGCATTCTGACTACCAATGACTCTTGACAACCAACAAGCGGCACTCCGTATCACCCCTAAAACGGCGAAGTTTTGAAATTAGGTCGGGAAATGGGTCGTCAATGCCATAGTAACCGGTAAAATCAACTTTGTGTTTCTTGAAAAGCAAGCGTTTTCGCCGGAATTTTCTCATACTTTGGAGCTTAAGTATAAAGTAAGGCTTGCTTAATGCTGTAGTTTCAGAATAAACTGGGGTCAAGCCTAAACAGCCGTGTTTTTTGGAGAAAAACGTTCCCCGCGAGCGCGTTTAAATGGCATACGTACCATCCATACATACATACATATATACTAGTGGTGTGCTTGAGCACAAATGGCGAGCGAGCCTAAAGACTATACTATTTTTATTGCCTTCTAACACTGAAGCTAATGAAAATAAGGTCAAGTTTTTAAATTTAGCATACAGGGTAAAGGGATTTCAGTGCCATAGTAACAACTATCACTCTGCAACTGCTTGAATTGAAGGAAAAAAAACAACAACAAAACAATACACGTTATTTAAAAGTTTTCTTTGTGATATTCTTTAGCTAAGTAGTGGTTGTAACACACAATGCTTTGACACAGCTGGACATGCACCTACACAGACTTACCTTCGCAGTAGTCTAGTGGACAATGTATTTTCAGGTAAATACTGTGCGCACGGCTTATAACCATGACAAAGAGCGCATTGACTTACCACCGCCACTAACTCAAATAGAAATGGAAGTCCCTTAAGTTGTCAAGTTTTAACTGTACCGGCAAAAGAATTCAAAACGGTAAACAATTCAATTTCTAGGGTGATACGGGTACTGATCGATAAACCAGAGGATTCTGTTTAGTGCAATTTGGGACGGGGTCGACAACCGAACTAACACAAAAACGCGAGGGTCAAAGTACAAAAATGCCTTACGTACGTCCATACATATATACAAATAAACTAGTGGTGTGCTTGAGCACAAATGGCGAGCGAGCCTGATAGTTAGGTAACATAAAATGTTACTATGTTTTAGCTTACTTCATGCAAACACTATAATAGCAGTTATGACATTTGATTTCAGCAAACAAATACAAAATCACTCTCTTACCTTATTAATGGTAACTTTTGTAGTATCAAACATCAACCATTCTGATAATCTCAATCACCAGTAACTCTTGAACAAGCTCTCAGCTACGATAAAAAATAAACCAGTGTTATTATTTGTAATTTTAGCCAACAAATATGGAATTACTACTTACATCATTCTTGAGTATTGATAACTTCTGTAGTATCAAATTGAAGTTACTTTGACCATCTGAATTACCTTGAATTCTTGACAACAAGCTCTCACCTACAAAAACAAAAGACAATCAATTTTAGCACACAAATACAAACTTACTTTCTTACCTCATTTTCTTGAGCAGTGGTAACTTTTGTAGTACCAAATTTGAGCCAATCTGACTATTTGAATTTACCAGTCACTGTTGACTAGCTCTTAGCTACAAAAAAGAAAGGCCAGAGTTAATTTTGTATATTTAGCTAACAAATATGGAATTGCGTACTTATCTCAGCTTCCCTCGAGAAGTAGTAGCTTCCATAGCATTAATACTACGGCATTCTGACTACCAACGGCTCTTGACAACCAACAACCGGCACTCTCGTATCCCCCCATAAAACGGCGAAGTTTTGAAATTAAGTCTGGAAAAGGGTCTTCAATGCCATAGTAACCTGTCGAATCAACTTTTTGTGTCTTGAAAACAAGCGTTTTAGCAGGAATTTTCTCATACTTTGGAGCTTAAGTATAAAGTAAGGTTTGTTTAATGTTGTAGTTTCAGAATAAACTGGAGTCAAGCCTAAATAGCCGTGTTTTTAGGAGAAAAACGTTCCCCGCGCGCGCGTTTAAAGAGCATACGTATCATCCATACATACATATATATATAACATATACCCGATTTTGCATTATCCACCCCTAATACTGTCTCGCTCGCTACGCTCGCCAATAAATAAATAAACTGACATCCCCGATTTTCGATTGTGTTAACCCCCTGTAAGTGTCTCGCTCGCTACGCTCGCTCGCCAATTATATGGGAGACTCCAGCCCCCTCCCCCCTTCCTATGCCACTGCACTGATGAGTAAAAAGTAAACTTTTATATGCAAGAAAATTTTATAATACTATCCAAAATAAGAAAATTTCATAGGTATATAACATATTACTTAAATGCAGAATGCAATGAAATTAAGTGAAATACGATGGCTAAGTTAGTTGACACCTGCTAAAGGAAATCCCTTTCCCAATATACTGCATAGTGAAAGTGTGAAAGTTAAGCTGTAAAGTAAGTTTAATCTTTCACTCCAGGGTACCTTCATAGGGAATCTTCTGTTCACTTAGCACCTACAAATAAAAGCAAATGCTTAAACCAGTGGTATGCTTGACCACAAATGGCGAGTGAGCCTCCCCAGTTAGGTTACTACATAAAACTACAGTACTACTGTTATAATGATTAATGTTAACTTCTAACACTCCAGGTACTAAAAACAATCAATTTTTTAAGGAACAACACTGCACAGGGCGCATCACTGATTTACCAATAGAAAATGAACTCCATTAAGTTTGTAAATTTTAACTGCACTCACAAAAGAGAATTCTAAGACGATATGGGTAAAATTGATGAACCAGAGGATTCTGTTCAGGGAAATTTGGGATAGGGTCGACCCTCGAGCAACACAAATACGCACGAGAATCAAAGTTCAAAATGACTTACAGACATCCAAACATAGTCACATAGCTGTAAACAAACAAATAAATATCCCCAAGCTTCTATTGTGTTTGCCCTTGCTAGTGTATCACTCGCTTTGTTTTCTTGGTAAGCGAGCAAAGTGAGTGTGAGACTTTATGCAGGCATAGCAAATTGTGAATAGAGCATTATTGTTTGCTGACAAACGAGATTCATTTATTAGGGGTGCGGACATTTAAAAATCGGGTATATGTTTGATATATAATATGTATGTGTCTGGGACTGATCAGACAGCTAAACAGTCCCTTCCCACCAATGCACATTAGTCTCACATAGCCAGACCCTTTACCAATCTCTATGTAGGTAAAAGGTCTAGTAGACTGACATTGAGCAGTTTGTTCAGTTCCCCTTGCTAATTGGGGAGACCACAAACAATGACATATTATTCTGTGACTTAAGACTGCTCAAACTTTTGCGCATGTATTTTGGGGCACAATTCTCCAACAGCCGTGTCACAACTCTTCCTGTGGGAGGGGGGGGGGGAATGGGACTACCGATACCGATCACTTGTTGAGGCGAATGGCGACTATGTCTCCAACCCAAGGTACCTGCCACCAGTCCAAGTCTCTCTGTAGGAGTAAGCAGGATCGTGGGCTTATTAAGGCCTAGCTACCCACAGTCCGTCACAGGCAGAACAAGATAGGTTTTAATCCAAATTTTCTTGCATGAGAATGGATGCGTGCTCAGCCCTTATATACTTAAGCAGAACACCCACGCAACAGCAGACACAAATAACCGAATGACAATGATACAGCAAAAAATATATTACACATAAACAAAAAGAATTCCATTACACGCATAGCACTCAACGATCTCACAACACATATAAACAATGCCTACAAGCAAAAGGTAAGAACATGGATGATACACACACACTATACACAGTTCCTTTACAGGTACAGTCTCTTGTCTTCTTAAGTTCTCTTCTTCCTTCCAGGCTCCGACCCCACACTTCCTTTTAGATGATGCCATTAGTAATACTAAGCAGTGACTTGGACTAGCCTTTTTAAGATATCTGCAGTTGAAAGATTTGCTTAGCAGTAAGATACCAGTTGTTGTTTTGTGCACGGGCCATTGTGTATGCCATGGTACCTTAGGTATTTGCCATGCTTAAAGGTGAATAATGCTAGCCAAGAATCAATATCTGTGTCATTAAAGTTAACCTGCATCATTTCCCAGCATAGCTTTTGCATAAGCAACATTTCTTCATGGCAAACAGAGCCAGCTTGGCCTACTGATCTGAACCAGTCACGTGCCTTATGATTTACACCCACACTAATTGAACCACAGTTAACCACTTGCTGACTAAGCAAGAACAAACTGCTCGATGTCAGTCTACCAGACCCTTTTCCTGTGTAGTGATTGGTGAAGGGTCTGGCTAAATGCACATGGCCTAGGTCGGGGAGGTCACTAATGAACTAATTAACAATTCTATTGTTTAGCTTAATCTATAACTATTCTAATGCCACCATCTTTTTCAGCCACTGGCATTGGTGAGCTGCTGTACTTAGAGGTTTATGGTTCAATTATGCCTAATGAGAGGAGATTCTCAATTTCCTCTCTAAAAGCTGTTTGATGATGGGCAAGTGAGATTGAATAGGGTGGTGACCAAACTGGAGTAGTGGTTGTCAAGGTGATAGAATGAGGACTGGCTAACTTGTTTCACCAGGAATATCAGAAAAGACAGAAGGAAAACTATTGAGAACATGATCAAGTTGCTGTTGCTGAGATGAGTAAAGTGACATTGGTTGACTGAAGTTGATTTTTTCAATTGGCTGAGATGCACAACTTTTGGTTTTGATTTTGAACCTTGTGCCTTGGATGCTATCGTTGACAGGGGGGATGAGGTCACAAATGACAAAAGGTCCATCCCAAGATGCTTCCAAGCATCTGTTGATGCCAGGAGCCCTTTTAAAAACAATGTCACCTTGCTTGAATGATGATGCTAATTGAGATTCTTTAGTGAGTCTGTTGATTGAGTGTTTTGATGACAAAGCTTTCTTGACATGATGAAGTTGACATGATAACACGTTATCTAAATCAGCAATGAATTGAGGTAAGTTGATGCTGGTTGGTGATGAAGTAGACCAAATTGATTTCAAGGATGATAGAATGTAAGGAGTTGGTTTTACGACCGACAATTCTTGTGGAGTGAAACCATGCCTTGAATGAGGGAGGAGTGTTTCTGGTGAAGTACAAAACTAAATCTAGAACTACAGGCCAGTCATGTTTGGCTGTTATGCATATCGAAATCATGGCTTTCAAGGTGCTGTGAAAACATTCTAAGCGGCCCATTGACGGGTGGTATGAAGATGTTTTAATTTTAGCAATACCAAAACGCTTGTACACATGATTGAGAGTTAAAGACAGGAAATTTGCACCCTGATCTGAAAGAATTTGTATTGGAGCACCCAAAGTAGTATGGCTTTTGCAGTTTCTTCCACTGTGTAGTTTCTGGTGGCGATGGCAAAAGGATAACCAGTGGCTAGTTCCATAGCTGTAAGAATGAATCTAAGTTTCTGCTTTGAAGTTGGTAAAGGTCCTCCTATGTCAATTGCCAATTTCTCATTTCTGTGGGAAATAACTTCAGGCTCCAGTAATGGCACTTTCAACGCACCAGATTTAGTATGCCTCAAACACTTTGTGGGCCCTAAGCTCCGCAGAACGTTCGTAGCTCGCACAATGGTGGTCAGCTTATAATCGCTGCCACCAGAATCTAACGCCGAAGCAATCGCAAGTAGTCGTAACTAACTTTAGATTATAGATAGACTGAATTACATCAATGATAGTGGGTGGTTTTATACCAAGAGGATAACTCCACCCACGGGAAATGAATACACAGACAACCGAACGATACACAACTCATCAACACTTAAAATGTTCTCACGAGTGACTAAGCACAACACACAAATGTTCCCACGCTCAAACGTGACCATAAATGGAAATGTACAAACACCACAAAACTGACATGCGTACAATACAACTACAAGATTGACAACAACATTAATGTGTACACATAAGTTCTTTTATTATCTTCTCTCTACTTCTCTCTCTCTTCCATCTTCATTTTGAATGTGGGCTTCCTTTGCTCTGGGAGCCCACATCACCCCCCTCCGACAAGAGGTTCTCCTCACGCTCTCCATGACATCTGCTCAACGAGTCCGGGACGGTGTTATGGCGACCCGGTCTGTATACAATCTCAAAGTCATATTCGGACAATTTCAATGCCCACCCATACAAACGACGATTCTCTTGCTTGTTGCTCATCAAATTCACCAGCCCACGATGATCGGTTATCAACACGAATCTCCTCCCATACAGGAAGTAGGCAAAATGCTTAATGCTCTCAAACACAGCCAAACCCTCAAGTTCCTGGGCACTATATCTTGTCTGTGCACCATGCAATTGCCTTGAAAAGAAGGCCACAGGCAGACGAACATCATCTCTTACAACAGAAAGCACAGTAGTCTACTGTCTTAGGGTTTTTGGCGTTCATTTGCGGCAGAAATCACCATATTTTGTACACTTGACCTTTGATGGGTACTATTGAAATCCTGATATAGGACACGCGAAATGCGACGTGTTAACCCCTCCTAATTAAAAATGGCCGACTTTGATATTTGCTGTAACCCAATATCACCCAATATCAACTAACCAGTCTTATTTAGGCAATATTCTGCATGGAATGTGTGTGTGTAATGTATGCCTAAAGGTTTTTGTCTCTAAAAATTCAAGGTCACAAGATATAAGGTTTTTTGCCCCAATTATATGACCTTTGACCTTATATTATAAATAATCATAAAATTTCATAATCACAGGATATTTGTTTTGGTTTTTGTTATTATTTGGTAGTTAATGTTGTATAGGAGCTGGTTGCCCATAGCAGTTTCCTCCACATTTGCATCTGGCCGTGCAAACTAAGCCTCTCTTGTAGCACGAGCACTTGCCGGCACAGCTTTTCGTGCACCCACAGCTAACTAGCTCTTCCAGTGCTTTTGCTGCTGGAGGAAGGGGAGTCCAGAAAGGCACCCAACCAGACTCAGTGTGAGTCCATCCCCAGGAGCCTGGGCTTGGTAAAACTTGATTTGCCACAAGGGATTGTCCCCACACATATCCAGCTTGATAGGTCACTCTCTTTACATGCTCTATTAGGGCTGCCTTTGTGGGTGGTAGGTATTCAAATGTTCGAGATGACTGAGCGAATATATTCTGGCGAGCTTGGTTGACTTCTGTTGAAGAACAAGTTATGGAGTACAACAAGACAACATAACTCTCAATAACATCGATATCCTCAGGAGAGAGTGTGGGAGGTCTTTGCATCAGATGGCACAGTGCAGTTGTAAGATCTGGCCTTGTGCACCACTTTGCATATGCAGATTTCTTCCCTGTGCCAGAAAAAAAAGATGTGTTGTCGCATCCTGTCAGGGCATGAAATGCAGGTAGAGCATAGGCCTTGGTAGGAGACATAGCATGGCAGATATCATGGATAGGAACATATCTTAGTTTCTTGCCAATTCCGAATGTAACCCACAATTTTTCTGCTGCAATTTCAGTAAAGAATGAGATTGCCAAGACAATTACATCAGTGTCATTCGCAATGATCAATATGCGGTTGTACCCTTGTGATGATGCATTTGCAGCATGCAACAGAACTCTAGTGTCAAACTCCTCGTGATTGCATGGATACAGGGGATACTCTGTTTGAGCATTCACAGTGTCATCAGCACTAGGATTCCGGAGAATGCTCCTATCACACGTTGAAATAACAACCTTTCCCTCTTCGAAGACGGACTTGGTAATCACTCCTGATAAATATTGGAATAATTCTGTCTTATTGGTCTCATTACGTAAGTAGCTGCTCCAGTTCTTTGGCATCTTTCCATTCCCATCACATGCTAATCGCTGTCGCACTCCAGCTCCCCTGCTCTCTCTGGTTGTTGCTTTCAGACTGTCTGATATATACCTGTCCCAGATGACATCAACACGTTTAGCAGTGGCCAGGTGCTTCTTAGCGAATGGAATCACCTTCTTCTCGGCATAATCACGAAATGTTTTGATGCTTCCATCTGGTTTCAGGCGGTGCACCATACTGGCACCATCAATGAGCTTCACATCAGCCTCATTGAAGTCTGAGGATGAATCAGCTTCCAAGCATGATACCAGATCCGACTTTTGGCCACTTATCTTGCCATGCTTTGATAGTGATGGTGGTACGTCAGTATTCTCGACTTCAAATAAACGGTCAGCATTTCCTTCCCTGACTTGCAGAGATATATAAAGCTGTCTCAGTAGGTGTAAGTCATTCTTTGTGCTATCAATTCGTTTGATTGCTCTTTGTTTTTTGTATGGATTGCTGGGAAGAAGGATTTTGTTCATCTTGATGGGTTCGTGGAAGGAGACTGTTATAGACTCCAGGCGTTCCTTCACGAAAGCTGAATGCTGCTTCTTTCCCTCAACATGAGCACACATGATACTTTGGGCAACGGACTCTGACATGACTTCTTTGGTGTCAAGGATGACAATTTCATCACTGTCCTCATCAAATGGGTTCCCTGCATCTTGGAATGCTGCTACAAGTGCCTTGGTATCTGCTGCAAATCTCTTTTGGACACTTGGGCTCTGGTCATGATGCTTGGGAATAAATTCCTTGTTTGAAGGCATACCAGCTTCAAACTCTGCAATGACCCGTGCAACTTCTGGCCCTGCCACAGACCACTCTGTAAATATACATTCATCATTCAGATTGAGAGTGCCACCGTGCATCTTCAGCTCTTTATTCTGTTGCTCATGGTTGTGGTCAAATCCAATCATGGAGAATGGGTTACAAGTCTTGGCGATAGAGAAGAAGCCATCAGCAAACTGCCTGTAGAGATGTGGGTGCTTCATTGGTAGGTTTAGCAGATCACGCACATGCACTGGAAGCCAGCGAGCATAATTATAGTGATCAAGAATAAAAGCCCAATCTACAACCTCATCCAATGTCTTCACATACAGATTCAGGTCTCCAACACGAATCGAGCGTACAAAACGCAGCAGCAGAAGCTCCATATCGTATGCAGTTTGCCAATACTTAAATTGAGGCAGTGCTTCTTCCTTCTCATCACACCATGCCTTAAAAGATAGAATTACCTCCCCACTCTCTTCACAGTCACCCATATACTTTGTGTATGCTTCTCTTCTCAGAATTGAAAGTGACAAAGCTGTTACTTGATGTGCATAACGTGTCCTTGTCACATGTGTACCCTTGAGCATTGCTTCAGCCCGACCGGGTGATGTTACATCAGCCTCGATAAGCATTGCAGTCCAACCACTATCTCGTAGCCAGTCACCCAACAACTTTTCAATGAGCATTTCTGAGTGGAGAGGCCTAGGAACACACAGTAGTTGTCTTCATTGAACTCTGTAGCCGAATCCCACTGAATGGCTTTGGCAATTGCATAGAGTGGCTGATCAAGTGTAATGACTGGTGTCTGTCCAGGATTCAAGTGTTCAGTTGCAGCTTTGATGATTGACATAGCATGATAGATCATTGGAGAAGTACTAGCTTTATCTCGGAAAATTGGAAGCATTGAAGTGATGCAAGGTGGACGATCATATTGTGGTAGATTGGAGGCACAGTAAGCCGCCCATGAAACAACATCATCGTGGTTGAGATGATTCCTTTCAATTATTGACTGTGCGTGAGTGATCCAGTGTTCTTCTACTTCTGATTGCAGATTAGTGACATTTTGAGGAACAGCTGATTCGGTGATCTCAGACGGTATCACAGGTGGTGCATTCACAGGAACAGATTCAGTAGTCTCAGACAGTACCACTGATGGTGCATTCACAGGAACAGATTCAGTAGTCTCAGATGGTACCACTGGTGGTGCATTCACAGGAACAGATGGTGTTGGCCTACAGGGACCAGTCACAGCCACTGGGGTCAATTTATCAGTAACACTCACTTCCTTTATATCTGTGTAGAACCGTGGTAGACGAGCAATCTTTGGTAGTGTTCTGGCTGCTTCTCGATACTGCTCTGCACTCCTCACAATTCCCATGTTGCTAAGGGTTGGAAGTTGGGTGAGGGCACATCCCGTACCATGTAGGGCTTCTTTGGCATCACGGTTAGATGGATTAATATCAATGTTATCTGCACTGCCTATCGTCAACAGACCCTTTTTCAGAATTGTACCACACGCTACACCTTCTGTCTCAAACATCTTGATAACGGAATTTGCCATAACCTTGGAGATTTCTCTCACTCTTGCATATGATATACATATTCCAAGTTCATGTAACCGGTTTATGGTGTCCTCACTATGTTCAGTTGCCCCATATACTTTAAGTGCTATATAAATTGCCAGAGGTGTTTCCCTGTCAGCTTTATGTCGGATATTGGTGACTGATTTGGTCGGTGTCTTCTTTACAGCATTGTAGATTAGCAGCTCTGCAATACACAATGCCACAGATTTCCGATCCTCAACTTTATGACGTTTTACTGAAGGGCCACACAATACCATGTCAATAAACGATGACAAAATGTGAGGAACTGATTCTTCCTGTATGTTAGCTGGAAATTTGCCATCAAATTTTTGTTTAGAATCAAAGATATGTTCTCTGAGGTGAATAGCTGTTCGAGCCATGTTGCATGCATTTTGATCAGGACTTTGATACAGCTCTTGAGCAGCTACTTTCCCAATTGCATTTTCACATGCTATGTAAAGCTTCTTATCATGAGCTTTTAGGCCTTTCATCCATGGAATTTGTGACAAAATACGTTCTTGGAAGCGAGGCGTATGTACCCTGGTTGGAACTGTGCCGCCTAACTCGTCAAGTCTTGTTTTGTATAATTCTGCCAACTCTGATATGTAAAATGGGCCATCACTATCACTCTCAGTAACATATGCCACTGTTTCTGCAAGGGCAATACCTTCAAGCTCAGATTGACTGATCTTACCCTCACTATGCTTTTTGCGCAAACAGGACCTGTGCCGAGTGTAATACTTTGTCATACATTCTTTGTGATACACTGTATCATGTGCAAAGAGGTCACCATTTGCAAGCTCACCAAGCATATTAAAGTCGTCCAGGTTAGTAGCCCATGCCCTCACAGTAAGGTCACACTCAGTGGAAGAAACACTGTGTATCATCTTTTCAGGGTCATCAATGCCACAAAAAAGACAGATGCCACCTACAAGACTACTTGTACTACATCGACTTGTCTTTCTTGTCTTGGCTGGACTTGCCTGTGCTGGTTCTGCATCATAAGGCCGCTTTATCTTCGAACATACTCGAGAAAGTTTGTTGAAGCAGGACTTATGAAAAATTGCATGATTAGTCATCAGTGTTTGTTGAAGATTGGCATCATTCAAAAGAGATTGCGGAATATTTATTGGTCCATTGTAACTGCCTTCAAACTGGGAAAGCGCATCTGACAGTGATTTGTACCCTGCACCTATGTCTTTGCGCTTGCTTTTGGCTGGGCACCTGATCTCACCACCATCATTGGTCTGGCAAAGACAGCATAGTGACCAATTTACTTTCTGTGTTCCCATAGTTGGAGTGTAAGTGCCCCTAAAACAATGGAAATACACTATACTAGCTTTTTTAGGGAGAAAAATGATCTAAACTGACCTTTATCTTGTGATCTTGAGCTTGGATAATAGAGACAACCTTTCCAATCAATTTGGCACACCTGAAACTGTAGGAATCCACTCCAAGATATTCACAATTGGACTAGGGCACTCAAGAATATGAGCACATGTTTGTACTAGTGGTAGCACATGGCTGTTCCAGTGGTTGGTCTTAAATGTTAATTAGAGGGTGTTGATTAATCATAAAATGTGTGTCCTATATCAGGAATTGATCAGTACATATGAAAGGTCATATGTGCCAATTTTGGTGATTTCTGCCGCAAGTGAACGCTGGGGCCTTTTTTTGACTCTAAGACAGTGGACTATACCGCGTGTTCGGCCCACCTGTTTATGTCTGCCGAATGTGAAAGAACTAGTTAATAGAGGGACATCTGTAATGAATGTAAAATTAGTAATTAGCATTCATTTAGTATTATGTCTTTTATTAAATTGAAAGGCACACAAGTCATAAATTAGTTAGGCGTGGCAAGCTAAAATTGAAAGGCTAGGCAAAATGGCATCAATAAGTTGGGTGTGGCTAACTGGCCGTCCCAAGAAGTTAATTTTGTACAAGACATTACATTTTGGGGCACACAACTTGGCCGTTGTCCGGAGTAGGGAGTCAACCGTTACTTGGAGTCAAAAAATCCATTACATACATGCAGAAAATACTCCGTTCCCAACGGTCTGACCGTTGTTGAGAGTCTGACCGCTTCTCGGAGTCCCGTTGTAGGGAGGTTCGACTGTATTTATGATTTTTCATAGAGGCTGATTTAAAAAAAACAACTTTAAGCTACTATGTAGCTATTTCAATAAGAAGTAAAAATAATACATTAGGGAAGCTTTGGCTGTTTAATGATTACTTGCTTTACTCAACCAGTTGCTTCTTTTTTTCGTGGCTACTACACTGAATCAATGCTAAGTGCCCAATATAGCTAAAAACTACTGTTGGGAGGCAACCTGCACCCCCCCCCCCCCCCCCCCCCCCCCCACCCTTGAATACAACCCTGGTACATACGAGTTGTTTGAATATACATGAACTGAGTATCTATTCATTGTTTATCCATAACATAAGTTTACAGAGTACACATCCAGAACAGATATCCATGTAATATTACATTTGTATATGTTAAATTGTGTGTAAATAGAGTAAAAAAAAATTTTTTTTAAGTAAAACAACAATTATTATGTGTAGTGTTTGATAAATAATGGGGGGAGGGGGAGGGCACTTAATTCTCCTATAACTCCTGCTAACTCAGATGTATAATGCTAAGATGAATTGAACATGACTCGTGAAACAATTTTTCTCTTGCATTCCTTTGTCAATATTTAAACCTGGACAGCCCTGTCTTCTAACAGTAATGTCCTGCTCGTATGAGTCTATTGGCATGCTCATGCAGGGACTGGATCTTGTCATTGTTGGCGGCAGCTCTGCTCTCAAACTCCTCGTGATTCTCAAGGAGAATGTTATATAGTTGTTCAATGCACGCGTCAATCGCAACAACGCTCCAACTTCAAGTATATATTTTTTTCTTATTTTAATGTTCATATTAATCAAAAACAGACAATCCAAATCATTCTGCACAACGTAAAAACTGATGCAGTATAAATACCCAGGCTATAATTAATGTGACCACAACTCAGGAAATACATTTAATTACACTGATCATAATAATGATACAACAACAAATTCTAGCATGCTAAGTTATTACAGAGACTCTCCACACTGTCGACAGATGTCTACAAGCACACACAAACGTAAGTGGACACATGCAGTACATACACACACTCGAAATATAGTACCACCCCATCCCCGAAAATGATTCTGTCTTCCGAAAGAATTTTGATCTTCATTTTGATATTTGCAAAAAAGAAAAAAAAGAAAAAAAACTTTTTTTTTTCAATCTCATTGAAATGAGAAGCCCCTGAAATTTTAAATATGTCGAATAAAACCCTCTCAGGTTTGGTTTTGTAAATTCCCCAGCATATACTGACAATGCTCACTCCCAAGTCATCACAAGCCAGGAATGTCTCCTGAGCTGCATCCACATGCTCTACCTCCCTTAGGGACACTTGCAGCTCACATCACTGCCTTAGCTGTCTGCTGCTTCTCTCCCAGCACTCCTTCAGATTGGCTGCTGTCGCTGATATTCTGCCACCATAGCCTCGTCGTTCTGTGATGGTGACGAAGCCACGCACTTTCCTAGAAACTGGAGCTGGTCAAACCTGGAGGAACAAAGAAAGAATTACATGAATCTGTGCATTGAATGTCATGAGATAGTTGAATCTAAAGAGTTCAGGAAGATCTTTCAATTGAAATTTGCATAGAGTGGCTCACACACATACACACACTCAGTAACAAATGGTACAATAGAATCATGTGATCAGATACAATTTGAAATTATTAAATATTATAGTATTACATTATTATGCTACAATAGTTGATTAATTAAATCCAACTTATAATGCAACAAAAAGAATACATTTGCAGTTTTTTAAAGAAAGGAATGTACCAACCAAGGTGAGTTACACAGGTAAACAAAGTAGAAGAACTTGGGATGCCTCTTGTGACGTACCCTAATTCATGGCTTACTTGGTGAGACTTCATTTGTTTCACTTAGTACTTTTTATACAAAGTTTTCTGAATTGCTTCCTCTTGAAAATACTTGTTTCAGCAAACACTACATTATATGTTTTTTTTTCTAACTGTTCCAGCTCAGAGTGAAGACCATCTTCGTGCTGCTTACTTACTCTCACAATGTCTCTGCTGAAGTTTGTGCTAGAGGCGCGATCTTTCTATAAACATGAATATAGCTCCGTGGCAAAACAAAAACTGTTTTACATAGTATATGTCCAGGCTTAAAACTTATTCAGCAATTGGTATACAGATTAGCCCCTCAGTAACCCACAATTGAAATATCTTGTCAACGTGTTGCCTTTCAGCAGTATAATACAGTAGTAATGAAATACAGAAAGGTAACGTAATGTAAAGTTCAGGTGAGGCCACAACATCAAATCTAATAAACATGTAGTAAGTGGAAGATAGGGGAGAAATAAAAGATGCCCACTTTTGCTTGAAAAGACTTGAATGGCTCGTATTCTGTAAATTCAATAACTTGTGAATACATTAGTAGTGTGCTTTAGCACAAATGACAAGCCGAAAGGAGTTGTTAGGTGATTGAAGTGGTCCAAAGTAGAGTAAACTATGTATTATTTAAATACACATGACAAAACTTAATTCAATTAAGAATGTGACACCAGTTTACCAAAAACTGATATCAACAAAAGGCCTATAATTACACCCTCTTTACACCTATTTATGTAGAGAATGTGTAGAACAAAAGGCTTGCAACTATGCACTCTATTTTATTTAGTTGTCTACTTAACGATATTCATGTGATAAACCACTCTCTCTTCAGGTTCTGTGGCTCTACTTAAAGATTGATTTGACACACATGCTACCAACTAAAGGTAAATTGGGGAATTGATGATGATATTAATTTTTGAGGCCTTGTGGCCAAATACTCATATTTTCATGTTGTAACAAAAAATATAATTGCTATTATAGTTGAGTGGTTAAAATGCTTAAGCTTTAAGCAAGTGGCCCTTGGTTAAATCCCTGGTGACAACCCTATTTTTTTATTATTTTGAACAGTTATAAAAACAGCCATTATAATAATATATGATCACACTTACTCCACTCATTGACTATGTTTGCCACTATTCCTATGTTGACTGTGGCATTAAATAGTCTAAATGCATAATGAAATTCATAGAAATACCAAATTGAAAATTACACCTCAACTGAATATTCTGTAATTCTGTTCTAGCAGTAATTTTATCAGCAAGTAGCGATACCAAATATACAAACAACAACAAAAATTTGATTATGTGTACGTCACAGTCCCATGTGAGGTCACCTTGTCCCTGTTACTGATACATGCGTGTCCTCCCATCTACATCTTACTGTCAATTCTTCCCCATAATCCCATGCATCTGTGAAATAGATTTTTCATAACATTTTATACAGATACATAGCGAGTTGTTTTAATTAATCCTTGGTATCATCAATATATTTGTAACCTACTCCTTCAGTCTTGTCAATTTTTTTGACTAGTCTAATTATCAGCACAGTTTATATCTAGCATTTCCTTGCTCATATTGTAGCTTAAGTAACTAATTAACCCAAGCACATTCTTTTCATCTTTGAAGAAGAATAAGACACACGGTAAGCATCACCTCCACTGCTTCCCCCACAACTTCTATAATGCAACCATGAGGCCTGAGTTATTGTAACTCTCTAATACGGTTCAGGACTTGTCACCATAGGATTTACCATT
>WLWD01005162.1_pt1 | contig 30813 bp, 31 predicted proteins | sample 6712731 | NCBI WGS metagenome assembly WLWD01 (sample SAMN12718690, study PRJNA576275) | sponge metagenome | isolation source: marine sponge | host: Mycale hentscheli | place: New Zealand: South Island, Marlborough, Capsize Point | collected 2014-11-01
CGGTGCCTGCCAATGTATAGCGATAAATGTTATCGATAAACATCAATACATCTCGGCCTTCGTCACGAAAATATTCTGCCATGGTCAAACCGGTCAGAGCAACACGGAGTCGGTTTCCAGGCGGCTCATTCATCTGCCCATAAACCATCGCTACTTTATCCAATACACCGGCTTCGGTCATTTCATGATAAAAATCATTTCCTTCCCGAGTTCGCTCGCCAACACCGGCAAAAACAGACAATCCACTGTGTGCCGAGGCGATGTTATTAATCAGTTCAAGTAAGGTAACTGTTTTACCTACTCCAGCACCACCAAAAAGACCAACCTTGCCACCTTTAGCGATAGGCATAATTAGGTCGATAACCTTGATGCCTGTTTCCAGCAGCTCAACACTGGCTGCCTGGTCTTCGTAAGTAGGTGCTGAACGGTGAATGGGCATTCTAACCTCAGTCTGAACTTCACCGGCTTCGTCTATCGGATTACCCAATACATCCATGATGCGCCCCAAAGTCCCCGAACCGACTGGAACAGAAATGGGGGCACCTGTGTTAGAGACATCTACACCTCTTCGGAGGCCGTCAGAAGAACCCATAGCGATACAACGTACAACGCCATCTCCCATTTGCTGTTGGACTTCAAGCGTCAGGCTGCCGTCACTTATCTTTAGCGCGTCGTATATTTTCGGTACATCTCCCCGAGGAAACTGTACATCAACAACCGCTCCAATAATCTCTACGATATTTCCAGAACTCATGGTTCGAAAAACCTCTAATTAATATTTAAATTTATTCAAAAAGGCGCTAGATCCTGGTCATTACTGACTAGACAGCCGAGGCACCACTAACAATTTCAGACAATTCCTGGGTAATCGCTGCCTGCCGCGCTTTGTTGTAAACAAGTTGCAATTCATCGATTAGTTTTCCAGCGTTATCCGTTGCTGACTTCATCGCTACCATTCGGGCCGCTTGTTCACAAGCAGAATTTTCAGCAACCGACTGATAAACCAATGATTCAATGTATCTCGACATCAACACATCGATGACATCTTTTGCTTCAGGTTCGTAAATGTAGTCCCAGTGGTGGTTCATTTTCCCTTCATCCATTTCCAGCTCATTAGCTTGAATCGGAATCAGCTGTTCCACCGAAGGCTTTTGGGTCATGGTATTCACAAACTCATTGCTGACGATAAATAGTCGATCAATGTCACCCGACATATAGGCATCCATCATAACTTTGATAGCTCCGATCAGCTCTTCCATTTGCGGAGCATCACCGAGATCAGTAACTTCACTTACCACTTCAGCGCTAAACCGCTTAAAGAATGCGCTGGCCTTTTTTCCGATAACGGACACATTAACCTTAACGCCTTGGCTATCCCACTCAGACATCGAGTGAATGGCTTTGCGAAACAAGTTCACATTCAAACCGCCGCAAAGTCCACGATCACTTGATACGATGATATAACCCACCGACTTCACTGGCCGCTCAATGCCATAGGGATGCTTATATTCTGGATTCGCATGTGCAAGGTGAGCAACCACATTACGCATTTTCCATGCATAAGGCCGCGCTGTCTTCATACGTTCCTGAGCGCGTCGCATCTTACTGGCCGCCACCATCTCCATTGCTTTGGTAATCTTTTTCGTACTACCAATACTCTTGATCTGGGTACGGATTTCTTTTGCGCCTGCCATATTGCGAAATACCTATCTAACTGGATCTTAATCTCAAATCAAACGGCAACCATTAGTTGCCATTCTTCTTGAAGTCTTCGAGTGCACTGTGTAATCCAGCGATAACTTCGTCGTTGTACACACACTTATCATTGATGCCGTCCATCAAATCTCCATGATTTGACTTCACATAGGCTAGCATTGAACGTTCGAATTCCACTACGTCGGCTACAGCGACATCATCGATATAACCTTCGTTAGCAGCAAACAAGGACAATGCCATTTCAGCGACTGACATCGGTTGGTACTGCGGTTGTTTCATCAGTTCCATAACTCGCTCACCACGTTCCAACTGTTTACGTGTTGCTTCATCTAGATCAGAAGCAAACTGCGAGAAGGCAGCTAGTTCTCGGTATTGAGCCAACGCTAAGCGAACACCACCGCCCAACTTCTTGATAATCGGTGTTTGTGCAGAACCACCCACTCGAGATACGGATAAACCAGCATTGATCGCTGGACGAATGCCCGCATTAAAAAGATCTGTTTCCAAAAAAATCTGTCCGTCAGTAATCGAAATTACGTTGGTCGGTACGAAAGCAGACACGTCACCCGCTTGGGTTTCGATGATTGGTAATGCCGTTAAAGATCCAGTTCTGCCTTTCACTTCACCATTGGTCAGCTTCTCTACTTCTGCTTCGTTGATTCTTGCGGAACGTTCAAGTAATCTTGAGTGGAGATAGAATACATCACCGGGATAAGCTTCCCGGCCAGGAGGGCGTTTCAATAGCAAAGAAATCTGGCGATAAGCCCACGCTTGTTTTGTCAAATCATCATAGATAATCAGCGCGTCTTCACCTTTATCCCGAAAATATTCGCCCATAGTACAACCAGCGTATGGTGCTATGAATTGTTCTGCTGCGGAGTCCGCTGCAGACGCAGCGACAATGATCGTGTGATCCATTGCACCATGTTCTTCAAGCTTGCGTACAACGCCCGCAATACTTGAGGCTTTCTGACCAATCGCTACATAGATACACTTAATGCCAGTGTCTTTTTGATTGATGATGGCGTCAATTGCAACCGCCGTTTTACCAGTTTGTCTGTCACCGATGATCAATTCCCGCTGACCACGTCCAATCGGAACCATGGAGTCAATGGACTTCAGTCCAATTTGCACAGGTTGGTCGACTGATTTGCGCGCGATTACACCAGGGGCAACTTTCTCAATTGCGGACAAACCGGAATATTCGATTGGGCCTTTGCCATCGATGGGTTTTCCCAAAGAGTCAACCACTCGACCCAACAAGCCTTCACCGATCGGCACCTCGAGAATACGACCCGTACACTTAACTGTATCGCCTTCTTTTAAATGCTTATAGTCCCCAAGCACTACGGCACCGACGGAGTCTTTCTCAAGGTTAAGTGCAAGACCATAGGTTTCGCCAGGAAATTCAAGCATCTCGCCCTGCATTGCTTCGCTCAAACCATGGATGCGTGCGATACCATCGGTCAGCATAACAATCGTACCTTCGGTACGCGCTTCAGCATCTGCTTCAAAATTCTTGATTCTATCCTTAATCAGCTCACTGATTTCGGAGGGATTCAATTGGATGGACATTTCTACAATTCCTCTAAATTAGGCGACATAGACCACTTCAGTCAATGATGACCTTAAGCGCCTATTGCACCAACAAGTTGTTCAAGTTGAGCCCTGACCGAGCCATCAACTACCCAGTCTCCCGCTCGGATAACAGCACCACCGATCAATTCGTCATCAACATCAAAGTCAAGCTTGACTGTACGTCCGAGCTTCACTTCCAATGCGTCAACAAACTGCTTCTGTTGTGGTTCGTCAATTTTGGTTGCGGTAATCATTGTGGCTTCGATAACTCGCTCAGCGTCAGCTCGTTTTTCAGCATAAACAATCGCCATTTCTGGCAATGCATTTATTCGTGAATTCTTCACTAACAGCTTTACAAAGTTAACCGCTTCATCATTGAGATGATCACCACCAACACCGATGATCAATTCTTCCAACTGCTGGGAAGAAACATGAGGATCGTTAATCACCCCTTTGAGATTTTCATCACTAGCAATGGACGCCAACAAATCAATCGTTGCCCCCCAACCAGCGAGATTACCTTGCTCTTGTGCCAATTCAAAAATGGCATGAGCATATGGCCGCGCTATATTGCTTAAATCAGACATTTGAATACACTCAATCTAAAATTCGGCGTCTACAGTTCCGCAATTACAGCTTGGCAGCTAATTGATCCAGAAGCTCAGAATGAGCTTTAGGGTCAATTTCTTTTTTAAGAATCTGCTTAGCACCCGCAACGGCCAACTCACTGACCTGACCACGTAGCGCTTCTTTTGCCTTATTGAGTTCTGTTTCGATTTCGTCACGTGCCGAATTCAAAATCCTCGAGCCTTCATCTTTAGCGGTGCTCTTGGCTTCTTCAACCAACTCACTTCCACGCTTTTCAGCTTTGCCAATGATTTCATTTGCTTGAGCCTTTGCCTGCACAACGAATTGTTCTGCTTGTTTTCGACCTTCTTCTTCTGCCTGTTGGCCTTTCTCTGCAGCAGCTAGACCATCAGCGATAGTCGTTCTGCGTTCGTTAATGGCAGCAAGAATCGGTGCCCAAACGAATTTTCTGCTAAACCACACAAACACAATGAAGAACACCATCTGCCATAACAGAGTGACATTAATATTCATCTTGCTAAACCCCTACTTGTTAATCGTTAATCGTCGAAGCTGGCATATTTGCCAGCTAAAAACGGATTTAGGCACCAGCGCCTGGAGCGACAACAAATAGAATATACATAGATACACCAACTGCGATCATAGGCACCGCGTCAACCAAACCCATAACGATAAAAAATTGGGTACGTAGCATAGGGATGAGCTCTGGCTGACGAGCAGCACCTTCAATAAAGCGACCACCAAGACCACCAATACCAATTGCTGCGCCCAACGCACCAAGACCCATCATCAATGCGCCTGCAATATAAATAAGTGCTGCTTCCATCTTATTCTCCGAAAAATATATGTTGGATAAAAGTTAAGTTAAAGTAAAAAGTTCGAACCTAATTAACACTCGATTCTGCTAGTGATGTGTATGAGCCATATCCATGTACACAATCGTCAGTACCATGAAGATAAACGCCTGCAAGGTAATGACCAATATATGGAAAACAGCCCACACAAATTGCAGTGCCCCGCCGGCGAGCGACAGAATAATGCCAGAGCCAAACATCAATGAGATCAGAATAAAGATCATCTCACCTGCGTACATGTTTCCAAATAACCGCAAGGAGTGAGACACAGGTTTTGCAATCAGACCAACCCCTTCGAGGAAGAAGTTAATTGGTAAAAACAAAACCTTTAATATTGGGTTTTTTGCTTCAAAAGGGTGCATTGTCAGCTCTGCAGCAAACCCACCCAGCCCCTTTATCTTTATGCTGTAGTAGATCATGAGCAAAAACACACCAATGGACATGCCAAAAGTGACATTTGGATCGGTGGATGGCACAACCTTTTGAAAATGAATTCCTAGATATGACAATCCCCAAGGGATAAGATCCACGGGAATAAGATCCATAAAGTTCATCAGGAAAATCCAGCAGAAAATTGTTAGCGCTAATGGCGCAACAACATCGTTCTTACCTGAAAAAGAACTGCGTACGTTCTCATCGATAAACTCGATAACCATTTCAACAAACCCCTGAGCTGTCCCCGGAGCGTCAGTGGTGATCCGCTTTGCAACTTTCGCAAAGAACAGAAGAAATAGTGCACCCAAAAGAAAAGACCAAAATAGGCTGTCTACATTCACACCCCAAAAACCCATGTCAGCGGCTTCGGCGCTGGAATTGGCGAAGCCCCACGAGCCATCTGGCCGAGGCCCATAAGTGAGATTCGTCAGGTGGTGCTTGATGTACTCACCTGATGTGACGGTTCCTGAAGATGCCATCGACTTAAATACTAAAGTTAAATAATTGTTCTAGTTGGACGGCTTAATACTGGCGATTATGAATGCAGCCTGCACAATAAAGTAACCCATCACAACAAATAGGGGCTTTAAGCCCAACGCAATAAGACCGAAAGCAACTCCGCCTCCAATCAACACCAGCTTATTGAGTAAACCAGCGTAAACTGGCAACATCGCTAAAGTTGGTGTCACTAACACTGCCCGACTTGAGCGCTGCACGCTCCTCGCCGAAAGTATTGTATTACCAATCCCCAATAGAGAGCCGAAGCCAACTGCCTTGAGATAGTCGAAAACCGACTCTCCCTCTTCTGCCGAGTAAAAATACCCAAAAATAATCGCCAAAGTAATAACGGCAAAAGTCACTTGCAAGATCAATATCCGTTTGACACTGCCACCGAGCCTCTCTTCGTTTGCTTCTTCAACCATACTAGCTAAGATCTTAAATAGAGGTTGTTAGTAAAAACTGACTAAGATGCCAATGTTGTTTACTACGAATCCGAGGTCTCCAATGGCGCGCGATTATAAAGGCAAGGAATTAATTGGTCAACCACTCATATTTCCTGTTGCTCTAGCACAGCAATCCCAGAAAAAATTTCGTCTAAAAGCTAATGGCGCCATAGCGCTAACTCGACCACGCATTATGCGCATCCTGATTGCAGATTCCTTGCGACAAGTAGTATATTTGCTTTATGCAAAACTCTATTAGCATAGCGATTAACCAAGTCAGTAAGGTATTTGGTCGGGATAAAGATCGAGTTACCGCGCTCGATCATGTGTCCCTCGAAATCAAAGAGAACGAGTTTTTTACCTTACTAGGACCCTCTGGCTGCGGCAAGACTACCCTTCTACGCCTAATTGCGGGTTTCGAACATCCAAGCAGCGGACATATACAGCTTCATGGTGAAGAGATCTCCCACCTCCCCCCCTTTCTTCGCCCTGTCAATACGGTGTTTCAAAACTACGCCTTGTTCCCGCATATGACCGTGGGCGAGAACATTGGCTTTGGTTTAATCATGCAAGACAAGCCAAAGAAAGAAGTTCGGTCAACTGTTTCAGAAATGTTGAAACTAGTTCAAATGGAGGAACTACGTGATCGCCGGACTGATCAGATTTCTGGTGGGCAACAACAGCGAGTGGCCCTCGCGAGAGCCTTGGCACCTCGCCCACGGGTTCTGCTGCTGGATGAGCCACTTTCTGCCCTTGATTATAAACTCCGCAAGGGCATGCAAATTGAGCTTAAACGCCTACAAAGCGAAACAGGAATTACCTTTATTTTCGTTACTCATGATCAAGAAGAAGCGCTTACGATGTCAGATCGTATTGCCGTGATGAGCAATGGAAGCGTTCTTCAAGTAGGGCCTCCTCAGGAGATCTACGACCACCCATCAACCCGTTTCGTCGCAGATTTCATTGGCGATACCAACTTCCTTACTGCTATTTTGCTGGAAGTAGACGACGGCAGTTCCCGCCTCCAGCTAAGCTCAGGAAAATACATCGACACCAATCAGACCTCAAGTGACATAAAGGGTGAAATAAACATCACAATTAGGCCTGAGCAGGCTCGATTGTCCAAAGATCCTAACGATGCTCACCTGACAGGACCGGGTAACTAATGTCGTTTATTCCGGAACAGACACTCACTACCACATTGCTTTGCCTGAATCTGGCGAGTTTATCGTAAGAACGCAAAATCGTGGACGATCTAGTGATTTGGACTTCGAAAGCTGGCAAACAGGCGATACTGCGGGTGTCGTGATCGATCCCGGTGCAGTACAAATACTGCGGGACTGAGATAATGCCCGAGCCATTGTCCGGCTACGAACTAGCCGCCCGTCAGCAGGAAACAAAAACAAATCTGCTGTTATCAACGCCCGCGCTTATCATACTTTTTCTGGCTGCATCCGGCCCATTGGTTGTCATGTTGCTGTATTCCTTTTTGACACCCGGTGATTATGGCGGTGTCGAATATGAAGCGTCCACAGAGGGATGGTTCAAAGTCTTTTTTCACAAAGACATTTTTGATGGAACAGTTTCCTTTGCCGATGCACATCTATCCATTTTTTGGCGCTCCATAAAGCTCTCGTTATTGACAACAATTGCATCCATCATTCTTGGATTCCCCACCGCCTATTTTATTGCTACGCGTCCACTAAGTAGTCGCAATTTTTGGCTGTTCCTCATTACCATCCCATTTTGGACCAATCTTTTGATTCGGACTTTCGCGATCATGGAAGTCATTCGTAACCAGGGGGCGGTTAATACACTTTTGATGTCAAGCGGCTTGATAGAACATCCCATACAAATGCTTTATACCGATTTCGCAATTATGCTGGGCATGACTTACGTCTACTTGCCACTAATGATATTGCCATTGTATGCATCCATGGAAAAGTTGGACTTCAGGCTCATCGAGGCAGGATATGACCTTTATGCAACACGATTTCGTGTACTGCGAAAAGTTATCTTACCCCTGGTCAAACCTGGACTGGTAGCGGGCTCAATTCTGGTTTTTATACCTTCACTCGGTGCATTTGTTACACCTCGTATATTAGGTGGTGGTAAGAACATGATGCTGGGGAATTTAATTGAACTTCAGTTTGGTCAAGGCAGAAACTGGCCGCTTGGAGCCGCATTATCCATCGCATTGCTGTTGATTGTCATGGCAGCCTTACTAATCTATATCCGCAATATTCAAAGCACCTCGTCAAGCCATGACTAGCCGCACGAGCAAGCCGTTCTCCGTCAGGAAGCTGCCCGGCTTTTCAAGCACGGCTTTACTGTGTTTCGCCCTGCTATATGCCCCTATTGTCATTTTAGTGATTTATTCTTTTAATGCAGGCTCATCGTTAGCTCTTTGGGAAGGGTTCTCCTGGCGCTGGTACCATGCCGCTTGGCAGAACGACCAAGTTCAAAGCGCCACCATCGTGTCTGTACTAGTGGCGGCTCAAGCCTCTACTTATGCCACAATATTGGCGACAATGGCAGCACTTGGCACCACCCGAACTCGTCCATACAAAGGGCAAACAGCCATCTATACCATGATTAACCAGCCGCTGATGGTGCCCGAGATCGTTACAGCCGTGGCGCTACTAATCTGCTTTGCTGTGATCAAACAAGCCATCGACTATCGGGGTTTGATTTTCCTTGTTCTTGCCCACACCGCCTTTTGTATTCCCTATTGCTTATTTGCCCATCCGCGCAAGGCTCGAGGACATGGATAAATCACTGGAAACGGCAGCGGCAGACTTATACGCCACTCCATGGCGCTGCTTTCGTAGCGTAACGCTTCCGCTGATGTGGCCCGGCATTCTTGCCGGAGCGATGTTGGCCTTTGTCATCTCCCTCGATGATGTGGTAATTACCGAATTCGTCAAAGCACCAGGGCAAGATACGCTCCCAACCTATATGCTGGGACAAATACGACGAGCAGTTACTCCTGAAATGAACGCGATTTCTACCGTTTTATTAACCGTTTCCATCGTCACAGTGTCTTTGCTGTTTTTCCTCAACCGAAAAAAGAAAAATTGACAATGCTCAATATCCGTTAACCAACCACGAGAAACACGCTATGAAAATACCCTTTCGAAAGTCTTTAGCCGCACTGGCCATCACTTCCCTTTCCGGCAGTGTCTTTGCCGCCGGAGAATTGAATCTCTTTAATTGGGGAAACTATACCAGCCCTGAGTTAATCGAAAAGTTTGAAACGGCATATGATGTAAAAGTCACCATTACTGACTATGACTCCAACGATGCCGCTTTAGCCAAAGTGAAGGCCGGAGGACACGGCTTCGATCTGGTAGTTCCATCCGCGAACTACGTTCCAATTTGGATTAGCGAAGGCTTGCTAATGGAAACCCACACGGAAGATATGGAAAATTTCAAACACGTCCTACCCGAGTTTGCCAATCCGGACTGGGATCCCGGTCGTCACTACACGGCTCCTTGGCAATGGGGTAGTGTTGGCATGATCGTAGACACGTCCGTTTATTCTGGAAACATTAATACTTCATCCATTTATCTTGATCCACCCGAGGAGTTGGTAGGGAAAATCAACGTAGCACCGGAGATGAATGATGTTATTAGCTCCGCCATCATGTATCTCGGGGGAGATCCTTGCTCAACCGATATAGCGCTATTGAAACAGGTACGGGACAAACTCCTTGAAGCCAAGCCAAAGTGGCTCTCAATGGACTATGGCATGATCGAAAAATTCGCTGGCCGAGATGTTGCTGCTTCACTTTACTGGAATGGGGCTGCTTTTCGCTCACGAGAGAAGAACGCCGATGTTCGGTATGGCTACCCTCAAGAAGGTTTCGCTTTATGGATGGATAGCGTCGGCGTATTGAAAGATGCCAAGAACGTGGAAAATGCAAAGCTATTTCAGAATTTTGTCATGGCTCCAGAAAATGCCGCACTAATTTCAGCCTTTGCCCGGTACGCAAATGGCATCAAAGGCTCAGAGGCATTTATGCCTGAAGACATGAAAGACGCACCGGAAATCATTATCGCCCCAGAACTGGCCGGCGCTGGCGTATTTCTGCCCGCTTGCTCTCCAGAAGCGACTCAACTCTATACGGCAATCTGGACCGAGCTACAAAAGTAGCGATAACGATCTCTTAGTAACAAAAGCAATGCTGTCCGGCTTTTTACACGAACAGCATTTAAGCTCCCCACAAAAAGTAGCATCCCACATCAAATGAATTAAGGAAGCCCTGCAAAAATCATGAGCGGACGGACTTATGCGCTTTTGCAGTGCTTTCCTAATCCATCAATTTAAGACTAGGCACCGGAGAGACTTATGGCCGAAATTATGCAAGGCTACCCCGTTTTGGCCCACAACAGGATTCCGATACAAAGCTGGGATCGAGCACCTTGGAATCGTTGGACGTTTCAGCACGTGAGGGAAATCTTACCAACCACGAGTGTATGCGGGCAACCATTGACGCCTTGGAAGCTACCGCAGCGGCCCGTGGATATCTCATCGGTGCCCTTCCAAGGACAAAACGAGCACAAAACGCACAGCCTAACTGTAAACCAGTGGCTTGAAACCAGCTATACCGATGGATTCATCGTATTGCATCGCGGCGATGTCGTTTTCGAGCGTTATATGAATGACATGACTACCCAAAGCCCTCATTTGTCCCAATCGATGTCAAAGTCTATTACCGCTTCGGTGGCGAGCATTCTGATACAGCGGGGGTTGTTGGATGTGGAAAAACAGATCACCGACTACCTTCCTGAACTCGAAGACACCGCTTGGAAAGGAGCGACACTTCAACATGTGCTGGATATGACGACAGGGGTGAAGTACGTTGAAGATTATGAGGCGCTGGATTCAGATATTGCGACAACCGACATTGCCTGCGGATGGAAACCCGCTCCCGCGCAATACGTGGGGCCTTCCTGTATCTGGGATCAGATTCTTTCATTAGCACACACCACTAGGCCCCACGGACAGTTATTTGAATATCGATCCATCGAAACCGACGTGCTCGCGCATTGCATGGAACGTGTAACGCAAACTCGTTTAGCAACACTGGTTAGCACTGAACTGTGGCAACCTCTGGGTTGCGAACACCCGGCTAATTTCACTGTTGATAGTGCGGGATATGCGTTGGCGTGCGGCGGATTTAGCGCCTCGTTAAGAGACTTCGCTCGATTCGGATTAATGTACTTACAACGCGGTTTCGGAAATGGGAAACAGATTTTGCCCATAGCCTGGATCGATGAGCTCCAAAGCGCGGAGGCTTCTCTTTTTAATGACCCATACACTCGGGGAACACCCAAAGGTGCTTATCATAATCACTTTTGGGTTGAAGACGTAGACCGTAGCGCCTACATGGCACGAGGTGTATTTGGACAATTTATTTATGTTGATCCCGACAATGATCTAGTGTGTGTAAAACTATCTACCTGGCCAGAATTCACATCCGTTCCTCGGTTACACACGACGTTAAATGCATTCCATGCAATTGGGCAATACCTCAACTGCTGATTTCAACCTCAATCTGACTCTTTCTTTTACATGACTTTATCGACACCAGAACCAATCAGGAAGCTGCGTCAAAGACCCCAAGGGACTAGTTTGTGTAATTGGCGTTTAAGACCCCATAGCAGCTGGTCTTTCCAAAACGTCCGGGAACTGATTCCCACTGTAAACGTGTCGGCAAAAAAATGGCTGTTAACGAACCCACCCAGCGAATACCTTCCTCCCACCCCTATCACAGAATCTGGTAACGACCTCATTAAGTGGCTGGAGGCATCTGAGTCCGACAGCATGGTGATCCTGAAAGACGGGAAAAAGCAATGGCAATGGGAAGCACCTCATTGCGACATTACGAAACCACATATTATATTTTCCATCAGTAAATCAATCACTGCAATATTAACGGGCATACTCGCGGACCAAAAGATACTTAACCCGGAGGACACCGTGTACAAGTACTTACCCGACACCAAAGGGACGGCTTATGAGGACTGCTCCATTCAACACTTGCTTGATATGTCTGTCGCACTTGATTTCACGGAAGATTATATGAATCCCGATGGAGACTATTTTCGTTATCGAAACGCCACGGGCTGGAATCCCGTCGACCAGACCGAGGAAAAACAGGATTTGGAATCCTTTTTATATGGTCTTGGCAAAGCCAATTTTCACCACGGCGAAATCTTCAACTACAAATCCCCAAATTCAGACCTACTAGGATTGCTGATTGAGCGCGCATCGGGTATCCCCTATGCTGAGCTGTTATCACAGCTCATCTGGCAACCAATGGGGGCAACGAGTGACGGTTACGTTACCGTTGACTCAGTGGGCCTCTCCAGAGGGGCCGGTGGCGTTTGCGTTGTTGCTAACGATCTTGCTTTAATCGGGCAGTTGATCCTCGATAACGGCTTCAAGGGAACCCAGTCAATCATCCCAGAAAGCTGGATCGCTGACACCATGAGCCAAGGAAATCAGTCCGCATGGTTGAAAGGTGGTTTTATTGAATTACTACCAAAAGGTAATTATCGCAATCAGTGGTATCAAGTTGGCGACGATCATCAGTGCCTTGTGGGGCTTGGTATTCATGGCCAATGGCTTCTTATAAACCCAGCAACTTCTGTTGTCATCGTCATGCTTTCTTCGCGAACTGAACCTCTGAATGATCAAGCTGATGTCTTCACTTTGAAGACGTTGTTGGAGTTAAGCTCGGCTTTCTGACTCAGTCTGGAAGATTTAAATTTCAGATCCAAAATGAGGGAAAATAGATTGAATTATCTCGTTGTTGGGCTATATTTGCTAATCAGAAACAAGAACCCGTCTCTCCGCTCCAACATTGATATTAAAGCTAACGCACTACGATTATGACCCAGACAATGATTGACCTACGCAGTGATACCGTGACTCAGCCTTGCAAAGGCATGAAATCGGCCATGATGTCCGCGAGCGTTGGTGACGATGTTTATGGCGAAGATCCAACTGTCGCGATACTGCAACAGAAATTGGCCGAAATGACTGATATGGAGGAGGGTCTGTTTTTCCCTTCTGGCACGCAAAGCAACCTCGTAGCGCTATTAAGCCACTGTCAAAGAGGGGATGAATACATCGTTGGACAAAATGCGCATACCTATAAATATGAAGGTGGTGGAGCAGCCGTACTTGGTAGTATCCAACCGCAGCCCATAGAACATGCATCGGACGGTACGCTGGATTTAGCTAAAGTAAGAGCAGCCATTAAGGAAGATGACTTTCACTTTGCCAATACCCGTCTACTTGCACTGGAAAATACTATCGGCGGTAAAACCATTTCCTTGGAATATATCGAGCGAGCTAAACAGCTAACCCAGGATCATGGTATCGGCTTTCATCTAGACGGTGCCCGAGTTTTTAATGCAGCGGTCGAACTTGATGTACCGGTATCCACGATCACCCAACACTTTGATTCCGTTTCTATTTGTCTCTCCAAAGGCCTTGGCACACCCATCGGCTCCGTATTATGCGGCTCCCATGAAATGATCAATAGAGCCCGACGTTGGCGAAAAATGGTTGGCGGCGGAATGCGCCAAGTGGGTATATTAGCGGCGGCTGGCATCTATGCCCTGGATAATAATATCGCTCGCCTGGAAGAAGACCATAACCTAGCCACCTATCTCGGTGAAAAACTGACCGAAATAGAAGAAATCGAACTGGTCGACGGAAAAGCCCATACCAATATCCTATTTGTTACCCTCCGCAGCAATAACTATACCGAGTTGGGTGAGTATGCCTCCCAAAGAGGGCTGCTATTTAGCAGCGGAGAACCAATTAGAATGGTAACCCACAGGCACATAACCAAGGAGAATATTGACCAAGCAGTCAATATTTTGAAAGGCTTCTTCGCTTAGATAAAACCCATGCGGTGCTATTTTTCCCAGTTCTTTGAAGCACTCACCCGACCAGTTTTCTTTTTTTGAGTATTGTAGATGATGGGCTCAAAGTAATCGGTTAAGGCCTCCGCCTCTTTACCATTTATGGCGCCAATAGCATTAAGTAACCCACCTAATGCAACTTCACTAGCGCGAGTAGCACCATCATCAATTTTGAGTACGAACCCAAGCTTCATCTTGGGTATCACCCCACCATAAACCGCTTCCGCTCCAGTTTTAACGACTACCGCTGCGCTGGTCTCTTTTACGACGGCGGTACAACAACGATCGCTTCCTGCGATCATTTCTGGATAGGTGCTGACTGCCTCCAAAATACGCGACATGGCATTCCCACGCTTCTCTCCCATCTTTTCCAGATTTGCGAATTGCGCAAAACCAAAAGCCAGTCGCTCCATGGGCATATATATCGCTGGCATTCCACATCCATCTCGCTCCCACTCCAGCGAGTTAACATCGATGTTAATCAACTCTGAGAATGTTTGCATCCACTTCTGCTGAACGGGGTGTTCATATTCACTATAGCCTTTGGTTCCAACATCCAAATACTTCGCATAGGTTAGCATTCCGGCATGCTTTCCAGAACAATTTTGATGAACTCGACTCGGCGCTTCATGGTTAGCGATAAGCTGATGTGCTGCTCTATCGAGTAGAGGCAGATCATGCCCACACTCTAGATCATCCTTATGGAGCTCCATCCGCTGCAACCAAGCGGATATCGTACTGACATGCATTTCTTCCGCATTATGAGAAGCGCAAGCTAATGCGATTTCCTTTTTTGACAATCCAAAGTGGTCTGCGGCACCACTTTCTAGCAGGGGTATGGCTTGAAAGAGTTTGAGGGATGATCGTGGATAAATACTTCGATCAGTCTCACCCAAACTAAACACGGTCTCACCCTCAGCATTCACGACAATAGCGCTGCCTCGATGGCAGGACTCCATGATATCTTTTCTAAACACCTCGGCAAGTATTGGGTTCAATGGCAGATTCTCTTTTATCGCGTGCTGCGGATCACAAGCTATGGGTTGAACTTAGATGTTGGTTGGCTACCCATACGCGGCCAGCCAATCAAAGCTGCTTCTTCATCAATACGGCACTAGCAGGACACAATTCACTAAACTGACTGGAATGCACAATCGACAAGGGCGCATATTCACGCTCTATCGATTGGTAGTCAAGTGTGTTTTTCGATGACTTACTCCCAAGCAATTCACCCTTGAAATAATTCTCAGCGTCCGTGGTTAACAAATATATCTCTTCATAGTGATTATCCTGGGCAATAGTATGTAGGCGACCAATCAGCTTGGATGCAATTCCATGACCTTGATAGTCCCTATCTGTCACAATAGAACGAAGAAGTATTGAGTCACCACATCGTTGTATACCACCCGCCCCCAGTATGTTGTCACCATCCGTCCATACTAATAATGCCAACCAATCCACTTGGTGAAAATCACTGACTGGCAGCCCTTCTCGCTTTAAGAGACGGCCTACCGCGACCAGTTGTGCCTTATCTCCGGTTTTCGAAATTTCACTAATCATGGCCCTATTGTTCTGCTTTTATTTAACTATTATTAGAGTAGGCTTTGAACGACTGACTTAAGCCCCGGGTCTCTCTATTGATTAATTTGCACAATGCCGCTTTTTATTTATAGCTAGGCAAAATAAATAGCGTGGAAATCAAAGTATAAAACAACGTAGACTACTCACTTCAATTTTTATCCGATTTTGTCCAAATGAGAACATCACAACGGCTCCTTGCCACCCTGAAAGAAACACCTGCTGACGCGGAAATTGTGAGTCACCAATTAATGCTTCGCGCTGGCCTTGTTCGTCGGGTTGCTGCGGGGATTTATAGCTGGCTCCCGCTGGGTGTCAGCGTGCTTCGAAAAGTCGAAGCCATTGTCAGGGAAGAGATGAATCGTTCCGGGGCCCAAGAAGTCCTACTCCCAGGTGTCCATCCAATGGAGCTCTGGAAAGAATCTGGCAGATGGGAACAATATGGCCCAGAGCTTTTGCGAATTAAAGACCGTCATCAACGTGAGTTTTGCCTTGGCCCGACCCATGAGGAAGTCATCACAACACTGGTAAAAAACGAGATCCGCAGCTATCGTCAGTTGCCCGCAAACTTCTACCAAATTCAAACCAAGTTTCGTGACGAAATCAGACCACGGTTTGGGATCATGCGCGGTCGTGAGTTCATCATGAAAGATGCCTATTCGTTTCATGTTACGCAGGCCTCACTCGGAAAGACTTACCAGGTCATGTATGACACATATTGTGCCATCTTTGATCGCTTGGGATTAAGCTACCGTGTCGTTGCCGCGGATAATGGCAGTATTGGTGGAGACGCTTCCCACGAATTTCATGTATTGGCGGAATCTGGAGAAGATGCCATCGCTTTTTCAGATGTCGGCGACTATGCAGCAAATATGGAGCTCGCAGAGGCACTGGCACCGGCAGGAAAACGCGCGGAACCTACCCAAGCCATGACGTTGGTAGATACGCCCAACACTAAAACCATCAAAGCATTAGTGGAACAGTTTGATCTGCCGATAGAAAAGACCATTAAAACACTCGTGGTAGAAGCCGATCCGGATAGTGGGCACTCATTGGTGGCATTACTAGTTCGCGGGGATCACGAGCTCAATGCCATTAAAGCCGAAAAACTTTCCATGGTTGCAAGCCCATTGAAAATGGCGGAAGAGGCTCAAATCCGAAGCGCCATAGGTGCAGGCCTAGGATCACTTGGGCCCGTTAATCTACCGATCCCGTTCATCATTGATCGCTCTGTGGCTCAAATGTCGGATTTTGGCGCTGGTGCAAACGTAGAAGACAAACACTATTTCGGCATTAACTGGGAAAGAGATCTGCCCCTCGAAGAAGTAGCCGACTTACGCAATATCCAACTCGGAGACCCAAGCCCCGATGGTGTTGGAAATCTAACTATCGCGAGAGGCATCGAAGTTGGACATATTTTCCAACTTGGAAAGAAGTATAGCGAGGCCATGAAGGCAACCGTACTTGATGACCATGGCAAAGCCGTGGAAATGTGGATGGGTTGCTATGGAATTGGGGTGACCAGGATCATTGCTGCCGCAATTGAACAGCACCATGACGATAAAGGCATTATATGGCCGGAAAGCATCGCGCCGTATGACATTGCCATTGTTCCCATCGGCATGCATAAATCCCAGAGAACTAAAGCAGCTGTCGAACAATTGCACGACCAGCTCGAACAAGTGGGAGTTGATGTTCTTCTTGATGATCGAAATGAACGGCCTGGCGTTATGTTTAAGGATATGGAATTGATAGGTATCCCACATCGACTCGTCATCGGCGAAAAAGGGCTTGATAATGGGATAGTGGAATACAAAAACCGTGCCACTGGTGAGGAAAAAGAGATTCCTTTGGACGACTTGGTTGAGGTTCTAATCGCCTTAAGAAAAGGCGCTATCTAAGTCTTCGCTCAGCTAAGTCGTCAAAGTCTGAAAAAGAGAAAGTGGCTAGAATTGTAACCACTCAAACGCATAAAGCTGGTGTTAACAAACCAACCAGTTAACCCTGCTCTAGGGGTGTGCTATTTTTGAGTGTAAATAAATGCTTACATTCAGACTAAAAGTGTTATAATCTTAGTAAGATTGCATTCATATCGGCGATTCCAGATCATGGTTTCGACGTCCTATAATCGTCACATTTAGTGACAAATTTTTTAGAAGTAAGAGGTTTTTATGTCAGGCGAATTGGTAACCGGAATCGTCAAATGGTTTAACGATACCAAAGGTTTTGGTTTCATCGAGAGAGACGGAGAGCCAGATGTATTTGTCCATTATCGGGCGATCATTGGAGATGGAAGAAAAACACTAGTGGACGGTCAGAGCGTTCAGTTTGAAGTAACAACAGGCCCTAAAGGCCTTCAAGCGGAAAACGTTACTCCGCTTTGATATCTTTAATCGATATTTTGTAAAATAATAAAAAGCCACCGAATTATCGGTGGCTTTTTATTTAGTAACTTTGTTTTCCAGATGAAGTTACTCTGGTCAGCTTCTTCAGCACAAGCCCCTCTTAGCTTGTGATTCTAGCGTCATTTTTATGGTTAGCTAATGCTGGTTCCATTGGGAACTTCGTTATCCGTTGCCAAGAGCACTACCCCTAAATCCGTTACCGCACCTAGCACTAACACCTCAGACTTAACACCAGCAACACGTAATGGTGGAAAGTTAGTCACTGCAACAATCTGCTTACCGACTAGTCCTTCAGTTGTGTATTGATCTGTGATTTGGGCAGACGTCGTTTTTACCCCAAGCTCTGGTCCAAAATCAATTTTCATAACGTAAGCCGGCTCTCTCGCTTTTTCGTTTAGACTTGCACTCATTACAGTCCCGGTACAAATCGATAGCTTTAGAAAATCTTGAACATCCACTGTGTTTTTCATTTTTGACATCACGTTAGTTAAACTCATACACATATCAGGAACATACCACACATTAAATCCCTCCAAATGAGCATTCATTTCGTGCAACTTTTGGTGTTTATGGTGATGCGGTTCACCAAAGATGATTGATCCTGAATAAGCAGATAGAATACCCCCTTGCTCAGGTTCCCTAGCCCTTAGGTTACAAGCCAACCAAGGGCTAGCTTGCGTCTCGAATATACTTTATATAAATCTCACTATCCTTATGTTAATTAATCTTTCTGAACTCGGCACCGCTCAAACGTACTTTACAATGACTCAAACCGTGGTCCCTAGGCCCATTGCCTGGGTATTGTCAGAAAATCAGGGAGGAGATTTCAATTTAGCACCCTATTCCTACTTTAATGCTATTTGCAGCGATCCCCCGTTGGTTACCTTTTCTGCAGGATTACAACCAAACGGACAAAAAAAAGATACCTTGGTTAATGTGTCTGAGCGCCCAGAGTTTGTCATTCATATCGCCAGCTGCGACCAACTACCGGTGCTTAATGAAACATCTGCAACGCTGCCATTGGGGAAATCAGAGGTTACTGCTTCCAATATTGAACTAGTATCTGTAGACGGCTTTCGGATGCCACGAATAGCTGATTCAAAAATTGCGTTTATGTGTGAAGTACATCAAATCCAAGAAATTGGAAACAATCATCAATCATTAATCATCGCAGAAGTGAAATCCATCTATGTTGACGATGAATGCACGCACATCAACGAAAAAGGCCGCCTCCAAGTTGACGCAAACAAGATACAGCCACTTGCGCGGCTTGGTGCCAGTCAATATGTTTCATTCGGTGAAATACTCACCGCAACCCGTCCAGCATAATCGAAGAAGATCGAAGCATCCTAGAAAAACGTGGTGTTCGGGAGTGGCTTACTGATAACTCCCAAACACTACTTGGAATCTATCCAGCGTTTAGACCCATTCTCACCGAACTTATCATCGAGTCCGCATCTGTAAAGTTGACAGGGATAACTTGTATCTTACCGTTTTGCATCAATACAAGAGAAGGGAAGCCTTGAATTCCAACGGAATGACCAAAAGCAATTTCACGATCTAATGTCTCCTGGGTAAGCACTGTGTTTAGATCTTCTTCAAACTGATTCCCCTTCAACCCAACCGATACCGCAAGATCAACCAGAGTACTGTCATCCGACGGGTTTTTGCCCTGCAAATAGTATCCCTCTTGAATTGCGGTGATCATCATATTCTCAAACCCCTTTCCTTGCAAACGAGCAGCGATCACAGCACGACATGCCGGGTAGGTCGATCTCCTAGGCTGGCATTGCGTCCAGAAGTCATGGTTAAACACCGTTCCAGGAATTCGTAGCGCGATCATTCGCCAAGTCTGTTGCAGGTATTCCTGCATTTGTATTGGCATTGGCTCATTAGAATCTGGTGCCAAGCCACCTAGCACAGTGACCACGTTAGTTTCATTCATCACAGCCGATTGTAATTGATTCCATGCAGGAGAAAACCCCCAACACCAACTGCACATTGGATCGTAGAAATAATAAAGGGTAGGCTGTTCCATGTTAAATATTGGTTTTATTTTAATAACGTTGGTGTAATAGTTCTAATTTGGTAACAAGGCTAACGTCCACCTGCAATATCCAGAAAACTACCTGTACAATAACCAGATTGCTCAGACAACAACCAGCAAAGGTAGTGTACCCTGAGGTCTGTAACTTCGGTTTAGTTTGAGTCATTATTGTCGTTCCACACGATATATCGCTTGTCGGCATTGCTCCATTCATCGTCAATCTCGACGAGGATGGCACTGACAAGCCTGAGTAAAGATGCCTCATTCGGGAAGACCCGGACAATCCGGGTTCGCCGTTTAATTTCCTGCTGGATCGGACGCTCAATTCCATTCGTCGTTCTCATCTTTCGATGATGCGACTCCGGTAAATTGAACACCGTCAGTCCTTCAGGAACGTTATCGAGCAGCCATTGCGACAGCTTTGAGTAATCTGACTCGTAACGGGCCGCCAGTTGCTCCAACTGAGCGCGGGCAGATGCCTCGTCCGTCGCATTCCACACCGAACGCAGTTCACCACCAATCCGACTACGAACCTTTGCTGTCGGCGCATGATTGACCGCATTTTGTGCCAGGTGGAACTGACAACGCTGCCACGGTACCCCCGGAAACACAGCACGTCTCGCTGCTTTGAGGCCCGCGTGGTCATCACTGGCAATGTAGATGATGCCGTGCATCCCCCGTTTTACCAGAGACTGTAAAAACTCCCGCCAGTTGATCTCCGCTTCACTGGTCGCGATCTGCACGCCCAGTACACTGCGTCTGCCATCCGGCAATATACCCACCGCACTGAGCACCGCCGCATCCACCACCTCATGATCCATCCTGACCCGTTCGTAACGCGCATCCAGTACCAGATACCGAATCTCTCCAAGGGCCCGGTCACGCCAAACCGATAGAGCATCGTCCAGCAGGGCCGTCGCACGAGACACCTGAGTGGAGGAGATCTTCTCAATACCAAACAGATCCAGCACCTTCTCCACACGACGAGTACTGACCCCGCTGATGTACATCTTTGCCACACACAGCATCAAAGCACGTTCACTACGCCGTCCCTGTTCCAGACACTGTGGATAAAACCCGGACTCACCGTGGTTACGGGTCTTGGGTATCGACAAATTCAGTGTCCCAAGAGTCGTGTCCACCTGTTTGGGTTTGAATCCATTGGCATGGCCCTGACGGTCGTTGCTGCGTTCGTGAGGGGCGGCACCCAGAAACTGAGACCGCTCAATCTGCATGGCCTGATTCATCATCGCGGTAATGACATCACGAAAAGCCTGGGGGCCATGTTGAATCAATTGTTCCATCACTACTTCATATAGGTTAGGGTAATCCGGTTGGGTCATTGGGTTGCCTCCACATTTGCTTAAGTCACAAACATGGAACGACTTGATGGCTCAACATTCAACACCTAATCCAGAAAAACCGGCTTTGGCTTCGTTCGCTACGCTCACTTCGCCTAAGCCAAACGAACATCGCTAAAGAAATAAATTACAGACCTCAGGGTACACTACCCTTACCTGTTTACAACAACGATCACGATGTATTTTAAAACCTCAATTTCCTGTTGTTTAGCGGTTGTCACCGGATCGGTAGGCACTTTTATCCAAAAAACTTAATCATCATCCTCATGATTAGTTTAGTTACAGAAAATTGCATCAACAACACAACGTATCACCATATTAGGAAGTTTTTGCCACTAAAACGGTTGCCCTATTACTTGTCCACATTTAAAGTACGCGACAACTGGTTAACCCAAATCAAACACTATCCCCAATGAAAATTATTACTTGGAACGTCAATGGTATCCGTGCGGTTGAGCGCAAGGGCGAACTTAACAGTTTGCTGGAGGATCAACGCCCTGATGTATTGATGGTTCAGGAAATCAAGGGAACGGTGGAGCAGTTTAGTAAGTTCTTAAGTGAGAATCCAGACTATCAACAGTTTTACAGCAGTGCTGAGAAAAAGGGATATGCGGGCACATCCATTTGGATAAGTACCGCCTTCCTGAAAAACCTTGATAATGTGAATTTCCAAACAACGGTTCCTGATGCACCCAATGCAGATGAAGGTCGAATTTCACACCTTTCTTTCGCTTATAAGAAGAAAAACTGGGATCTGTTTTCAATCTACTTTCCAAATGGCGGAAAAAGCGAACAGGCATGGGTAGAAAAATTAGTATTTTACGATCGTATTCATGACTATATGAATGCCTTGCGGGACCAAGGGCGGCATGTCTTAGTAGGGGGGGATATGAATGTAGCTCACAATGAGATCGATATCGCCCGACCTAAAGCGAATAACGGAAAAATCGGATTTCACCCTAAAGAGCGAGCCTGGATGGACCGGCTCATCGCCGATAAATGGGCCGATGTTTGGCGTCACAATAATCCCGACGTTGCCGAGGTTTACTCCTGGTGGCATGTGATCAGTAAGGGGCGAGAGCGTAACGTGGGATGGCGTATCGACTATTTCCTAATGGATAACAGCGATCTCGATCAAGTAGAAGAAGTAAAGTACTTACATGACCAAATGGGGTCGGATCACTGCCCAATTTCCATTACGATAGCATAATACCAAGATCGGGGAAACGCGGGAGTTGACACGGTCAATCTGTCACACCAAGGCTGCTGATTAAGCCCCAAGCTTGGGTTAGATCTTTATAAAGTTTATGAAGACCGGTACTAACCCAAATGGATGACAATCCTGATTAGGCAGGTATTAGCATATGACAGAAAAATGCTTGGTGGATAAGTTCTCTTCATTATCCATCACGGCAATTTTCCATTCCCCAATGAAGGCCTCAAAGCCGGCTGCTGGATCAAATATTGAGGCTAGGGTAGTGTAATCTGAGGTCTGTAATTTAGCTTTCTATTGCAGCTTCGCTATTGGCTTTGGCGGAGTGAACGTAGAGAGCGAAGCCAAAGCCGGTTTTTCAGGCTTTAGTATTGAATGTTGAGCCATCAAGTCGTTCCATGTTTGTGACTTACGCAAATGTGGAGACAACCCAATGACCCAACCGGATTACCCTAACCTATATGAAGTAGTGATGGAACAATTGATTCAACATGGCCCCCAGGCTTTTCGTGATGTCATTACCGCGATGATGAATCAGGCCATGCAGATCGAACGATCCCAGTTTCTGGGTGCGGTGCCCCATGAACGCAGTGATAATCGCCGTGGCCATGCCAATGGATTCAAACCCAAACAGGTGGACACGACCCTTGGGACGCTAAATCTGTCGATACCCAAGACGCGTAATCACGGTGAGTCCGGGTTTTACCCGCACAGTCTGGAACAGGGACGACGCAGTGAGCGCGCGTTGATGCTGTGTGTGGCTCAGATGTACGTTAGTGGTGTCAGTACGCGCCGTGTGGAGAAGGTACTGGATCTGTTCGGTATTGAGAAAATATCTTCGACTCAGGTGTCCCGTGCAACGGCTTTGCTGGACGATGCCTTGTCAGTATGGCGGGATCGTGGTCTTGGCGAGATACGTTATCTGGTACTGGATGCGCGTTACGAACGGGTCAGGATGGATCATGAGGTGGTGGATGCCGCGGTGCTCAGTGCGGTGGGAATACTACCGGATGGTCGACGAAGCGTACTGGGTGTGCAGATTGCCACCAGTGAAGCCGAGATCAACTGGCGGGAGTTTTATCAGATAACCCTACGCAAGAAAATCTATGATTCAGTTGACGAATTACAGATTGATCTTGACGAGTGGCTTATCAAGTACAATACTCAACGAACTCATCAGGGTAAAATGTGCCTTGGGAGAACGCCGATGGAAACACTCATCGACGGTAAAGCGATCTGGAAAGAAAAGTTTGTAAACTAAACTCTATCTGACAGACAGCTACTGATAAACGGGTAACTGTCAGCTCAAGTCTGAACTTCTACATCTCATGTGTGGTTGGCATCTCTTGAGCGATATTTCTAAGCTCAGTGTTTGAGTTCAATAGGCTAGAACGGCGAATTTATAACAGCTCTCGCAAGATCGGCTTGGTTTGGATCTAAAGCAGAATGCTTTAAGCTCACCTTATTCTCTTCCATCCAATTCTTTAATGGGAATAGGTTGGGGTTGTCAATGTGTCTTTCTATCAGGCTCATGACTCGGTGAAGGTGGCGTAAGTAAACGGGCTTGTTGTCTCTTAGCCAGAGTCGAACGAAAATCCCTGCGACCTTGCAGTGCCGTTGGACCCCCCAAACGGTCAGGTGATGATCAAAATGAGCGCGATTAGTCTCAGGGTTTTGTTCCAGATATCTTTGTTTCATCTCAGCACTCAGCGTCATTGATACATCTCGTCGTGCGTCCTCAAGCAGTGAAACTACATCATATGCAATGGAGCCAATTAGGGCATCTTGGTAGTCCAGAGCCGCGCATTGATCATGTATCAGCATCAAATTGTCCACGTGATAGTCCCGCAGCACTAACGTTGATTGCAGTGGAGGGAGCGCTTGAAATATTTGCTGCCAGGTTGTGCGATAAAGAGACCGTTGTGATGGTTCTAGCTTCATTTTTTTCGTGGCAGGAACATACCAGTCTGCAAATAGATTGGCTTCGTCTATAAAATGCTTGAAGTCGTAGGGCGGTAGTTCAATTTTCTTCGCATTCGGTTGGTTATGTAGTTTTGCGAGCAGATCTATCGCTCTTGGATACAGTTCATAATCGTCACAGCCCTTATTCAGTAAGGTTGTGAAGGTATCATTACCCAGGTCTTCGAGCATAAGAAAGCCGTTTTCGCCATCTTGGTGATATATTTTGGGTGTTCGAACGTCTAAGCTAGCTAAGTGTTTGGTAACTTGAACGAATGGTTTCACATTGGCCGCTCCGCCGATGTCGTCCATCAGCATGGCATGATCAGTACCTTTAGTCAGACGGAAGTAACGTCGTGTTGAGGCGTCGGGAATCAATGCAGAAATCGTTGCCTCCCCCCAGTTATGTTGTATTAGGAATTGTTTTCGTTGGCTGCTTCGATCATTCATGGTGAGTTGTATCTATATGTCATCCTGTAAATGCTTGTTATCTTCATCCAAAGTACAAGGCGCTTGTTTTTATTCAGCCGAAAATTCGTGCCCTGGATCAGGTAACCTCGTCTAAATGATGGCAGCCTTCAATCATCGATATATGAGTGAACGGATTTCTTGCCACCTCTGAGGTGCTTAGGGTGTGCAGTCGGTCGTTTAACTGACCGGGGACAAAGAGGCCTTGAGTCGGTCTTCAAGGCACTTCCGTTGCTCCGTTGATTGAACGGGGTTGCCATCTCTATCGGTAATGAAAAAAGTGTCTTCTGCTTTTTCTCCTACGGTTGAGACCTTTGCAGAGAGCAGTTTGACTTTACACTCCAACAATGCCATTGATACGTGATAGAGCAGCCCCGGACGGTCCTGAGAAACAATTTCCATGGTTGTATGTCGGTTTTTCATGTCATCTGTAAATGTGACGGAGGTGGGGACTCTAAATTGTTTATAAGCCCGAGGTAGTATTCGGTTTGAAGGGGCGTAATTATGCTGGGGAGCAAGCAATAGCTTTCGGATATGGGCGGATTGCTTTTCCAGCGCTGTTTTTTCCAGCGTTTGTCCGTCTCTGTTAACTGTAATGAACACCAATATGGCTAATCCAGAGTGAGTGTGATGGATACGTGCATCTAGGATACTTAGGTTCATTTTCTCCAGTGTCCCCGTGCTTTTTGGCAAGAGGATTTCTGACTCAGGTGCGACAACTAATATTTGCTGCGCTTGTATCTCTTCTCGATGGCGAATTTTAACTAAGGGTAGGTCGGTGACGTTAGCGTTATGTATTTGAAGAGCTTGCCATGCACTGTTTTCTGGGCTGTTTCTTAGAAAGTACTCTTGACCGAGCTGCTCCCAAAATTTTTTCAGTGTTTGAATGGGTATTTCATTGTCTAGTATTTTCTCGATGGCTTTTTTTCTATCCCGCACTCGCTGTGTGGCAGCTTCAACTCCACGGAGCCCGGAACGCAAGCGTCTCGATGTGGCACTATAAAGGTTATGAAGAAGTTGCCCTTTCCATTCATTCCACACTTTAGGGCTAGTACCGATAATGTCGGTGACCGTCAATAAATATAGATTATCAAGGTGTTCCTGATCACCGACTATTTCAGAGAAACGATCAATAACGTGAGGGTCTGAGGTGTCCTCTCGTTGAGCTGTCCATGACATGATTAGATGATTTCGTACTAACCATGCAACAAACTTGGCATCGTATTCAGATAACCCCAAACGTTTGCAAAACGACAACGCGATTTTCTCTCCGACTATTGAGTGGTCTTTTCCACTACCTTTGCCAACGTCATGGCAAAGTGCGGCGAGATATAGACGTTCCCTTCTATTTAAGGTTGCGATAAGCGATCTGAGCGTCGGGAAATTGAGCTTATCGTTTCCCTGAACTAATCCTCTCACGTTACCGACAACGAAGAGTGAGTGCGCATCAACAGTGAAGATATGAAACAGGTCGTGTTGCATTTGTCCGACGATTTTTCCGAATTCTGGGAAAAATGCGCCCAAGACGCCATAATCGTTCATTCTCCGTAGCGCGTGAGTCAACCCTATTTGATGTTCAAAGATATTTAAGAACAATCGTTGATTCTTAGGGTTATGTCGATATTTTCTGTCGATTCGGTGAAGGTTACTTCTCAGTTGACGTATGGTGCTGGCCCTGATGCCTTTGAGTTCTGGGTGTTGTTGTAATAAGTAAAATACTTCGAGGATGGCGCTAGAATCCTGTTCAAATACATCAGGGGTCGAAATTTCCAAAAAACCGCCCACAGATTGGAAGCGTGGGTTGATTTTCATTGGAAATGGTTGTTTATCTGCAAGTATCGCTTCCTGAAAGTGCTGAAGCAGTATTTCATTGAGTAACTGTAATTCTTGGACGGTTCGGTAGTACTGCTTCATCATTTGCTCTACAGCTAAATGATTTTTCCCCTGTTTGTATCCTAACTGTTCAGCCAAGTCTCTTTGATAATCAAAAAGCAAACGGTCTTCACAGCGACCAGACAATTGATGCAAACCATTTCTCAATTTCCAAAGAAAATCTCTACCCTTGATGAGTGATCGATACTCAGATTGACTCAAAAACTGATGATCCACCAGTTCAGATAAGTTACTGGTTCCAAAATATCGATTCGCGACCCATCCAATCATGTGCAGATCTCGGAGTCCGCCAGGGCTTTCTTTAATGTTGGGCTCGAGATTATAGGCAGTGTCACCGAAATGGAGATGACGTTGCTTTTGCTCCTCTAGTTTGCCTTTGAAAAACTGCTCGGCAGGCCATAAATCGAGTGAATGGATCGCTTTCTGGAATAGTTCAAACTGATCATCGGCTCCAATAAGCAGTCGGGTCTCCATCATATTTGTCATGATGGTTAAGTCATTTTTCGACAGTTCAATGACTTCTTTAATTGTGCGTGCGCTGTGTCCGATTTTTAGATTAACGTCCCAGCAGAACTGAACAAATGACTCGATAAGGGTGGAAACAAAAGAATCTGAAGTATCGGGAACCAATATCAGAATATCGATATCAGATTCCAGACTTAGCTCTTGTCGTGCATACCCTCCCGTCGCGACAAGTGAGGGCAAAATAGTGCTGTTGTTAGGAGTGAAGCGATTCCAAATAAAAATGAGTAGATTGTCGATTAGCCAGCTGTGGTGTTTCGCCTGAGCAGCTGCGCTACCACCTTCTAAATGATACTCAGATAGCAGTGTTTTTCCGTGAATCAAGGCGGCCTGAAAAGCCTTGATTTCATCACTGTGGTGAGACTTGTTTCTCGTTAGTGACTTCTTGTCGAGTAGGGCAGAGCAGGTTAACCGGCTCATGACTGGGTCAAAATCTCATGTCCAGTATCGGTGACCAAGATTGTATGTTCCCATTGCGCAGAAAGACTCCGGTCTTTGGTTACCACTGTCCATTGATCTGACAGTAGTTTGGTTTCCTTTTTCCCCACATTAATCATGGGCTCGATGGTAAATGTCATTCCTGATTCTAGTTGGAAGCCGGTGCCGGGCACACCGTAGTGTAAAACCTGTGGGTCTTCATGGAACACGCGACCAATACCATGACCGCAATATTCTCTAACAACAGAAAAGCCGTTGCTTTCAGCATGTTGTTGGATTACGTGGCCGATATCACCGAGCCTGGTGCCTGGTCGAACCAAGTCTATGCCTTTATGCATGCACTCATAACTGATTTGGCAAACCCGTTTGGCCCTGATGGACGGTTCTCCAACGAAAAACATTCTGCTTGTGTCGCCGTGGAATTCATCTTTGATTACCGTAATGTCAATATTGATGACATCGCCTGTTTTCAGTTTCTTTTCTGAAGGGATTCCGTGACAAATAACATGGTTGACTGAGGTGCAAATGGACTTAGGAAAGCCTCGGTAATTCAGTGGCGCGGGGATGGCTTCCTGCTCTTTAGTAATGTAGTCATGGCATATGGTGTTTAGTTGGTCGGTGGTCACTCCCGGTGCTACATGCTGGCCAATCATGTCCAGAACCTGTGACGCGAGACGGCCAACAATGCGCATTTTTTCGATTTCGTCGCAGTTTTTTATCGTTACAGCCATGTTTTTTTCGAATAATTAGTAAATGAGCACGTATGCTCCCAAATTACACTTTTTTCTTCAACTGTTTTTAGTTAAAATCCGCCGCCCTTAGGGCTGGTTCATTTGAGCTGGCCAAAATCCCCACACGGCGATTATGTTCACTTGGGTGCCTAAAGTTTTTGCTCATTAAGCTTGCTGTTAATTTTGAGCTTGGTGACTGTGCTTAAGGTTAGTGAATAGTAACCGTGGAGGTATAACCCACACACAACTAATTACCTAATTATGACTGATGTTTCTATGCGCCAGCTGCTTGAAGCTGGAGTTCATTTCGGACACCAAACACGTTATTGGTCTCCCTCCATGGCCCCCTATATTTTTGGTGACCGTAACAAAATTCACATCATTAATCTGCAGGAAACGCAGCCAATGTTGCAAGAAGCAGTGAATTATCTCGGTGCCATTGCTGCTCAGGGCGGAAAAGTGCTTTTTGTTGGTACGAAACGCCAAGCAGGCAAGATCATTAAAGAGGAAGCAACTCGATGTGGAGCGTCTTATGTAGACCACCGATGGCTTGGCGGTATGTTGACAAACTTCAAAACAGTCAAAAATTCCATTTCGCGCCTTAAAGAATTGGAGCAAAGGATTGATTCCGGTGCCGCGGGTAGATTGAGCAAAAAAGAAGCCCTGACGCTTGAAAGAGAACGGTTGAAATTGGACAAGACGCTTTCAGGTATTAAAGATATGAACGGTTTGCCTGATGTATTGTTTGTCATCGATGTTGAGCAGGAATACATTGCAGTTGCCGAAGCAAATAAGCTGGGTATTCCGGTTATTGCTGTGGTGGATACAAATTGTTCTGTCAAGGGAATTGACTACATTATTCCTGGTAACGACGACTCGACTCGGGCCATCAAGCTCTATATGGTAACGGCTGCAGATGCCATTTTGGCTTCTAAAACAGCATCTCGAGCTGTTTCTGCAGGAAGTGCTGTTGAAGAACATGTGGAAGCTGCGCCGCCGGCAGAAGCTGAACCGGCTGCTGCAGAGCCAGAACCAGTGATGGCTGAGGCTGCTCCAGTAGTAGAGACAGAACCCGTAGTGGAGCAAGTAGTTGAACCTGTAGCCGTGGAAGAAGGTGCTGCGGTAAAGAAAATAAGCAAAAAGAAGGTCGTTCGAAAAAAAGCTGCTGGAGATAGCTAGCAAACTCGGAGGTGAGCCTAGGGATGTCCTGATTCGAATTTTCTGGGCCTCACTATCTGAGGAGACAAAACCCAACTGGTATCTTATGAGCCATGTGGGTTAGCGCTCGAGTTTTGAAAGACTTGAACTGACAACATGAATACAGACTATCCGGAAAAGACGATATGGCGATAACTGCTGCGATGATTAAAGAGCTGCGCGAAAGAACAGGCGCAGGAATGATGGATTGTAAAAACATTTTGGTCGAAACTAACGGTGATATCGATCTTGCGATCAAAGAGCTCAGAAAAAAAGGTGCTGCAGCGGCTGAGAAAAAGGCAGGTCGTATTGCTGCCGACGGTGTGATCGTTTGTGCTGAAAATGATTTATTTGGTGTTATTGTTGAGATCAATTGCGAGACTGACTTTGTTGCCAAAGATGACTCTTTCAAAAAGTTTGCAGCTGACGTAGCAGAGGCGGTACTCAATTCTGACGTTACCGACGTTGAATCATTAGGATCAGTTGCTATTGGTGATATGACAGTGGAAACTGCCAGACAGGAACTGATCACAAAAATAGGTGAAAACATTTCAGTGCGTCGTTTCGAGAAAATTTCCGCTGGTAATGGTATTGTTTGTAGTTATCTGCATGGTGTTCGTATTGGGGTGTTACTTCACTTAAATGGGGGGGCAAAGGAGTTGGGGCATGATATTGCAATGCATATCGCGGCTAGCAAACCACTTTGTGTCTCCGAAGAAGATATGTCTCAGGACGAGCTGGCTAAAGAGAAGGAGATTTTTATCGCTCAAGCAAGTAAAAGTGGTAAGCCTGCAGATATCATTGAAAAAATGATTGGTGGAAGAATGAAGAAGTTCCTGAAGGAGAACACCCTGCTTGGACAACCCTTTGTCAAGAACCAAGAGCAAACAGTGGGTGATCTGTTAAAAAGCTCTGAAGCTTCTGTTGAAAAAATGTTCAGAT
>WLWD01003893.1_pt1 | contig 30780 bp, 19 predicted proteins | sample 6712731 | NCBI WGS metagenome assembly WLWD01 (sample SAMN12718690, study PRJNA576275) | sponge metagenome | isolation source: marine sponge | host: Mycale hentscheli | place: New Zealand: South Island, Marlborough, Capsize Point | collected 2014-11-01
ACACCTCACAATCCTATAAAAATAATTTTGTTATGTTATGGTTTTCTCATCATGTGGCTAATTGCTTTATTGTATCAATTTATTATTTAGCCATTGCTCCATCTCAAACAATTGCCTTATCACATTGCTACTTAGTGCAATTGTAATAGTTTTAGCAGCTTTAACCAGTGTTCTACCTATTATCAATTTGGGAACTTCAAGAAAATGTTTCAAAATATTGCTGGTAATAATAATTTTATTATGTATATTAAGATCTGACTGCTAGTGACTATTTAGACACAACATTATAGCTAATATAATATTTGTGATTTTTATACACATTATTTGTGTTTATCAATGTAAAGCTTCATAAATTTTGCACGCGCGCAGGCTCTTGTTTAGTTCTTCGGCTTTAACCCCAGTTTCTTTAGTCTCGCGTAGCCAGACCCTTTACCAACCGCTAAGCCAGGGGAAAGGGTCTGGTGTACTGACATTGAGCGATTCGTTTTACCACCCCGAAATATTTGGGGTAACCGCAACAATACACGGCTGGGTTAGCTTGAGTAAACTGATAAACTACAAACTATTTAAATCACATAATTATATATGTGTGGAATGAGTAATGTGGAATGAGTCTCATTGTAAAGCTATTGTTGTGTATGTATTTCAATCACCCCCCACCCCCCAAATATACATAATTCCATAGTCAGTTTATCTGACCAATGCAAAATACGTACTTTTACACACATGTGGTTATGACTGCAAAGTGATCATATTATATTAGAAATCTTCATAGAAATCATTCAACTATAGTTTGACTAGTTGTGTGATTTCTATGAAGATCTCTAACATATATATATATCCCACTATATAGTCAATACTACATGGGTGTAAAATGGTGGGGGGGGGGGGGGTATTGAAAGAGTTAAAACCCAAATTACCTTGATAAAAATCTTCCGTACAATCTTGCACGACTATCAAGTTGTATTACAGTAGGCTAGATAGAATAGTCATTCAATATAAATTGAAAGTTAAACTATTTTTTGTCGCTAACAATGTTGAGAATACTGAAGTCTTTGATTTTTTTTGTTCTGTGATCATTCAAAATGTATTATATCAAAATAATATCCAGAACACTCAATCGTTGAGTTAACAATCCTTGAACATGTTCCAGTCAATAATCCTAAGGCACTCATAGTGTGAATTCACAGATATTGTAGTGCACGGGAAGATTATTTGAATAATGGCTCCAAGCAGTGGACTAGATGGGAATTATCTATATAAAGCATTCAATAAGGATAGCATCTCAAGTAAAAATTTCAGTTTTACAACTACCATTGTGTTTACTCATCTCTTAGTCACTTGTATCAGGATCAGCCATCAACTGGACATATGGATGAATTGTTTTATGAAGATCCTTTGACAGACTCTGCATCTGGTGAACCTATTGTCAACTCATCCATCACTCTTTCTTGTGCTGCCTCCAGTCTGCAAGCTAATCACTCTTCACCATTTCCACCAGATGTAGAAATAGTCTTGAGGTCTGTACAAGTTCTGGTGGGCATATTTCGAGATATATTAGGGATTTTATTGAATAGCTTGGTTATAATTCTAGTAGTCAAGTTTAAAAAATTAAAAAACATTTCCTTCGGTATCGCTGTGCAAATAGCTATAGTGAATATTTTGCTGACACTACAATACTCTTGTAATACCATACATGTAGCAGCTGGTCGCTATATTTTTGGCTCAAATTTGTGCATTGCATCAGCGTTTATACTGCTCACTCTCTTCTATCTTCGTAATTTTCTTATATTGACATTTGCATTGGATCGATTTGCTTCCGTTTTTATTCCTTTCCACTATCCCAAATATAGACACAGAATAGTTACTGCTATTTGCATAACATTCTTTTGTATGAGTCTTGGAAATTCTATCATCATAACACCACCCTTCTTAGACTGCTATGAGCTTATTCGCAACACTGAAATTTGTACTTTCTCTCGATCGTGCAACCATTTTTATCACACTAACCCATGATATTCCAAGTTTACTGTTTCCTCCAGTGACATTTTGTCACTCTTTACATAAAGGGTAGAATAATCAAGAAGAAACTCAACAATATGCTTGGACAGAATCAGGTTATGTCAGAAGAAGACTGGAGAGCCTTAAAGACCTTTTCTCTTTTAGTATCAATGGCCATACTTTTCACTGTGGCAATTGTCGGTTATCTGGTCCTCACCTCTTTATTTCCTGAGCTTGGTGTAGTGTATACGCTGTTTGCATCTCTTTTCGATTTCCTTGTGGTAGTGGATCCCATAATTATACTGAGAAATGCTGATGTCAGGGAAGTGTTGGGTCAACTAAAGAAGGAAATCCGAGAATCGTTGTCCCAAAGTGTCAGCGGACATCCTCAGAATGAATGAACTGATGCTATTCCTTCAATATTAGTTTTATAGAAACATGGACTGGTTAATCCTTTTGTTTTTAATTTTCATGTGTGCATTATTAGAAGGATGAGCTTAGTCAGTATTTGAAGTTCATTCTTTTGTATTTTCTATGGATATGTTATTGTACAGCATTCAACAGCTTTTGTTTTAATAATAATGATCATTATACTTGAACTCTACAACATTTAGCTATAGATACGGACATCCTCACAGACATCCTCACAGATATGACATTTTCACAGACACAGACATCCTCACAGACACAGACATCCTCACAGACACAGACATTCTCACAGATACAGACTTCCTCACAGACACAGATATCCTCACAACACAGACATCCTCACAGACACAGACATCCTCACACACACAGACATCCTCACAGACACAGACATTCTCACAGATACAGACTTCCTCACAGACACAGATATCCTCACAACACAGACATTCTCACAGACACAGACATCCTCACAAACAGAGACATCCTCACAGACACAGACATCCTCACAGACACAGACATCCACACAGACATCCTCACAACACAGACATCTTCACAGACACAGACATCCTCGGCTTATAACAATGACAAGGAGCGCATTGACTTACCACCGCCACTAACTCGAATAGTAATGGAAGTCCCTTAAGTTCTCAAGTTTGAACTGCACCCGCAAAAGAATTCAAAACGGTAAACAATTCAATTTCTAGTATGATACGGGTACTTATCGATAAACCAGAGGATTCTGTTTAGTGCATTGTGGGACGGGGTCAACCACATAACTAACACAAAAATGCGAGGGTCAAAGTACAAAATGACATACGTACGTCCATACATATATACAAATAAACTAGTGGTGTGCTTGAGCACAAATGGCGAGCGAGCCTGATAGTTAGGTAACATAAAATGTTACTATGTTTTAGCTTACTTCATGCAAACACTATAATAGCAGTTATGACATTTGATTTCAGAAAACAAATACAAAATCACTCTCTTACCTTATTAATGGTAACTTTTGTAGTATCAAACATCAACCATTCTGATAATCTCAATCACCAGTAACTCTTGAACAAGCTCTCAGCTACGATAAAAAATAAACCAGTGTTAATTAATTGTAATTTTAGCCAACAAATATGGAATTACTACTTACATCATTCTTGAGTATTGATAACTTCTGTAGTATCAAATTGAAGTTACTTTGACCATCGGAATTACCTTGAATTCTTGACAACAAGCTCTCACCTACAAAAACAAAAGACAATCAATTTTAGCACACAAATACACAATTACTTTCTTACCTCATTTTCTTGAGCAGTGGTAACTTTTGTAGTACCAAATTTGAGCCAATCTGACTATTTGAATTTACCAGTCACTGTTGACTAGCTCTTAGCTACAAAAAAGAAAGGCCAGAGTTAATTTTGCATATTTAGCTAACAAATATGGAATTGCGTACTTATCTCAGCTTCCCTCGAGAAGTAGTAGCTTCCATAGCATTAATACTACGGCATTCTGACTACCAACGGCTCTTGACAACCAACAACCGGCACTCCGTATCCCCCCATAAAACGGCGAAGTTTTGAAATTAAGTCTGGAAAAGGGTCTTCAATGCCATAGTAACCTGTCGAATCAACTTTTTGTGTCTTGAAAACAAGCGTTTTAGCAGGAATTTTCTCATACTTTGGAGCTTAAGTATAAAGTAAGGTTTGCTTAATGCTGTAGTTTCAGAATAAACTGGAGTCAAGCCAAAATAGCCATGTTTTTAGGAGAAAAAAGTTCCCCGCGCGCGCGTTTAAAGAGCATACGTACCATCCATACATACATACATACATATATATATATAACATATACCTGATTTTGCATTATCCACCCCTAATACTGTCTCGCTCGCTACGCTCGCTCGCCAACTAGTGATGTGCTTCAGCACAAATGACGAGCGAGCCTAAAGACTATACTATTTTTATATGATTTTGACTTCTAACACTGAAGCTACTGAAATTAAGGTCCAGTTTTTTAATTTCGCATACACGGTAAAGGGATTTCAGTGCCATAGTAACAACTCTCTGCAACTGCTTGAATTGAAGGAAAAAAACAACAAAACAATACACGTTATTTAAAAGTTTATTCTTTAGCTAAGTAGTGGTTGTAACACACAATGCTTTGACACAATTGGACGTGCACCTACACAGACTTACCTTCGCGGTAGTCTAGTGGACAATGTATTTTCAAGTAAATACTGTTGCGCACGGCTTATAACCATGACAAAGAGCGCATTGACTTACCACCGTCACTAACTCGAATAGAAATGGAAGTCCCTTAAGTTTTCAAGTTTGAACTGCAACAGCAAAAGAATTCAAAACGGTAAACAATTCAATTTCTAGGGTGATACGGGTACTGATCGATAAACTAGAGGATTCTGTTTAGCGCAATTTGGGACGGGGTCGACCACATAACTAACACAAAAATGCGAGGGTCAAAGTACAAAATGACATACGTACGTCCAAACATATATACAAATAAATAAATAAATAAACATCCCCGATTTTCGATAGTGTTACCCCTGTAAGTGTCTCGCTCGCTACGCTCACTCGCCAAACTAGTGGTGTGCTTGAGCACAAATGGCGAGCGAGCCTGATAGTTAGGTAACATAAAGTGTTACTATTTTTAGCTTACTTCATGCAAACTATAATAACAGTTATGACATTTTATTTCAGCAAACAAATACAAAATCACTCACTTACCTGATTAATGGTAACTTTTGTAGTATCAAACATCAACCATTCTGATAATCTCAATCACCAGTAACTCTTGAACAAGCTCTCAGCTACGATAAAAAATAAACCAGTGTTATTATTTGTAATTTTAGCCAACATATATGGAATTACTACTTACCTCATTCTTGAGTATTGATAACTTCTGTAGTATCAAATTGAAGTTACTTTGACCATCTGAATTACCTTGAATTCTAGGCAACAAGCTCTCACCTACAAAAACAAAAGACAATCAATTTTAGCCCACAAATACAAAATTACTTTCTTACCTCATTTTCTTGAGCAGTGGTAACTTTTGTAGTACCAAATTTGAGTCATTCTGACTATTTGAATTTACCAGTCACTGTTGACAACAAGCTCTTAGCTATAAAAGAAAGGCCAGAGTTATTTTTGCATATTTAGCTAACAATAATATGGAATTACGTACTTACCTCAGCATCCCTGGAGTAGTAGTAGCTTCCTTAGCATTAATACTTTATGTGCTTACATACGCTTTTCAGAAGTAGTGATAGCTCTCTTAGTACTGACTACAGGTAGCTCTTGACAACTAACAAGCCACACTTCTTAGCCGTAAAAAAGGCGAAGTTTTGAATATAAATCTGGTAAAGGGTCTTCAATGTCATAGTAACCGGTCGAATCAACTTTTTGTTTCTTGAAAAACAAGCATTTTCGCAGTAATTTTCTCACACTTTGGAGCTTAAGTATACAGTAAGGCTTGCTTAATGCTGTAGTTTCAGAATGAACTGGGGTCAAGCCTAAAAAGCCGTGTTTTTTTAAGAAAAAAGTTTCCCGCGCGCTACCTGTTTCTGTTTCGTTTTAGCTCTCCTCCTCCTTGCCCTGTCTTTTTCATTTGTTATCTCTCTCCTTACTAATTTTTCTTCTGGAGTTTCTAACGCCCTCAAAGCTCTTAACCGAGCGTTTCTAACGTTTTTTCTACCTGGCATCGCTACTTCGTACGGCGGGTAAATAAAACAAAATGTTGCTAAGAAGGTTACCCCGCAAGCACGTAGGAGAAAAGGTACACACGTACGCCCACGCAAGAACAAAAACAATTTCTAGACCTAAATAATAATAATATTATTATACTAGTGATGTGCTTGAGCACAAATGGCGAGCGAGCCTAAAGACTACTAGTGATGTGCTCTAATAACACAAAATAACGAAGCGAGCGATGCATGTTCCCTCTAATTGCAGCTATTCCATGCATGCTTGGTGTGGCTACAAAATACTGTCAGATTCTTTACTTTGCTACCTGTTTCTGTTTCGTTTTAGCTCTCCTCCTCCTTGCCCTGTCTTTTTCATTTCTTATCGCTCTCCTTACTTATTTTTCTTCAGGAGCGTTTCTAACGCACTGGGCATCGCTACTTCGTACGGCGGGTAAACAAAACAAAATGTTGCTAATAAGGTTACCCGGTCCGCGCAAGCGCATAGGAAAAAGGGTACACACGTACGCCCACGCAAGAACAAAAACAATTTCTAGACCTAAATATATATATATATATCGCGAACTCATTAGAGAGTCAGCTCCGCTCGCTTCGCTCGCTTCGCTGAATTATGGTGGAAGGCAGATCAAAGCAAAATGGAATAATGAAGAGTTTGGGTACTTCAATACAATTACTAAGATAGCTAAGGATATACTTTGCTCGTTGTTTATGTTTGGGCTATAATAGTTATAAACCAAAATCATTAGTTTTGTATTTCGATTTATAAATCGCATACAAACCTCAATTTTGGTTTATAACTATAACATATATACATATAACATATACCCGATTTTGCATTATCCACCCCTAATATACTGTCTCGCTACGCTCGATTGCCAATAACATATACCAGATTTTGCATTAACCACACCTAATACTGTCTCGCGCGCTTCGCTCGCTCGCCAATAAACAAACATCCCCGATTTTCAATTCTGTTACCCCTGTAAGTGTCTGGCTCGCTACGCTCGCTCGCCAAATATATATATATCGCGAACTCATTAGAGAGTCAGCTCCGCTCACTTCGCTCGCTTCGCTGAATTATATTTTGCTAGAAGAATGATGCAGGTTGAATTTCAAAAAATTCCAACAATTATGCCAAAGCAGAGCAAGTTTGGCATGTGGAGAATAGTATTGTATTTTGTACCTTATTCTATTTTGGTTTTCTACTTCATCATGAATATAATTACTATTCATGAACATAATAGCTAATTCATTATCAACACTTAACCCACTGTAATGTGGTACAAGTGGTTTAGTGTTAAATTCAGGACTGCCTCAAGAGTAATTTTGGCATGCATGTGAAGAAAACTGTATTGTATTTTGTACCTTATTCCATTTTTTCTTCATGATTTAGACCGTATTAAGACAACCTTCATCAATTAGTCATAGTATCTTTGTAAAATATTTTCATTTTTCTCATGAATTGGTTTAATTTCATTTATTAACTTACATATACACTCATTTTCTTTATTCTGGGCAAAAAACTTGTTTGTACATATTTTCAATCCTGATTTTAGTTTTTTATTTAGGTTCTGGACACTCTCATTATAATGCTATTATTGTGTGTACAAATATTAGAAGAATCTTAAATACAATATTGCCGACATTGTCCCACAAGTAGCTATAGCTATTTTACCCCTTCTTGAAAAGAGCGCTTCCCTCAGTCATGCTCCCTCTAACACAGGATCACCTCAACATTATTGTTTGTGCATACAACCCTTTTACACAAACATGCACACTTGTGCACTGGATACACTATGCAAATGAGGAAATGAAGGTGTCTTATTACTATCTTATAACTTCCATATGTAGTAATGTCCAGTTTTTTTGTTTTGCTTTGTTTATTTTCTTTGATTATTGGTTCGTTATAAACTATATGGTATAAGCTGGTTATAAGGTTTAAAATAGAAAGCAGTATATTCAGCAACTTCTAAACAAAAGTAGCTGTAGGTATCTTTCTTATAACAGGACTTCTACATCATGAATTAGTGCAAAATTTACTGGCAATTATGATTTAATTACATCTTAATATTTATTATTATAGGAATGCATTATGTCTTGACAGTTTGACAAACAATAACAAAATAACAATTACATTAAACACGAATATAAAAAAGAATAAACATTAGCAGTCTTGAAGTAGTCCTGAATTTTATTGGCTGTTTGAAATTAGTAGGACTTAAATACCTGTCAGTAACTATAGATGAAGAATTGATTATTTAGCTGGTCATATTGTGACCTTCCAAAAATTGCTTTACCAAATTAACACAATTATAATTACATTTAACCAGTCTAGAAGTAGTCCTGAATTTAATACTAACCAACTTGTACCTCATTACTTTGGGTTCTAGGCTGCTTTGATGAATATGAATACTGCTTCATATCATGAATGAAATCAATAACTTCATTAACTCACTTTGATGCAAGTAATGTGCTACAGCACAAATAACAAGCGAACTGATCTAACTAAAATTTAAATTTGAATTGAAAGAGTGATTTTAACGATCCTATTTTATATTTATCTCAATTTATTACACATGACAGATGTGATCATCCAGGATACACAGTTAATCACCCCCCCCCCCTTAATCCACCCACCCAAATCTTCATCATTCCATGTCAGTCTGCCTGACTAATGCAAAATGTACTGCTATGCCTATGTAGTTATGACTACAATTTGATCATATTATGTTAGAGATCTTCATAGAAATCACACATTAGGTAAAACTATAGTTGATAACTTGATACCACCAGTGAATGGGTGTTAATGGAGATAGTGTTACCCTTTATGATTAAATTCATAGTGGAAACCCACTGCAATGAATTTGTAGTTCAGTTATATAAAGTGCAGGACTTCACCTTATTAGTAACAGCCAGCAGTTTTTAATCCATTTACATCTCAATACTGCATGTAACAGCTATTTTTAATCTACACATAACTGCTGACTGTGGCCATATGAATAATTTTTGGAAGGTCATTATAATGACCTAATGATTACTATACACAGAACTGTTTAAAATAAATGTTAATCTTTAGATATATTGGAGGGTGGAATGGTGGGAGGAGCTACATGGAATCTTTTTATTGTAGACGTATACAATAATTTAACAAAATCATATCAGCGATACAATATCATAACACTGTCCGAGTTTGACAAAGGTACATACATATAATTATCATTTCAGGGAATGGAAATATCCATAAATGTATGGTGACAAAATACAAATCAACTATAATCCCACATCTTCCTCCTTAGTACCTAAGATAATTTGGTTTGCTAGCTGAGTGCCAGTTTTTGAGCTCATCAAATAACTTTAGTAGATCTTGAGGGCAAAACATGTATAGTTTTACCAATAATTAAGTTCCTTTTTGTATCAATATAATATCTTTGTTCTATTCTTCATTTTTGGGATTCTTCTCGTATCTTAGTGATCGTTATAATTGACTTACTTAAAATACTTTCAGAGGAGGCCATAAAGTTCAACATTTGTTACTAAACATGGAAAACTTTTGAGTAACAATAATAAAATACTAAAACTAATTATAATCACTATTATGTACAAGGAATATTTAAGTGGTTCTTTGATGGTCAGAAAGTTTTTTAGGGAACTCAACTATAACAGAAAATAAACAGCATTAAGTGTATAAACTTGTAAGATGTAGTGAAATGAGGAAGTCATGCAGAGACTTTGTGCACGAATATTGTAATTTTTGAGAATATATCACATGCTTCTTTTTGTCATACAAAATAAACTGAGGGAAATATCTAGTAGGATTACTGAAATCCCACCTTCTATTATCTTTACAAAAGGTGTTGATATTACTGTAAAGAATGTACATGGAGAAGTTCGAGGAAAACCGCTGTAATAAAGTAGCAATGAAGCAGTATTTATAGAGCAAGAGTTGAGGACTTAAAATTCACTTTTTAGTTTTTTATTCGTTGTTTTTTAAACCACTATTTTTTTTTTAACTGCAGATATTTGATTAGTGAACGAAGTTTTGGAAGGTCACAAAATGACCAGCTACACATTTCTAGCAAAGCAGTTTTACAAAGAGAGAATAAAATAATTAAAATGATAATTTGTGGCAGTATGTCACCATAACCCAATAATTGATATAATTATTTGAGTAATGCTGAGATAGAAACAAAATATTCCTTTAATTATTTTCCAAAGTAAGTAAAGTATTTCAACAGACAGAAATGACCATAAAAAAGAGCAAAGAAAAACTTACTAAACTACTGTTACTTGCACACAAAATGCAACATGCAATAGTGTAATATTACTCTCATTTCTAATTACATGATTGTATCTTTTTCTGTATTATTTGATTTAATAAATTTCTTAATATTACTTAATTTACATCTTGCTCAATTTTAAAACTTTACTTCTTCTGTAATGGATGAATTAATTGGTGGTCCTTTGTATTATTTCCTTTAATTTGAAATCCATTCGATTTTTAATTATTTTCTATCAATAGCAAGGATGAATTAATGTAACTTTTAAATGGCAGTAATGAACACAAAAGTTGAGTCTATTATATGATACGAGTATAACACATTTATCATGTAACTGTAAATAGCAGAAGTAGAGATTTTAAACCTCCTTGTCCACTGTCATTCTGTCATCCTATTAAAATAACAGTTTGTTTCAGCTTTTGTTCTAACACATGCACCTCTTTATACATCTCTTAACTATACCAATAGCAGTAAGTATACAGTAGTTGGCAATAAATTAAAAGTTTGTAAGATATTAAATGAATTGAGAAGGTTATGTGGAGACTCTCGCAAGAATGTGGAAATTTTAGATGGTATCACTAATGACACTTCGTAAATTGAAGTAATATCTGATATGTTTGCTGAAATCACACTTTCTATTGCCCTGGACAAGGTGTTGATAACACTGTAAACAATGTGAATGATGCATTAATTTATAGCACTAGTGATAATTATATTCATAGTGAAGTTTAATTGGAAAACCACAGCAATGAAGTAGTAGTCAAGTAGTATTTATAGGGCAAGACATTATAACTCAAATTACACTTTTTAACCTTTTTATTCATTGTTTTTTAAACCACTGTTTGTTTAATTCATTTTTTGAATTTTGCCTGAATATGCTAGTTTGAATTTTGGAAGATCATATGACCTGCAGTTTTCAAAATATAATTATATAAAAAAAAATCAGAATAAATGGATACAGTGACAATTTACACTATTCTTTGATTGGCATTGTGTCACCAAGATGTACTTATTTGAATTTGAACTACAAAACTTCATTACAAAGATTAAGATGCAATGCTTTAGAGATAAATCTGGATACATTGAACTATTTGTACTTATCTTGCTGCTTGTACCCATTTAATATTAGTAATTGTAATGACACTTTTGCTGGCTGTGTATTAATTGTAATGATAATTGGTGACGTAATTGTAATAACAATGATTTCTAGACTACTCATTCATACATTAATCTTCTTTATCCATAATGATTCTCGAGTTATAAAAGAATACATATTAATTCTAATGCTGATTGTGATGTATCTGATGAGATGAGCTTTAGAAATGTATAGGTTTGAATTCTTTAATATATTATAAATATAACACAATGTGAGTTATGTCATAATTAATAAGTGTAAAATTTGTGTATAGCTCTATGAAATGTCTGTAAAAATTATAATGCAATGAAATAATTTATAAATGTAACTCCATATGCTGGCTTAAGAATTTAATACACTGTGACCACCAATATGAACTAGTATCCATTGTGAATATTTCTGCGATCCAATTCATTTTATATTATATATGTATTATAAGTATCATACTTATATATATATATATATATATATATATATATATACCACTGGCTGTGGAATGAGTAATGTGGAATGAGTCTCATTGTAAAGCTATTGTTGTGTATGTATTTCAATCACCCCCACCCCCCAAATATACATAATTCCATAGTCAGTGTGGGTCGAAATGCCGCCAATTGTGGGTTGGAAGTCTGACACCACTGTCACCCACTTCAGGCAAGGTAAGTACTCAGGCCCACAGGTAAGGATCAGCACTCAGCAATAAGGTAAGCCACCGAAGCCTCCAACAACTATTCCTTAGAGACTCTGATGACCGCTGCCACCAGAGTTCCTCCCAAGGTAAGCTAGCCCGCCTGAAGTATTAATTCAGTGGTTGGGTTTAACTAAGTCATAGGGGAACTGAATGGACGCATGCGTGTCGTAGTTTAAGTACTAAGGGACACGCATGCGTACAAATAAAATGAGGTGTGGTCACCGGAAGTCCGGGATAGAACCAAACAAAATGACATGCGCATACATACATAAATCACACTATGCTTATAATACGTACAGAATTGTTATTCATGACACAACACAAATGTTCTCTTCATGCACTACTTCTGATTCAGTCAATTAATTTAGTATGTAGTTGTTCTCCAATGAAATGCTCAAGAATTCAAATTGATCCATTGCTTTTCTGTTGCGCAAGTGTTTAAAACTTCATATAAGATCATTTAATACAGCGATGTGTGTGTGTGAGTTTGGTATTAGATTTACACACATCATGTGTGCTTTTGCTCTTGATTTATACACATCATGCGTGTTTTCTTTTACATTATTACACGTCAAGTGTGTGTTCACTGTTACAACAATGCACATCATGTGTGTGTTTGCTATTAAATTAATGCACATCAAGTATGTGTAGTCACTTATAGATTTATACACATCATGTGTGTGTTATCTCTCTTAGATATATACAGGTCATATGAGAGTGTTTGAAATTAGATTTATCATGTGTGCGTTCACACAATACATTTATTCATATTTTGCACTGTGTATGTTTTTATTATTCTTATAATATGAATGTATCACGTGTGTTGTGTGTTATAATTTGTTTAAATTTATTTACAATTATTAATATAGTGTGTTTCATTTGTTATTGTTATTTTGTGTGTGCAGAGTTTTCTGGAAATAATGTCAGAAAGGTGGATAAAAACAGCGTATTTGTACGTCATTCACCTTTATACATGTAGAATTTCTGAAACAAATTTATTGATGAACTGAACTATCGAATAAAAGCCTTCATCAAAAAGTCATCTGAGAGCTTAAAGGTGTGTTTGGTTTCTTATACGGAGTGAAGCTCCTTGAGAATGTAAATATGGCTGCAAGTTTGTTGGTAAATATGGAGATGAAAAATCACTTTTAAATGATTTAATATTATTTCAAACAATTAAATCAATTTTGGACTGCCTGGATATAATGCATTCATTATAATGAAAAAATATAAATAATTAATGAAATCATAAATGTTATTAAATTTTGTAATAATCCAGAAATAAGAACTGTCGTAAGAATAATGCCTATATTTTTTAGAGATAAGCTGAATGTTTGAAGCCTCATAACTAATATACATTGAATAGCTTATAACGAACCAATAAGCTATATATAAGCTGGATGTATACTACATATTAGCTCATTATATTTGCAGTATAAGGAAGTAATAAGAAATTAGTACGACAACATATATTGACTCATTTGCATAGTGTGTATATGTATGTATAAATTGAGTGTGTGTTACTAATAAGTAATATATAATACTTATAGCACGAGTCAGAGTACAATAATATGGGAAAATATTTTACGAGCACGCAAAATATTTTCACGAGCCAAAGGCGAGTGAAAATGTGGCGTGAGAGTAAAATATCATTCCCATATTGTACGACGAGTGTGATAAGTGATTTATTGCTGCCTTGATATTTTTCTCAACCGGTTACAATTCAATTTTCATTGATTTTACTCGCTACGCGCATGCGTAGTGTACCGTACAATATAAACCGTACAATATGGGAGAATACAGAACGCTCGCGTGATGCGGAAATATTCAAGTAAAAATATCAAAGCTGCAATAAATATATATATAATGTGTACAAAAGAATGCTGGAGACACAATAATATATATATATATAACATGTATATAATACTTATAGCACGAGTCAGAGTACAATATGGGAAAATATTTTACGAGCACGCAAAATATTTTCACGAGCCAAAGGCGAGTGAAAATGTGGCGTGAGAGTAAAATATCATTCCCATATTGTACGACGAGTGTGATAAGTGATTTATTGCTTCTTTGAAGTTTTTCTCAACCGGTTACAATACAATTTTCATTGATTTTACTCGCTACGCGCGCGCTACAAGTAGCGTACAATATAAACCGTACAATATGGGAGAATACAGAACGCTCGCGTGATGCGGAAATATTCAAGTAAAAATATCAAAGCTGCAATAAATATATATATAATATAAATATTGAAATAATAATACATAATACATAATTACAATGATAATGAATATAGGCAATGATGGGGAGGATCCACACCACTGTAATTTTTCTAAATTAACATTAATATTATTAACGGTGAACATAAAAATTAAAATTTTAATTGGATGAGCTTGCTGGTCATTTGTGCTAAAGTATATCACTAGTGTTAATTTGAAAGGAGTTAATGAAAGTATAACTGCTGTAATCATATTCATTAATTTGGTAACAGAACCCACTGTAATGAGTCACAAGTTGATTGGTATAAACTTCAGGACTACATCAAGGCTGCTAACTTTTTTTGTGTAACTGTAATAGTGTTATTAATATAAAACCAATAATTTTTGTAAGATCAGAAAATGACCTGCATAATAATCAATTCTTGTTCTATAGTTAAGGGCAGTCATGTACTTCCTACTCATTCCAAAAATCCAGTCTTAAACTGGATTGCTCATAATTATTTGTCACTATTTAGAATATGGCTCCTTCCATTATTCCACCCTGAGATATACACATATCTACAGAATAACTTATTTTATTTATTTGAAACTGTTCAGTGTATATAATCCTTAGGTCATTAGGCAACCATCCAAAAATTATTTGAAAGCCCACTGCCAGGAATTATGGGTAGATTAAAAACAGCTATTACATGCAGTATTGAAACATTTAAAACTGCTGGCATTTCTAATAACATGAAGTCCTGCTCTATACACAGCTGAACTAGAACTTCATTGCAGTGGGTTTCCACTATGAATTTAATCATAAATGATAATGCTATCTCCATATACACCCCATTCATTGGTGATATCAAGTTATCAACTATAGTTTGACTAGTTGTGTGATTTCTATGAAGATCTCTAATATAATATGATCACATTGCAGTCATAACCACATGTGTGTAAAGTACGTATTTTGCATTGGTCAGACCAACTGACTATGGAATTATGTATATTTGGGGAGTGGGGGGTGATTGAAATACATACACAACAATAGCTTTACAATGAGACTCATTCCACATTACTCATTCCACACATATATATATATACCACTATATAGTCAATACTACATGGGTGTAAAATGGTGGGGGGGGGGGGGTATTGAAAGAGTTAAAACCCAAATTACCTTGATAAAAATCTTCCGTACAATCTTGCACGACTATCAAGTTGTATTACAGTAGGCTAGATAGGACAGTCATTCAATATAAATTGAAAGTTAAACTATATTTTGTTGCGAACCATGTTGAGAACACTGGAATCTTTGATTTTATGTGATCATTAAAAATGTAAATTATATCAAAATAATATCAGAACACATCAATAGTTGAGTTAACAATACCTTGAACATGTTCCAGTCAATAATCCTAAGGCACTCATTGTGTGAATTCACAGATATTGTAGTGCATGGGAAGAGTATTTGAATAATGTCTCCAACCAGTGGACTAGATGGGAATTATCTATATAAAGCATTACAATGAGGACAGCATCTCAAGTAAACATTACAATTTTTACAACTACCATTGTGTTTACTCACCTCTTAGTCACTTGTATCTGGATCAGCCATCATCTGGACATATGGATGAATTGTTTTATGAAGATCCTTTGACAGACTCTGCATCTGGTGTACCTAATGGAAACTCATCCATCACTCTTTCTTGTGCTGCCTCCAGTCTGCAAGCTAATCAATCTTCACCATTTCCACCTGATATAGAAGTAGTCTTGAGGTCTGTACAAGTTCTGGTGAGCATATTTCGAGATATATTTGGGATTTTACTAAATAGCTTGGTTATAATTCTAGTAGTCAAGTTTAAAAAATTAAGAAATATTTCCTTTGGTATCGCTGTGCAAATAGCTATAGTGAATATTTTGCTGACACTACAATACTCTTCTACCACCATACATGTAGCAGCTGGTCGTTATATTTTTGACTCGAATTTGTGCATTGCATCAGCATTTGTACTGCTCACTCTCTTCTATCTTCGTAATTATCTTATATTGACATTTGCATTGGATCGATTTGGTTCCGTTTTTATTCCTTTCCACTATCCCAAATGTAGACACAGAATAGTTACTGCTATTTGCATAACATTCTTTTGTCTGAGTCTTGGGAATTCTATCATCATAACACCACCCTTCTTAGACTGCTACGAGCTTATTCGCAACACTGAATATTGTAATTTCTCTCGATCGTGCAACCATAAATGTCAGATTTATGACATTTTTATCATACTAACCCATGATATTCCAACTTTACTGTTTCCTCCAGTGATATTTGTCGCTCTTTACATAAAGGGTAGAATAATCAAGAAGAAACTCAACAATATGCTTGGACAGAATCAGGTTATGTCAGAAGAAGACTGGAGAGCCTTAAAGACCTTTTCTCTTTTAGTATCAATGGCCATACTTTTCACTGTGGCAATTGTCGGTTATCTGGTCCTCACCTCTTTATTTCCTGAGCTTGGTGTAGTGTATACGCTAATTGGATCTCTTTTCAGTTTCCTTGTGGTAGTGGATCCCATAATTATACTGAAAAATGCTGATGTCAGGGAAGTGTTGGGTCAACTAATGAAGGAAATCCGAGAATCGTTGTCCCAAAGTGTCAGCGGACATCCTCAGAATGAATGAACTGATGCTATTCCTTCGATATTAGTTTTATAGAAACATGGACTGGTTAATCCTTTTGTTTTTCATTTTCATGTGTGCATTATTACAAGTATGAGCTTAGTCAGTATTTGAAGTTCATTCTTTTGTATTTTCTATGGATATGTTATTGTACAGCATTCAACAGCTTTTGTTTTCAGAATAATGATCATTATACTTGAACTCTACAACATTTAGCTATGTATAAAAATGTAGATACCTCTGATGTACTACTGATAGTTACACATAAATAAGAGCAAACCATGAAGACTAGTTACAGCTGTGCCAAGCTGAATTAGGCCACAACAAATTGCCAAAAAAAGTATTAGTTATTTCCGAGTGGAATTTTGTTAGGCAATGTTCATCTACAATTGTAAAGGGTTGAATGTCAGGTGTCATTCCAGATTCAGGTATCGGCTTATTATGAAAGGGAAACCTACGTGCCATACTATTAAGCAGCATAGAAGATGGTGTGACCACCAAGCAAACACATACATGCGAGGTTCAGCGTTCGTCTACACATTATAGATAAACAAACAAATATCCCTGATTCTCAACTGTGTTATTCCCCTCAAAGACTGGTATTGATATCCTCACAGAAACAGGGAATGTTTATGTGTCTATGAGGAAGACTGTCGGTGAGGATGTCATATATGTGAGGATATCTGTGAGGATGTCCATATCTGTGAGGATGTCTGTGTCTGTGAGGATGTCTGTTGTCTGTGAGGTTGTCTGTGTCTGTGAGGATGTCTGTGTCTGTGACAATGTCTGAGTCTGTGAGAATGTCTGTGTCTGTGAGGATGTCTGTGTCTGTGAGGATGTCTGTGTCAGTGAGGATGTTTGTGTCTATGACGATGTCTGTATCTGTGAGGATGTCTGTATCTGTGAGGATGTCTGTGTTGTGAGAATGTCTGTGTCTATGAGGATGTCTGTGTCTGTGAGGATGTCTCTGTTTGTGAGGATGTCTGTGTCTGTCAGAATGTCCGTATCTGTGAGAATGTCTGTGTTGTGAGGATATCTGTGTCTGTGAGGATGTCTGTGTCTGTGAGGATGTCTGTGTCTGTGAGGATGTCTGTGTCTGTGAGGATGTCTGTGTTGTGAGGATATCTGTGTCTGTGAGGATATCTGTGTCTGTGAGGATGTCTATCTGTGAGGATGTCTGTGTCTGTGAGGATATCTGTGTTGTGAGGATGTCTGTGTCTGTGAGGATGTCTGTGTCTGTGAGGATGTCTGTGTCAGTTAGGATGTCTGTGTTGTGAGGATGTCTGTGTCTGTGAGGATGTCTGTGTTTGTGAGGATGTCTGTTGTGGACCTGGCTCTGTAGTGCGCGATGCTCACGACAAACTGGAGGCCTGCAATAAGCGCTGCCATCAGAGTTCAGCTAGAGAGCTAGGGTTCTCACTTTGAGCTTTAATAAAACTACGTTGGACTGAACTGAACTTACAACACGTGGTCACGGGTGTTATATAAGTCCACCCACAAAACCGACCAATGAAAATAATACAGGCAATCAACATCTCACACAAATGACCAAATATGGGCACAACACTAACAACTGTTCATGCGCAAGGCACGCAGTCTAAACATCTTCTGACTTCTCTTCAAACTTCTTATCTTCTACTAATATGGGCTGGCCCACATCTGTGTCTGTGAGGATGTCTGTGTTGTGAGTGTGGAGAATCTGCTTCTGTCTAAGATTGGCAGGGCAAATCTTTCTAACACCTCCTGGCACAGCAGTTAAGGTCGCTGCCACCTGACTTCTGTAGTAATGTGTTTTGCTATAAATGCCGACCTATAGCTACCCTTCACTGTAATCTCTCAAGAATCAGACGAAGTGCAGATTTTGGAGTAAATAATATACAGTAGTTAATAAAGATACAAGGGTTGCGTGAACATATACAGAGTGTCTCTTGCATGAGCAAACATCAACCTATATATGAAGTGTGTTGCTCATGCTCACAAAACTTAAAAATGGCATGATTCACAAATAATGAGTTTAATAGGTTTCCATTAGCTAATGCAAAATGAATTAAGTTACTTGTTTGTCATGACAATGTTCTTTGTTGTGGAGTGTCACTGCTGTTGAGATGGTGGTGTGAGGATGTCTGTGTAGTGAGGATGTCTGTGTCTGTGAGGATGTCTGTGTTATGAGGATGTCTGTGTTGTGAGGATGTCTGTGTCTGTGAGGATGTCTGTGTCTGTGAGGATGTCTGTGTCTGTGAGGATGTCAGTGTTTGTGAAGATGTCTGTCTGTGAGGATGTACTTAGTAAAACATCAACTTGGATTGCTGAAATCCCACTATCATTTGTCCATACAGAAATTGTTGATAACTATTGAAAAGAATGTAAATGGTGTGTACAGAGTTACGAATGCTGTGGCAATATTTTCTAGAAATTATGTCAGTGTATTTGTACGTCATCCACCTCTAGACACGTGGCTAGCTTCTCATCAAAGTTGTTGGCCTCCATGTGAATTGACTTCAAGTTCACCAAACATTGCAGGATGGATAGTTTGAGTGCAACTGGCTCCACTCTGTTCTCATTTCTTGCTCTTCGTCAATTTCTGTTGCATTAGTTTCAAGTAGGTTTTGATGAATTTGGTTGAAGGGTTTGCTATTGGGCTGAACAGACTCAGACTGATGCTTAAAAGTAGCAATGTCAAAATTAATGTGGAAGGATGAGCATCCAGGAGGTTCTCATGTATACAAAGTACACTGGAGATAGCACCACCATATTATGCAGAACGACTTTTCTTCATAGCTTCCATGATGATTGATGTAGAAGTGTTGGGTAAATGATATATAGCAGTTGAGTTGAGTAGAGATGAAGAATAGGATCCACCAATAGAGTTAGGTAATCCTCCTCGAAGGACCATTCAATGTTATGTAAATCCACTAGTAATAATGGATTGCCCTCTGTAACTGGGTTGTAAGGGCCAGCTATGTGCAGAAATAGCAAGTTATACTTAACTAAAACTTTATCTTTAGAAAAACTGAGAACGAACAGAGAGTGAAATGATGCAAGGTTCTGGTTTATATAGTGGGATGAGGAAAAGTGAGCATGAGTGGAAAATATACATACATAATAAAATAAGTGTTTGCATGAACATGTGTGTAACTGTTCCACAAACTATTTAAATCACATAATTATACAGAATAAATGGAGCATCAGGATGAGTGTCAATGGATCATTGTTTATTTAGATGCAGGAGAGGCTGACTAGTAGGTGTGGTGTGAGAAGGTAGGTAAAGTGAATAGGTGAGAAGTGGGTAAAGTTGTAAGAATAATGTGAGTCTTGAACACTGAAATCCCTTTACCTTAACAGATACGTAATATAAAATCTCATACCATTTTTTTAGTTGCTTGAGTGTGTGAAGTTAAAATTAATAGTACATTTAATTATTTTTTGTTCCATGGTAATGAGATATCTCAAGTTATTACATAGTGTAATCTCACACTGTTTCATGGCAAGCTCATTGCCCATACTACAAGTTTATTGGACAACATGTAATTATAGCAATGATTGTAATCTATATTACTATGTTCTGTGGCAGGACAAATCTCTCAGTCAATAGCTTGAAAGTTTTACATTAACTTGAATTTCATTGGAACACAATTAAGTTCCATAGTTGGTCTCAGCTATGTATGAAAGAGGATCTTCTGTTTTGGCCATTATACCACTGGCACTTGGCTAGAGAGCCAGAATGATTCAAACCTCAGTATCATTTGGAATATCAGCTGAACTTCAAACTTTAAAAATCAAAATTGTCTTTTTGTTAAATCTTGATCTCCTCACTCTTCACTCTGCATAGTGACAAATTGAACGGTCCATTTTGAGACTGGCTCTTTGGAATGAGTAGGAAATAAATGACTGCACTTACTTACAGCTGAAGAATTGATTATTAAGCAGGCCTTAAACATGAATATAATAAAAATGGTAAAAAGAATTAGCAGTGTTGAAGTAGTCCTGAATTTTGTATTAATCAACTTGTACCTCATTACTGTGGGTTATGTTAAGCTGATTTAAAGAATATGATTATACTGCAATCTTAAATGAAATCAATAACTTATTTAACTTCCTTCACATTGATTCTTGTGATTTGCTTCAGTACACATGGAAAGCAAGCTAACATCTAGATGTATGTATTTGTTTTGGGAATCCTCCCCACTACTTCACCTACATATTTTCATATCACAATTATTATTATTTTTATTTTTTTATTTTTTCTTCTTTTTCTTCTTCTTATTTTCTATTATTATTATTATTATTATTATTATTATTATTATTATTATTATTATTATTATTATTATTAGTATTATTATTATTATTATTATTATTATTATTATTACTAATTATTATATAATCATACTTATCTTTTCCTTATGTAAATACTTATAAGTGTGTTGACCTTGGTCTCAACTATGTATGAAAGAGAATATTACGTTATGGCCATTATACCACCTGCACTGGGCTAGAGCCCAAATTGATTCAAACCTCAGTATCATTTGGAATATCAGCTGAACTTCGAACTTTGGTGAAAATCAAAATTATCTCTTTGTTGAATCTTAAACTTCTCATTGTTCATTCTGAATAGTGACAAATATGAGCAACCTAATATGAGGTTGGCTCTTTGGAATGAGTAGGAAATAAATGACTGCACTTAACTACATCTGAAGAATTAAGTAAGTACAGCTGAAGAATTGATTAAGCAGGTCATATACTGACCTTCCAAAAAATTTAAGCTCTATCCAGGCACAATTACAATTACACTAAACACAAATATAAAAAATGATTAAAAAAATAATCAGTCTTGAAGTAGTCCTGAATTTTATACTAATCCACTAGTACCACATTACAGTGGGTCCAGTTAATGAAACTTAATGAATATGATTACTGCCTTCATTGACTTTCTTTACATTATTCTTTATTGATGTAAATTTCTAATAAGATTGCTGACATCACACTTTCCATTGTCCTAACAAGTGTTGATAATATTATGTACATGAATAGTAATTGTATTCATGATGAAGTAGGATGAAAAACCACTGCAATCTAGTAGATATGAAATATATATAGTGCAAGACTACACATCCTAGTTCCACTTTTTAATTTTCATTTATTTTTTAATACCGTGTTTATATTATTTCTTTTTTCCTTTAATTAATATCAGAAAACTGTATTGTTTTTGAAGGTCAAAAAAGGACCTGCTATGTGATTTCTACAAACTATATTGTTATTGAAAGTAAGGATTGAAGTAGCTATAGAGTTTGAATTTACACATTTTTAGACTATGTGTGAGCGGCCACTTTTATTTAACACAAAATTAGCAAAATAGCTCTAATATTATAAAATTAATGTTTAAAATCTCATCACAGCTATATTGAGTGAGTGTTCTCATTGCTTAATCATGGCAAGATCTTTATTTAATTATAGATAACATTTTTTAAATTAAAGGTTTTTATAGAAGCTTATGGTAAATTTTAGTGTTTAATGTATCCATTACTTATACTCACTAACGACTGCCACAGCTTATGAGTTTACTAAATGTATACAAGAGACGTAGAATGGCTGGGTTGTTACTAGTTTTATTATTATTATTCACTTGAGAGACTAATTATTAAATTATCGTGGAATACCCTTAACGACCTTCCAAAAATTAGTTCACCAAATAACTGTAGTTAAAAACAAAACAAAAAAAACGTGGTTCAACAAACAATAAATTAAAACCTAAAAAGTGAATTTAAAATCCTCAACTCTTGCTCTGTAAATAATGCTTCATTACTACTTTATTACAGTGGGTTTTATTTAACTTTACTATGAATTTAATTATCAATAATTTAATAATCAATGTCTCCATGTACATTATATATAATATCGAAGTATCAACATATTTTAGAAAGAATGGACTTTACTTTATAATGCCATCAAATTATTGTGTATGACAAAAAGAAGCATGTGATATATCTACTCTTAAAAATAACCATATATTCTGGCATAATATCTCTGCATGACTTTCTCATTTCACTATATCTTACATGTCTATATACTTAATGCTGTTATGTTTTGTGTCATAGTTGAGTTCCTAAAAATACCTTCTGAGGAGACAACATTGAAATATTTATTTAGTTCATTGTCAATAAACACAAAAAACTTGTGAATAACAATAATACAATAAGAACACTAATTATAAAAAGTAATAATTAATATTTACTGTACAAGAAATATTTAAGTGGTACTTTGATGGTCTAAGTAAGTTCTAGGTATGGTGTATCTCATTCTTGCACATACACAGCAAGAGCACTTTAGGCTCTCACTTTAATTAATTAATCTGTGACATTTTGGTTTTAATTACTTATTTAATTAAATTAACATTATTAATTTCCTTGTTGCTCATTTATTATTACTTATCTACATTTTCAAACAATTTGGAGTTGTTTATATCTTTGAAATCCAATAAGCAAGCATGTTGGATTTCATAGATATAAGCATAGTAAACAAAACGAGAAGGTCTTGTAGAGACTCTTGCAAGAATGTGGAAATTTTAGATGGTATATCACTGATGAAATTATGTTAATTGAGGTAATAATTAGATAGGTTTGCTGAAATCACACTTTCACTATTTCAGTATCAACACCTATGTTGCAAACGTATGTTGTATGTTTTAAATTGGTTTATTGGGTATTATTCCTTCAAATATGCTTATTGGCATGCAGATATTTTACTCTAAATTTACTTTGTGCTATTATTTTGTTAGAGTCAATGGATGTATAAAGTAGGTGTTTGAAAGTAAGATGTGGTGATATTTGCAACAAACTTTTGTAGTTCAAATTCAAATAACTAAATCAATTATATGGTCAAGTTGACACAATGTAAACCAAGAACCTAAGTTTAAATCTTCACTTTAACCATTTCATTTTTTTGTTATATTTACATTTTGAAGCAAATGCCAGCAGGTCATTATATGACCTTCCAAAAATTAGGATCAAAAATTCAAATAATTCAATCAAACAAGAAAACTAACTAACAGTAATTTAAAAACTAATGAATAAAAAAGTTAAAAAGTGTAATTTGAGTTATGATGTCTCACACTACAAATACTACTTGACTGCTACTTTATTGCTGTGGGTTTCCATCTATGAATGTAATTATTATTCATGCTATCAATCAATGCCACATTTACATTGTTTACAGTAGTATCAACACCTTTGTCCAGGACATTAGAAAGTGTAATTTCAGCAAACCTATCTGATTTTACCTCAATTTATAAAATGTCATCAGTGACATACCATCTAAAATTTCCACTTTCTTGCGAGAGTTTCCACATGACCTTTTCATTTGGTTTACTATCACACAATTATTTTTGAATTTATTGCCATCTATAATTAGTGCTATTGCTTGAATTAAGAGATGTATAAAATAGGTGGACTTGGTGGAAAGTAAGCTATATTTCAATGCTGCATGTAACAGTTGTTTGTAATCTCTCCATAACTCCTGGCATGGCCATTTGAATCATTTTTGGAAGGAAATAAAATGATCTGTACCCTGAACAATTTCAAATAAAATTAAAGCTATACTGAAGTGTACATCTCAGGGGGAGGAATAATTGTCATGGAATCTATTTAATGTAGAATTATACAATTTAATTAGATCAAATCAGCAATACAATAACACTGTACAAGTAAGACAAATGTGCACACATGTAACATCCCGCATCTTCCTCCTTGTACTTGAAATAATCTGGTTTTCTAGCTGAATGTCCAGTTGATGAGCATATCAAATAAATTCAGTATAGATCCTGAGTGGAATGAAGAGCGATTTGTTTTGCTGAAGAAGATGGAATATTTGCTATACCAAACCTAACTCAATATCTTGAAGTCCCTACATTAACTTGAGTTCATTGTAATGGAACCAGATTTGGCCTCAACTATGTATGAAAGAGGATGTTCAGTTATAGCGGTGAAAAATATTGGCCCTGGACTAGAGCCCGAATTGATGCAAACCTCAGCATCATTTGGTATATCAACTGGACTTCGAACTTTGTGGTGAATATCAAAATGGTCTTTTGGTTGAATTCCTCATTCTTCATTCTAAACAGTGACAAATATGAGCAGTCCAGTTTGAGACTAGCTTTTGGAATGAGTAAAGAAATACATGACTGCCCTTAACTATAGAAGAATAATTGATTATTATGCAGGTCATTTTCTGACCTTCCAAAAATTATTGGTCTTATATTAATAACACTATTACAGTTACACAAACATGAATATAAAAATGTATTAATGGTCCTGAAGTTTATACCAATCAACTTGTGACTCATTACAGTGGGTTCTGTTAAGCCAAATTAATGAATATGATTACTGCAGTCATAAAAAAAATTAATACCTTCATTAACTCCCTTCAAATTTATACTAGTGATGTGCTTAAGCACAAATGACAAGCAAGCTGATCTATTTAAATTTTAAATTTATATATTCACCATTAATAATATTTATGTTAATTAAAAAATCATTACAGTGTTGCGGATCCTACCCATCATTGCCTACATTCATCATCATTATTATGTATTATGTATTATTATTATTATTATTATGTTATATTATATATACACATGATTATAATATATTATTATTGACAACACACCATCCTTTTACACATACTTGTGCACTGGATTCACTATGCAAATGAGACAATATATGCCATCTTCTTAATATCTTATAACCTCTTTATACTGCAAGTATAAGATGAGCTTATATGTAGTATACATCAAGCTTATATATAGCTTATTGGGTTCATTATAAGCTATTCAATATAAGCTTGTTATGAGGCTTCAAATAATAGAGTATATTCAGCTTATCTTTTTCATATAATTATCTAAAATAACTGCAGGTCATATTAAGACCTTCCAAAAATTGGTACTACATATACAGACAACAATTAAATTAATGAAATAAACAAACAGTGGTTTAAAAAGACTATGAATGAAAAGGTTAAAAAGTGAAATTTGAGTTATAAAATCCCAATACTATAAATACTACTTGACTAATACTTTATTGCTGTGGGTTTCCAAATTAAACTTCACTATGAATATAATTATCATTCATGCTCTAAATTAATGCCTAGTTCACATTGTTTACAGTAGTAGCAACACCTTTGTCAGGGTCAATACAAAGTGTAATTTCAGCAAACCTATCCAATTATTACCTCAAGTGTCATCAGTGATATACAATCTAAAATTTCCACATTCTTGCAAGAGTCTCTACATGACCTTCTCGTTTCGTTTACTATGCTTATATCTATGAAATACAACATGCATGCTTAATTGCTTCATCGTTGCTTGCATATTGGATTTCATAGATATAAACAACTCCCAATTATTTGAAAATGTAGATAAGTAATAATAAATGAGCAACAAGGAAATTAATAATGTTAATTTAATGAAATAAGAAATTAAAACAAATATGTCACAGATTAATTAACTAAAGTGAGAGCCTAAAGTGCTCTTGCTCTACATGTGCAAGAATGAGATACACCTTACCTAGAACTTACTTAGACCATCAAAGTACCACTTAAATATTCCTCGTACAATTAATATTAATTATTACATTTTATAATTAGTGTTCTTATTGTATTATTATTATTCACAAGTTTTTTGTAAAGTCATGCAGAGATCTTATGCCAGAATATATGTTTATTTTTGAGAGTATATTATATCACATGCTTCTTTTTGTCAGAATAAATTGAGGGAAATATTTAGTAGGATTACTGAAATCCCACCTGAGTAGTAGGATCACCTTCCATTGTCTTTCCAAAAGGGGTTGATATAAACTTCTAGACTACATGAAGACTGCTAATTGTTTAATCCATTTTTATATTCATGTTTGTGTAACTGTAATAGTGTTATTAATGTAAGACTAATAATTTTTGGAAGGTCTGAAAATGACCTGCATAATAATCAATTCCCACCATTCCACCCTCCAATATTATCTAAAGATTAACATTTATTTTAAACAGTTCTGTGTATAGTAATCATTAGGTCATTATAATGACCTTCCAAAAATTATTCATATGGCCACAGTCAGCAGTTATGTGTAGATTAAAAATAGCTTTTACATGCAGTATTGAGATGTAAGTGGATTAAAAACTGCTGGCTGTTACTAATAAGGTGAAGTCCTGCACTTTATATAACTGAACTACAAATTCATTGCAGTGGGTTTCCACTATGAATTTAATCATAAAGGGTAACACTATCTCCATTAACACCCCCATTCACTGGTGGTATCAAGTTATCAACTATAGTTTTACCTAATGTGTGATTTCTATGAAGATCTCTAATATAATATGATCACATTGTAGTCATAACCACATTATATAGTCAATACTACAATGATGCAAGGTTCTGGTTTATATAGTGGGATGAGGAAAAGTGAGCATGAGTGGAAAATATACATACATGGTAAACTAAGTGTTTGCATGAACATGTGTGTAACTGTTCCACAAACTATTTAAATCACATAATTATACAGAATAAATGGAGCATCAGGATGAGTGTCAATGGATCATTGTTTATTTAGATGCAGGAGCGGCTGACTAGTAGGTGTGGTGTGAGAAGGAAGGTAAAGTGAATAGGTGAGAAGTGGGTAAAGTTGTAAGAATAATGTGAGTTGTTTGAACACTGAAACCCCTTTACCTTAACAGATACGTAATATAAAATCTCATACCATTTTTTTAGTTGCTTGAGTGTGTGAAGTTAAAATTAATAGTACATTTAATTATTTTTTGTTCCATGGTAATGAGATATCTCAAGTTATTACATAGTGTAATCTCACACTGTTTCGTGGCAAGCTCATTGCCCATACTACAAGTTTATTGGATAACATGTAATTATAGCAATGATTGTAATCTATATTACTATGTTCTGTGGCAGGACAAATCTCTCAGTCAATAGCTTGAAAGTTTTACATTAACTTGAATTTCATTGGAACACAATTAAGTTCCCATAGTTGGTCTCAGTATGTATGAAAGAGGATCTTCTGTTTTGGCCATTATACCACTGGCACTTGGCTAGAGAGCCAGAATGATTCAAACCTCAGTATCATTTGGAATATCAGCTGAACTTCAAACTTTAAAAATCAAAATTATCTTTTTGTTAAATCTTGATCTCCTCACTCTTCACTCTGCATAGTGACAAATTGAACGGTCCATTTTGAGACTGGATATGAGTAGGAAATAAATGACTGCACTTACTTACAGCTGAAGAATTGATTATTAAGCAGGCCTTAAACATGAATATAATAAAAACAGTAAAAAGAATTAGCAGTGTTGAAGTAGTCCTGAATTTTGTATTAATCAACTTGTACCTCATTACTGTGGGTTATGTTATGTTAAGCTGATTTAAAGAATATGATTATACTGCAATCTTAAATAAAATCAATAACTTATTTAACTTCCTTCACATTGATTCTTGTGATTTGCTTCAGTACACATGGAAAGCAAGCTAACATCTAGATGTTTGTATTTGTTTTGGGAATCCTCCTCACTACTTCACCTACATATTTTCATATCACAATTCTTATTATTTTTATTTTTTTATTTTTTCTTCTTTTTCTTCTTCTTATTTTCTATTATTATTATTATTATTATTATTATTATTATTATTATTATTATTATTATTATTATTATTATTATTATTATTATTATTATTACTAATTTATTATATAATCATACTTATCTTATCCTTATGTAAATACTTATAGGTGTGCCGACCTTGGTCTCAACTATGTATGAAAGAGAATATTATGTTTTGGCCATTATACCACCTGCACTGGGCTAGAGGCAGAATTGATTCAAACCTCAGTATCATTTGGAATATCAGCTGAACTTCGAACTTTGGTGAAAATCAAAATTATCTCTTTGTTGAATCTTGAACTTCTCATTGTTCATTCTGAATAGTGACAAATATGAGCAACCTAATATGAGGTTGGCTCTTGGAATGAGTAGGAAATAAATGACTGCACTTAACTACATCTGAAGAATTAAGTAAGTACAGCTGAAGAATTGATTAAGCAGGTCATATACTGACCTTCCAAAAAATTTAAGCTCTATCCAGGCACAATTACAATTACACTAAACACAAATATAAAAAATGATTAAAAAAATAATCAGTCTTGAAGTAGTCCTGAATTTTATACTAATCCACTAGTACCACATTACAGTGGGTCCAGTTAATGAAACTTAATTAATATGATTACTACAATGCCTTCATTGACTTTCTTTACATTATTCTTTATTGATGTAAATTTCTAATAAGATTGCTGACATCACACTTTCCATTGTCCTAACAAGTGTTGATAATATTATGTACATGAATAGTAATTGTATTCATGATGAAGTAGGATGAAAAACCACTGCAATCTAGTAGATATGAAATATATATAGTGCAAGACTACACATCCTAGTTCCACTTTTTAATTTTCATTTATTTTTTAATACCGTGTTTATATTATTTCTTTTTTCCTTTAATTAATATCAGAAAACTGTATTGTTTTTGAAGGTCAAAAAAGGACCTGCTATGTGATTTCTACAAACTACATTGTTATTGAAAGTAAGGATTTAAGTAGCTATAGAGTTTGAATTTACACATTTTTAGACTATGTGTGAGCGGCCACTTTTATTAAACACAAAATTAGCAAAATAGCTCTAATATTATAAAATTAATGTTTAAAATCTCATCACAGCTATATTGAGTGAGTGTTCTCATTGCTTAATCATGGCAAGATCTTTATTTAATTATAGATAACATTTTTTAAATTAAAGGTTTTTATAGAAGCTTATGGTAAATTTTAGTGTTTAATGTATCCATTACTTAAACTCACTAACGACTGCCACAGCTTATGAGTTTACTAAATGTATACAAGAGACGTAGAATGGCTGGGTTGTTGTTTTTGTACTAGTTTTATTATTGGCGAGCGAGCGTAGCGAGCGAGACACTTACAGGGGTAACACAATCGAAAATCGGGGATGTCAGTTTATTTATTGGCGAGCGAGCGAAGCGAGCGAGACACTATCAGGGGTAACTCAATCGAGATTTCGCTATATATATTTATTTATTTATCTGTTTATGGGGTACGTGAGACCTCTGTTTTCGCCCGCGCTTTTAATTACGTAAGTTAGGTAAAGCGTTCACAGTTCCAGTATTTTTCAATTAACGAGCTCTGAGAATCCTTAGTGGCGGTGGTAAGTCAATGCGCTCTTTGTCATGGCTATAAGCCTTGCGCAACAGTATTTTACTTGAAAATACATTGTCCACTAGACTACTGCAAAGGTAAGTCTGTGTAGGTGCATGTCCAGTTGTGTCAAAGCATTGTGTGTTACAACCACTACTTAGCCAAAGAATAACAGAAAGAAAACTTTTAAATAACGTGTATTGTTTTGTTGTTGTTGTTTTCCTTCCAAGCAGTTGCAGAGAGTTGTTACTATGGCACTGAAATCCCTTTACCCTGTATGCTAAATCAGTAAAAAAAACTGGACATTATTTTCAGTAGCTTCAGTGTTAGAAGTCAAATCATTCATATAAAAATAGTATAGTCTTTAGGCTCGCTCGCCATTTGTGCTCAAGCACACCACTAGTATATATATATATATTTATG
>WLWD01004886.1_pt1 | contig 30777 bp, 18 predicted proteins | sample 6712731 | NCBI WGS metagenome assembly WLWD01 (sample SAMN12718690, study PRJNA576275) | sponge metagenome | isolation source: marine sponge | host: Mycale hentscheli | place: New Zealand: South Island, Marlborough, Capsize Point | collected 2014-11-01
AGGTTATCAAATTAATTTTGGTAATGCCTGCAACAAATGCCACCAGTGAGCATAGTTTTAGTGCCCTTTGCAGAGTAAAAACTTGGCTGAGCAGTACCACTTCTCAAGTTCGTTTGAATGGGTGTATGCTACTGTATGTGCATAAAAACAGAACGGATAGTCTGCCTTTATCGACCATTGCAAATGAGTTTATTACTAGAAATGACAGTCAACTCAATTTTTTGGACTATTCAAACAATAATAATGCACATTATACTAATTTTTTCATTTTTATGATAGCTGGTTGACAAAAAAAAATCAGACAATTTCAAGCCATCTTTCCATCTTAGCACATAATATTTAAAAATATAATATTATATATATATAATATCATGTATTATTTACTTTTTCAAAATATTAGTGGGGGCTAAAGCCCCCCGTAGCCCCCCCTAGCCCCCCCTGTCTACAGCCGAGCCGTGTCTTTCTACGTTCATTCAAAGTTTTAAACCACGCCAACTGAACTTGGACGTACTATAGCTACTGGAAGAAGAAAAAAGGTTAAACTATGGCGAAGATCCTTAACTACACTTGGAAGTCCGTCCGCGCAGAGTTACTTCTAGTGGTACTTCTAATGGTCCTACTACAAATAGAACACAGTAAGCGAAAAACTACAATACAGGAAAGCTTTGATTTTGTTTGTGTCAAATTTGACAATGAGAAAAAAAGAGACTAATTTATAAATTATACAAATAGACTATGAATATTCTGTTCCAGTAATGAATGTCAAAAGTGAGCTATTATTTCTTACAATAAACATGAAGCTGTAAAAAAATGTTGTCTGGAGCTTGGGGAGCATCTTCAAGGGCTATTACGTGTTACAAGTACTTAAGTGCTACAACTCCACTAAACTCATGCTAATCATTTTCAAACTTTTTGCCATCTTCTTTGCCTCGTTCGGCCTCAGAAAGCCCAAAATCACAAACCTTTCTAATCCGTCCGCGAAGCCATAACTGCATATTGAATTGTTTCGTACTTTTCCATATAAGTGAGTATTAATAGAAATTATATATGCTATAAAGCAAAGCTTTAGCTATATTTTGATGCTTGAATGAAGCCGATAGCTCCAGGGTTCAGTTTTTATGAATTTTTTCGTGACTACAGGTAGTTGACCACCATTATGGTGGTTACACGAATGAAAGGGTTTAAATTACAGAGCTTCCCACAAAGATGATCGAAAGCTGTATTGATGCATTTTATTTGGGGGTTTTAATAAGAAGACATAAGTTCAGCTCAGAACTGAAACTTTTAACGCAATGGTCTTTAGTTTCATTTGTTATTACATACAAATATGCCACACTCAAGTTCATAGTAACTGTATACTTGGTATGAATGGGACCCCAAAAAGAATTCACTTGTCTTCTTTGAATATTTATAATTAAATATAGTAATATAATTAAACCTTATATGCTAGACACACTTGGCAGTAGCCTTGCTTTATCAAATAGAAAAGTGTAAGGTGGTTGACAGATTCACATGTCTAACTTTGCCCTCAGCTACAACACTTCAATTAGTAGTATTAAAGTACTAACTTGCTAGTTGTTTCAATCGCAACATTCTGGCTGCACACCTTTTCAAAGCACATCCTATGTATTAGTTATTATACATATATTATTACATGTATTTTGATTCAAGTTTTGTTTTTATTTATCCGTATGATGGTATTCTGATTACTCTCTACTTGTAGCTGTCTGTAGTACTAATATACAAGCAACACGGAGTGGTAGAATGTGTACTAACGAAATGGTCACTTTCATATGTACTTCATCCGGCAATGAATTAGTTTGGAGAAGGAACAATGAAAATTTGTATAGGTTTTCTTCTGGTAGCAGTGCTGTACAAGGAGGTTCATCTCCAGTTTACTCAGTATTATTAGCCCATGAAAACGGAGTCCGAACGTCATCATTGACATTTTCACGACTTCAGGAGAGTTCTTTCTCCCTAACCTGTTTTGATGGCAGCAGTGGAGTTTATACAATTTCAGTGGAGGTAGCAAGTACGTAAAACGCACATGTTAAATATCACTTGGTATGATCTGTTATACTGTTTAGGTATACCTGTTCCGACTGTAGTAAATGTTACAGTCATGGATGGAGCATTGCTGCAAATCGAATGGCAGCCAGTGAATTCTGGAGATCACTATTTGGTATTGTGTGGACCATATCGAACTATGGCAAGCACCACTTTATTGATAATTCCCATATCAGTGTGTGACAACAACAATACAGTTATAGTAATGGTAGTCAACGAATGTGATCAAGAAAGTTCACCAGCTCATGATCAGTTTGAAATGCCAGTTACAATGGAGGAAACAACCGGAAGTACGAGTTGAAATAGTTTAGCTGATATTATTATGATATCTGTACTGTGAAGTAAGAATCAAGTTGTACAGTCACTCTTAAACTTTTTTCTTTTTTATTTAGCTGCGGAAGATTCGTCAAATTTCACTTCAACTATGGTGACTATTTACATTGGGCAGAATTCTTCAACTGGAGGTTCTCAAGATACCATTATTTTTTCCATCATAATTGCAATATTAGCAGTAACACTCTGTGTTATACTATTGGCTTTATCCGTGTATTGTATACTTGGTAACAAGGTATGTGGGCATACAGGAGATGCCCACACGGGAGAGTAGAGAGAAGACAGAAGGAGAAGAGAACTAGTTTATGTTATGTTTTATGTCACGTCATTTTATCATGTCATTTAGGTTAGAGTGTGTATTGTATGGAACATTAAGTGTTAGTAGTAGTGCGCAGGTCACCCGCAATAAGTTGTAACATTTTCATTGGTCAGTGGCGAGAGGTCTGTTTGTTCATAACCCCTCGCCACGTGTTGTAATTTTAGTTCATGCACTTACACGACATTCGTAGACGTAAGAGAGATTTATCTCGAGCTGAACTCTGGTGGCAGCGTACTTGCTGTCCATCAGACTGTGGCTCTCGCGTTGTGCGCAAAGCGAGTGAGGGCAACCTCGAAACCCCCACAGAAATTGGTGGCAGCGGTGGGATTCTTGAGGAGGAGACGTCTGACTCGGGATCCGACGAACTAGGACCAAGAGACTACCACGGTGTCTGCAGGTCCCACAATCTCTGCCCACGGACGGAGATACTCGAACCGGAGTGGAATTTTTCCACCCTACCACGGTCTACGGACTAAGACGATTACCATCCCTTGTTACGACAGAGGGAAAGAGAACGCTCTACTGTCAAGGCAGAAGAGAGCAGATCACAAGGCCCCTTGCTACGGTAGAGGGAGGCCAGAGAAGGAGAGAAGGACGAGAGGAGACAGGACAAGGAGGATCACCGGGAAGGAGGCTTGGACAGCCCTTAGAAACTTGCGTTGTAGTGTTGTTGTGTGTGGTTGTGAAATTTTCTAAAGTGTAAATCGAAGTTGTTGATTGTTTCTAATATTGTGTTGTGTCCATTTTGTTATCACTGTGTCCTGTTTGTAATTCATAGGGTCTAAACGGAGGACGAGTTCGCTTGCCCTCTATGACAGAGCCTGGACAAAGTGAGGCGAGGAGGAGGACCAAGAAGTTGCCCGGGGTGAGCGCCGACAAGGAACTCTATCGACCCAAGGGGCGACCGGCTGTAAAGACACGATCACCATACCCATTCCGAGCTTCGGAGGTGAAATACGAGGAGGCATCAGACTTAGAGTCTGAAGTGACGGAAGATAGTGAGGTGGAAGTACTACAGGAGAGCATGGCGAAAAGAGGTGAAGAAGGAGAGGTAGCAGCTCTATTGCGGTACCTAGTGGAGAAGGACGGGAAAGATAGAGAGGAAAGGAAGGAAGCGGAAGAGAGGAACAGAAGAGCAAAGGAGGATGAGGACGTTAGGAGGAGAGAAGAAGAAGACAGAGCTAGGAGATATAGAGAGGAAGGAGAAGACAGACGGCGAGGAGAAGAAGCTGCCCGCCGCAGGGAGGAGGAGGAACGCCGAAGAGCGTCAAGGCTGGAAGAGGACAAAACACGTGAGAGACGAGAGTTACTGCAGGAAAAGTTAAAGGGGTTAGGAGTATATAAGGAAGGAACTGAGCTTGGGGCGTATTTGGGGAAATTTGAGAGGATAATGAGAGAAGGGAAGGTGAGTGAGAATGATTGGGGAGAGAGGCTGTATCCTAGGTTGTCTGAGACCCTGTGCCTGAGGATAGCACAGGCTAGGGACAGTGAGGAACCATACGAAGAGATCAAGAAGATTTTACTGAAGGCCATGGGGGAGACGGCCATTACGTATGGGAATCAGTTACTAGAGGCCAATGGGGATTTGTTTAAGGGTATGACTGCTGGGGGGATAGCTGATTGGTTATTACGTGTGACAAAGGGAATGTGTCAGGGGAGCAAGAGTATAGAAGAGTGTATGTTGGCCATAGCGTTGGCCGTGTTAAGGCGGAGCTTGCCGCAGAGTGGCAAGGCATTCTTGGAAATGCGAAAGATTGGGGAGTGGGGGGAGTTAAGAGAGGCCCTTGAGGACTGGATGTCCGGGAGGCAGAGGGGAAACTTCTATAAGCCGTTGGGTAGTGGTCCTAGTGAGGTGACCAGGGGGTATAGAGGAGCAGTAGACAGAGAGAGTTGGTATGGGCGTGGAGGCAAGGCCCAAGGGGGTGGTTTGGGAGACAAGGTGGGAAGCACTTATGGGGTTGTGACGTGCTATAGTTGTGGGGAAAGGGGACACAAAGCCAGCGAGTGTAGGAAAGACAAGCAGGGCAGTAGTTACATTACACGCGTACCCACGTGTTATAACTGCGGTAAGGTGGGGCATAAGAGTCCTGAATGCACAGCCAAGAAGGTGACTGTGGCTGTTAAGAAAGAGCCGAGTCCGACAAAGATGTCCATGCTTAGGCGGACTGAGTCAGGGCAGGCTGAGAATGTGGCATATGGGTTGGTGAATGGGGTTAGGACCAAGATCCTTGTGGACTCGGGTGCAGAGTTGGGGTCTGTACCCAAGGAATTAGTTCCTGAAGGGGTAGAGCTATGCTCTGATGTGTACGTGAAAGGATATGGGGGGACGGAGAAAAGATACAAGAGTTGCATGTGTGAGTTCGTGGTGGGAGGCCACGTAAAGAGAATTAGGTCAATAATAGATGAGAGCGAATCATCTGGGGTGACATGTTTGGTACCGGTCTCTTTGGCAGATGATCGGGAGGCTATGGCATACAGAGAGGCCATAAGGGAATATAAGTTGGGGGACAGAGTTGGGGTCAATGTGCTGACCAGGAGCATGGTCAGAAGAGAAAGAGAGCTAGATGAGAATGAGGAAGTGACAGATGAAGTAGTGTCGTGGGATGTAGTTAGTCCCGAGGGTGAGGGTGAGCCCGAACCGGGGGAAGGAGCGAGTAGCCAGTCCGATCCCTTAAATATGCCCGAAGATTGGAGTAGGGTGGGAGAGGACCAAGGGGTGGAAGAAGCTGAAGGTACGCCTGATGCTGAGCAACCCCGGGCGAAAGCGAGAGAAGAGACGGACGAAGGGAGTGCAACTCCCTTGGGGGAATTGTCGGTGGGAACGGAGTCTGAGAGTGAGCTAAGTAGGATAGCGGGGGAAATTGGACCCGTCAGAGAGGGTCAAGAGAAGGAAGAGTTTACGAAAGAGCTGCAAGAAGACAGTAGCTTAAAGGAATGGAGGGAGTTAGGAGATAGGAAAGAGAGAGGTTTCAAGTGGAAAGGGAAAGTGTTAGTGAGGGGAATGTATGTGACGTGGGATGAATACAGAGATGTGATTGTGTTGCCAGAGAGTTATAGGAAGAAGGTGAAAGTTTTGGGACATGAAAGGAATGGGCACTTAGGTGCGGATAAGGTGGTGAAGATGGTAGGCAGATACTTTGCATGGCCTGGAATGGCTCGAGACATCATAAGGCACTGTAGGAGCTGTGAGAAGTGCCAAGTGAGAAGCAAGCACAGGCCAAGGAGGGCACCAGTGGTTGAGAGACCAATACTGGCGGAGCCATTTGAGAGCGTGGCGATTGACTTGGTGGGGCCGTTACCAAAAGGGAAGGGAGGATGCAGGTACATTTTGACTTACGTCTGCTTGGCGACAAGGTGGCCAGAGGCGGTAGCCTTGAGAAGTATTACGGCTAAGGCTGTAATGGATGGACTATGGTCCATATTCTCCCGGACTTCGGTCCCAGAGAGGATTCTCACAGACCAAGGCAGTCAATTCTGTGGTAAAGTTATGACCCAATTGTGCGAGCACCTGGGGATTGAGAAGGTGCGTACGTCTCCCTACCATCCTGAGACAAATGGAGCCGTGGAGAGAATGCACGGGACTATGAAGAGCGTGTTGGGGAAGTGCATAGATGAGGGGGTAGATTGGGTAGGTCAGTTGTGTTTTGTATTGTTTGTTCTAAGGCAGATGCCTCATGCAGATTCGGGGTTTAGCCCCTTCGACATGGTCTATGGGTTTCGGGTCAGGACGCCCTTGGACGCCCTGTACCACGGTCTGTATGAGGTAGAAACAGAGAAGTTGAACGTGTGTGAGTGGGTAACTAAGATGGCTGAGAGATTGGAGAATGTGAGAGACAGTGCAGCATTGGGAATGGCTAAGGGGAAGGAGAGTAGGTTACAGTATGTGAATAAGGGAACGAAGTTGAGGGAATTTAAGGAGGGAGATTTAGTTTTATACAGGGTACCGGGGATGACCTGTAAATTATCGGATTCGTGGCAGGGTCCGTACAAGATTCTTAGGAAGATGGGAGCAGTCAATTATAGGATTGGGAAGATTGAGAATGAGAAGCACTCTAAGGTAGTGCATGTTAACTGTATCAAGGAATTTAGAGAGAGAGCGTATATAAGGAGATTAGACATTGTTGTAGAGGAACAAGAGGATGAGAGCAGTGAGTTGAAGGGCGAATGTGAAGGGTTTAGTGTGGGCGAATTACGAGAGTTATTGGGGACGTACAACGACGTCTTCTCTGACAGCCCGGGAAGTACAGATCGGGTCAAGATGACCATCGACACGGGAGACAGCGAACCCATTCGTCAGACGCCGTATTCAGTCCCTTTGGGAATCAGGGAAAAGGTTAAAAGAGAGTTAGAAAGTTTGGAAGAACAGGGAGTCATCGAAAGGTGCAAGAGCAATTGGGCATCTCCGTTAGTGCCCGTGAGGAAGCCAGATGGGAATATCAGGCTTTGCGTGGATTATCGTCGGCTCAATGACATCACAACCAAAGAGCCGTATTATATTCCATCCTTCGAGGAGATGGTGGAGAAGGTTGGAGTTGGTCGAGTTATGTCCAAGATCGACTTGGCCAAGGGCTTCCATCAAGTGTTGATGGATGAAGACGACCGGGACAAGACATGTTTTGTGTGTCCCTTCGGGAAATACAGATTCCGACGGATGCCGTTCGGCTTGACAAACGCTCCGTCCGTATTCCAACGCCTGATGGACGAGGTGTTGGCAGACTGCAGAGAGTGGGCCAACGTCTATATCGACGACATTCTTGTTGTATCAGAAGATTGGGGGTTACATTTGGTTCACTTGGAGAGAGTTTTAGAGGCCTTAAGGAGGAATGGCCTGACCTGCAAGAGATCGAAGTGCAGCTTCGGCAGGAGAACTTTAGAATTTTTAGGTCACCAGTTGGGTGGCGGCAGTATTAGTGTTCCGGAAGCGAGGGTAGAGGCAATTCGAAATCATCCTCTACCCAAAACAAGGAAACAGTTGCGTGGGTTCTTGGGCCTGGTGGGGTTCTACAGGAGGTTTATCCCTGGGCTTCACCAATGGTCCTCTGTCCTCACGCCACACACGTCCACGGCGATGCCTGGGGTGGTGAGTTGGACGTGTTCGATGTTAGATGCTTTTCATGCGTTATGCAATCAGTTATCTGTATCAGTTCGTTTATGTGTTCCGTGTGTGAGTGATGTTTTTGTTTTAGAATGTGACGCGAGTTCGACGGGTGTTGGAGCCGTCCTTTCCTTGGTTCGGAACGAGGAGAGATTACCTGTCGCTTTCTTCTCAAAGCAGCTGCGAGGAGCTCAGATGAACTATAGTGCCCAAGAGTTAGAGGGCTTAGGTGTCTATGAGGCCATCAGACACTTTGCATACTACCTGTATGGCAGGAAATTTACTGTGATCACTGATCATAAAGGTCTAGTGAATATGAGATGTGGGAAACAAGAGAATCGTAGGATTTACAACTGGTGTCTCAAATTGTGCATGTACGATTTTGATATTGTATACCGAGCAGGAGAAAAGAACATAGTTGCTGACGATCTGAGTAGGTGCCATGGAGAAACCGTTGTCTGTGACCGTGTCACCCAGCTCATTAAGGAGGGGGGAGATGTGGGCATACAGGAGATGCCCACACGGGAGAGTAGAGAGAAGACAGAAGGAGAAGAGAACTAGTTTATGTTATGTTTTATGTCACGTCATTATATCATGTCATTTAGGTTAGAGTGTGTATTGTATGGAACATTAAGTGTTAGTAGTAGTGCGCAGGTCACCCGCAATAAGTTGTAACATTTTCATTGGTCAGTGGCGAGAGGTCTGTTTGTTCATAACCCCTCGCCACGTGTTGTAATTTTAGTTCATGCACTTACACGACATTCGTAGACGTAAGAGAGATTTATCTCGAGCTGAACTCTGGTGGCAGCGTACTTGCTGTCCATCAGACTGTGGCTCTCGCGTTGTGCGCAAAGCGAGTGAGGGCAACCTCGAAACCCCCACAAGGTAAGTATTCATATGTTTAGAAAACAAGTTTAATGTTTACATATTTGTGGAAATAAGCTTACAGTATCTATGAAATGTACATAAATCAAAATCAAGTATTTATGAATTCCCACTGAGGATTGTGGGAGAGAGTGGGTTCAACTGACTGAGAAGTAACTTCATTTGTGGCATAGGTAGTCAAAACTTTGATGTGGTACTACAGTTCTCTATCTTGACTATTGCTACCTCCCCCCTTTATAATACTCACCATGATTCATTGGCTCTTATCTCATTCTCGAGCAGATGAGGTAACTTAATTTGTGGCATATCGGTAGTCAAAACTTTGATGGGGTACTACAGTTCTCAATTTGCTCTATTACCCTTGACTATTGCGGTACCTCCCCCCTTTATATTACTCACCATAATCCATTGTCTCTTATCTCATTCTCGAGCAGATGAGGTTAGATCGTTGATAGAAGTGTGAGTATCGAAGTCTATATATGTGACCGTCTACGGGAAATCGGGCACAACGCGGCGTGCGTAAACATCGAGAAAAGATCGATCGATTTCTTTAAAATGTGTTGTTTCAAGCCAACGGAAGGGAACGGTTAGGTCTATTATAGCGGGAACGGCTTAAGCTACTTGGAGAGCTCAATATTTGGACGCCGACAAAGTGCAAAAAAAATTTTTTCGAAGGTGCCGCGTTGTGCCTGGTTTTCCTGTAGACGGTCACATATATGTGAAAACCTGGTTTTCCTGTAGACGATCACATATATGTGACCTGGCACAACGCGGTGGCGTGCGTAAATATCGAGAAAAGATCAATTGATTTATTAAAAATGTATTGTTTCAAGCAGACGGAAGGGAACGGTTAGGTCGGGAACGACTTAAGCTACGACGATAAAACTTTGAGAGCTCAATATCTGGACGCCGACAACTCCACAAGTGCAACAAAAAAATTTTCGAAGGGTGCCAGCGTTGTGCCTGGTTTTTCTATAGCCGGTCACATATCTATATGGGTGTAGCTCATGAATATAAAATACAGTAGTTACGAGTGTATTGCCAGTTTGAATGCAAATTGACCTCTACTGTCCCATTTCATTGATTTTTTCCAGTCACCTGCTGTATCTCAGCTATAGTAAGAGCATGTGTATGTACTTGTTTGATGAGGAGAAAAGCTCACTTTCAAGCTGGAAAATATATCAAAACTTGTTCTGGTAGTACACACGATCATATGCTATATCAACTTACTGTCTAATTCAGTAAGTGCTATTGATGGATAGCAAGTAGAACTGTGGTTGCCCTTTGCCTTCCCTCACTTCCACTGTCAATCTCCACCTCCCAATTCCCTTCACCCACCCAACCACCCTAACTAATGCTTGAGTGTGTTTTTGTGCACGAAGTATGGGGGTGATGAATGAACAGGTACTTGGTCAGGCCTGTAGCCAGGAGTTTGCACAAGGGGGTTCGGATTTCATAGAATGCAAGAAAGCCACACCTACTTTTGTTTTCTTCGTTTATTCTTTAAAAAGTGGAAAAAAAGGGGGAAAACTTATAATTTGTCTGATGTTCTATGTGTTCTATGTGTTCTATTAATGAATTCATTGAACACTGCTGACTATCAGCAATAAACGGTAAACAGCTAATGCTATATCGTTCACGTGTAACCAGGCTTCTAACCACTACCGTGAGCTGTACACAAACAGTGAACCATTAATAGGCCTGTCTTACTATAAGTTATCTAAATAAGTACATTACACACACCATAAAGAGAATAGTTGTAGTGTAGCTTGCTTTATCAGTGCCATAACGAGAGCGATGTTTTGTAGTCAATTGAAAAGTTGTATTTGAAAGCTTGAAATCAGACTAGGCCGTCCACATAATAGAGTGTGAAGTATATCGGGGATATATATAACTAAATAGCAGAATATTCCATTGCGATTTAAACACGATCGACCAGAAGTCGACATACCATAAGTTAAATGTGAGGTGTGGCTAAATAATTTACTTCTGGTCACTCAAAAGGAGGGTTCGACCGAACTCCTGGCTACGAGTATGTTGGTCACACTTTCATAGTTGTGGATTCAATATATTCCAGTAAGTCCATGTCAGAAACTACAGTATGTGTGAGGCTTAATCTCCACCAACGCTTACCCAACAATAGTCATGTTAATTTCCTCGTTTAAAGCTAACAGATTGATGATTTCTATTTCTCTGATGAAAATTGGTATTGGATTAGATATAGCTGTAGTATTATTTTGCTGACGATGAGATATGTTCAGATAATCTTACCTTCAATTTAGTACTCGTTCACTCGTGAAGAATATATTTAGTAAATGTTTTGAATTGTAATCCATATGTGGCAATTCCATAGGTGTTTGTGGGTTTGATTACTTGGGTTTTGGATTATACTACCTTGACTATAATGAACATACAGCTGAGGATTAACACATTGTAGCTGAATAATGCAATTATTGCTGGCGTACTTTTGTTCTGATTTTTCTAGAAACCCAATAAAAGTACTCCTGACGGAAGTTCTTCTGATAATAGTTTCCTTCTCCATTACAATCAGAAATGAGTAAGTTCCAATGTGATGATGGTTTCAGATATTAAGTATGTGAACAGCTTGTGCTACCTCATATGCCAGTTTATTTTTTTATTTTTTATTTTTTATTTCTTATGAAAATGTTTCGAAGCATAATATTGCTATGTGTTATATTTGTGTTAACAACTGAAAAGAAATAATATTATAAGTCGTTCTGCCTATTTTTTTTATTTTTTGTGTGTGTGGGAGGAGGGGTGGGGGTGTAAGTTTGTGAAGTAGTTAGTAAACTGAATGTCGGTGCATATTATCTAAATTCTCAAAACAGTTGTGACATTCTCTATCATATTTTTCATAGCATTTTCCAGTTATAATGCAGCCATTAATTAGTGACAAAATACTTTCTATTGACACAGTAGTTTTATTTTTTTGTTTTATTAAGTAATTACATTTTTAGAGTGTTTGCATATTTGTGGTTAGGCTAGTGTATCCCCCAGTAAAGAATCATAATGATTTGTGATCTTGGTAACTATTGTATTTACTGTTGATACATTTTCTGATAGGTTGATGAGAAGTCTCAAGTGATTAAGTAAGTGTATTTGTTAGTCAGTGGGTTAATTGACTTTGTATGCTTCAACTGTCATTTCTATATATACTCTTTAGAAACAGTGCTAAGATTGTGTATTCAGGAGGGTGTGAGGGTAGTGATTGTCATCCGGGATGTCAGTAAAAAAAAAAAATTATTTAATTTAAACTGTATGATTAAGAATGTTGAAACTACAGTATGTAACAGTATTCAGCTGTAATTTTTTTAATTTTTTTATTAGATTGAATTTCAAAGTTCTTGAACTCTTAATCACACATACTCTTTCTGCACTCCTGCACTTAACATTTTATGTATTCATTTTATTTCAACTTTTTTGTTTTTGTGTCACTAACTCTGCATATTTCTACTTCAGACAAGATCACATCACACAACCATTGCACAGAATCAAACTTGTGGAATCTACTATTGTGTTAGATCAATTCCTTTTTTCCCACATTTCCAACTTCAGGACAGATGAGCTGGTGGTAACCATTCCTGGTACTGTATAGGGCGTACTTTCCTTCACTATTTCCTGAACATATCCTTGACATAAACTGCACTATTTCCTTTACATGCCATATGGTTTGTACTGCATATATCATATCACATTTCCTTCATATTTCCTGAATTAAAACTGAACTATTCCTGTACATTCTAGGTAGCTGTCTGTGCGAAAATGTGCAGCTTTCCTTTAGATTTCCTGTACTCAAAAACTGCACTTTTCCTACACAAAGCAACTATTCTTCACACACCTTTCCTGCAGCAATCCTGAAGTTAAACTGCACTTTTTGTGCAACCTGTTCTACACAAATCCTGTACCTTCAAAATGTATCCATTGTTACCAGAATATGAATAAATAATTATGACCATGTACAAATAAATGAAAAAAATGATGCATCAGACAACAGTTCCTGAACTTTGGCTCCATCTCTGCAATATCTCAAGTTCATCTCTGCAACCTCTTTAGTTCATTCCTGCATTAACAAAGAAACAAGGTAATGAACTCAACGGTAATACTTCAAACACTAGTATTGGTGATCAATGACTTGTACAAATTACAATCCTACATCCACAGATCCAATAACACTTAAAGAATCACCTAGATATCACTAATTAGCGTTTTCATACTTACTCAATAAAATTGAACAACACCGCGCTCTCTACTTGCTGTCGCAGCCTGTAAATCAGTCTAGTAAGATCACACAAGGCAGAAATTAGCTTAATCTTCACTGTGCCCACCACCGCGTGTACGGCACGCATATTGTGTTGATACCCTTTACCACCACCTCTTCTAACACTCCTGATTACTGAGGTAAAAGGTCGATAGTTCTAGGTTTCAAACTCGAAATTGGAAAAGGGTCACCAGATCAGAAATGGTAAAGGGTTGCTAATACCACAGAAGTTCTCTAGAGCAAGAGTGATAATACGCCTGTGTATCTCCTCTTCTGGTTCTGCTCTTACTGGCGTTCATGGATTTTTATCCCGGTGAGTGAAAACACAACTGGTACGCTTATAGTGTACTCTGTTCCTGTCCGCACTAGACTAAAGCGGTGTAAAACTGAACAACCGTATTGGTCAATTCAAAGACTGGTATTTCTTCAGTAGTGCCTCAAGTAGCATAGGGCAAGTATGTTAGTACCCTTCTCTCATTTTTGTTTTGCAGTTTCTAATAAGCCCATTAGCCACTGAATCAAATTTCTGTGGTCTTCATTGTTGCACCATAACTGTATTGTACTTGCTAGTGAGGAATTTTTAATGAAAACTATCCACCATTTTTTTCTTTTGACATTAATATATACAATAATAAGAAAATTCACCAGGTGATTCTCTTTACTAAGCTTTACTGTATGAGAAATAGTGGGTTGACAGTAATTGGGCCCCCTGTTGTCATTCTGGTGGGTCTAATCAATTTTACCTCATTTTGCACTCTGTCTCGACTGGTACGAGGGGGGGGGGGGGGATAAGAATAGACTTGACTTCAGATGGTGTAGTGGTTGACCGTAATTGGTGCCCTGTATGGTCATTCTGGTTGGTCTATCAATTTACCTTAATTGTGCCACTCTTACCTAATGTGCCACTCTGTCTCGACGCTCTGAATGTGCCACCTTTATTTGCCATCTTCTCTACTGGTGCCAACACTACTGTCCCGAACATGTCGAGGGTGGGGGGGGGGAGAGAGAGAAGAGATTTGACTTCAGAGTGAAGTTCATCACTGGAACGGAGTTTGGGACAGGTGAACACTAGTGAAGGGAATTTAACATATGTGGAGTGTCCATAGAACAGAGCCTCCCACCTTACTGATTCATCCATATTTTTACGGAAATTGCTGATTCAACAATGATTGCCCCCTGAAACTTTGAAAATGTTAGACCTTGAAATTTTACCCTTGATAATATACCCTGATGAATGTATAAATTTTGAACAACTACTTATGCACTACTGAAGTAGCCTGGCTGGCTACAAAATATCTAATGTATGAATGTGTTATGGAATGTAATAATGCAGAGCACAAACTCCAATCTAAGGATCTTGAGTTTAATTGAACTGTATTTAAGCTAATTTTACTTGTGACTCTCTGTATGTAGGGTTGTGAAGTAGGAGGTGAAACCCAACTCCACAGGGTCAACACATGTCTAAAAGTATCATTAAAAGAAAACTCGGTGTTCCTCCATGAAGAGTGTGCTATTAGCTACTCTTGGACTTCATTATAAGAGGTGAGGAACTCCTGAATAACTTTTAACCGATTACACGCGAATGACGCAAAATATCCGTCAATTAAGAAAAATCGATAACCGCGGAGGACGCAAAAATGCGTCAAAAAATGCGTCTTCGCGTCCATTTCGCCCTACAGCTTTGTGGAGTCAAGGATGCCACCGATCACTATTGCAGACGATTCTATATTGTTGTAAGTATATTTTAGGCTTATAAAATACATAGACTGCCATAAGAAAATGTTGAGTAAATTTTGTCACAACAATAAGACTTCTTTCTGATAAAGTATAAATTGAAAATATATTTCATAAAATAATAAAGGTAACAGAATAATTTTTTAGAACCCAATATTACTTTAGCTATAACTGCTCATGCTAAAACAAGTAGAAAGCTATCTTGGCAAGTGGAACACTGGCAATTCAGCATCCTAGTGATGAAGACGTTATTCTTGACCTGGCACAGCATGGCAGTGACAAGGATGGCAGTGACCAGAATGGCAGTAACTCTGATGGCAGTGACGAGGAGTTTGATGACAGCAAGAATGACTTCAGTACTGATGGGTGTAGTGACTGCAGCAGTCACTAGATGGTCAAGGACTCTGACGAGAGAACGGAATTGATGATTCTGAAAGGTAGCGATTTCTACAGGAATTTTAACCACATTCTTTATAACAATAAGTAAAAATAAATATTGTTATACAATAGGTGAGACTGCAGGGAGCCCTCTGACATATACTTCTAGTATGCTATGGCCAGTTGCACTTGATAGTAAGATCACTAACTATTCTGTCAACAATGCACACATCAAAAGTAAAGACACCTTGGAGTACCAAACTGAATACACTAAAATATTCTATCATTTATTTGTGATGTACCTGTTTTCATGCACAAAAGCCATAAAAAGCTTCTCTGTTCACAAAATTTATAACAGATTGCTCAGTTCAAAATAAAACACACCCTAAATAAATATCAACAAATTCTTCCTGAATGTAAGACAGATGCGTGCAAAAACACTTTCTCTTACCTCTATGATCAAGTAGCAAACTGCTTCAGCCATGAAACCATACTTCCAACCTTACTAGTGCGCTTACTAAGAGCCTCAGTGTGATGCCATAAATGTTTTTGCCAAACGGTGCGAGTACTTTGTTATTTTTAAGTCGGGAACAGCTCCTTAGCGTCGAATTTATGCTTTCCCAATAGCCTAGAGCGTACTCTATCGTTCGATAATACTGTCCCCGAGGCAATCTTCAAACGTTCGTCTTCTTTCTCTCGCTTAGTGTCATCCTCCCACCAAGCAATCAATCCTCTGTGTCTCGCGTGCGCCCGTGACCGCATTACGTAAGGCGCAATTAAAATTTTTATTCGCATGTAATCGGTTAACCTACACTAATAAGAAAAGAGGCTTTTTACCTTTTATTCAAGGTAAATTATATATATATACATACTCTAGTGACTAACTCATACATATTTTCATTTAATGCACAGTTAGACAACCTTGGAAAAATTTGGGCTCTAGTCACTTTACGAGCAATTCGTTGAAATCCTGTATATCGATAAACAAATAACACACACACATACTCAAAAATTAATGCACCCATTTGTTTTTAATAGTACATGTCTATACAGGCTTCTGATAAGAAGTGAAATTTTAGCAGACATGATGTCCTCTCAATATTAAATTTGAGAGGAGAAATGCTATTTTGGTCAGCCGGCCGTGTAATTTGTGTTATGTAGAAAGTCGTACCCTATTCATTTACTCGGCCCTCTCTCTTTATGTTGTACAATCTGCCGAAGATACTGTTGAAAGAAAGTGAGCAGGGGGTGATGATAGTGAGACACATACTAGCATTAATTCAAAAATGTAGTGCTAATACATTACATACGTATTTAATAGCAACAAGATTTGTACTTACGAACCTTGGCCAGCGAGCTAAATTCACTCCTGAGGAGATATTTCTGATCTGTAGAATTCTGATTCAACCGCCAGTTTATTTCTACTTGGCCCTTCAATATATTAAGTTTCTCCATATCTCACTCGCTAAATTGTGTGCGTGTGTATGTGTATATAGTAATTTATATATAATATATTTGTAATAGCAAAGGTGCACTCACTGTGGACTTATTCAGAGTGCTTATGAAAACACATAGTACACTAGTTTGTATCTACACACACATACACAGGTCTGCACTGTTAAAACATTACATACATACGTACGCTCAATTCTATTTTATCCAAATACCTCTATTACAGGTACGCCTCTTTACAGGGCAGGGCACAAGTTAGCCACTCAATTAATCAATTCTTGCCTCACAATTTCGCTAATTTGATAACCATTACCCAATTGTGTCAGCACAAGCCGGTTATTTCTGGTTCCATAAAATTGTAGAGAAGCCTACTAAGGGTTGCAAGTGAAAGAGGACTGTACTTAATGCTTGGAAAAATTCCCTTGTAGCTGGCATTTCTGAGATACAGACACCCTCGGGTCCCACGGTGCCTGGTTAAGAGGGGATTGAGTGTATATGCATACATACATACTTACATACATACATGCATACATACATGCATACATACATGCATACATACATGCATACATACATGCATAGATGCATGCATACATACATGTATACATACTTACATACACATGAGCTGGGCAATATTGGATAATCACAGGCGATATGATACTTACCTGCATTATCGCTATAGAGCGATATATGATATTTCATAAATAATATTTAACAGAGTAAATTTTATCCAGACAAAGTTAGTCCGTGGGGCAAGACTATGTTGGCTTTCTTTAGATAGAATTTTAACTCGCAACCACTGCTAGCTACTTTTAAAACTTTGCTAGTACCGCATTACAGACATGTTTGCAAACCGCGAAATGGCTGTTCCTTTAATCTGTCGTGCGCATGAAGTTCATTCATTAGTTTAACGACCCCAACAGTTTTCTGAAAAAAAGGCAATATCAGTTTTTTATCGCGGTGCAACGATAATACCGGTATATCGCCCAGCTCTATACATACAGTAGGGGTCAAAAAAGTTCCCATTGAGTCGGTTTACTGTACGGAAGACTTTTGACAAGATTTTTTTGTGCAACTTATAGCCGACTTTTTTGGCAATTTTTTTTTTTTTGTACCGACTTTTTTCTCTAGCGACCTTTCTGAGTCTGACTTTTTTAAGGTTAGGGGCAGAACCCTTCTAGAGCACTTCAGTTATTGTGGTTAAACAAGTACAGGCAGCACCTGCTTGATGTGTAGCAGCTGCAAAATCAGATTAAAACTAGGCTGCTAACCATTTTTTAAAAGAATAAACAACAGGTATAAAAGTCGGTTCAGCAGCTAGTGACTTGTGTAGTCGGCATTGGTTGATACAAAGTCGTTAAAAAGTCGTTAAAAAGTCTCCTTACCCTAGAGACTATTTTTCTGTTAGTCGCTAAAAAGTCTGGTCACTAAAAAGTCTGGTCACTATGGAACTTTTTTTTGACCTCTACTGTACATACATACATACATACATATCATACACACGTATATACATACACACACATACATCAGTGCACATAGTAACTATTGGGATATGAAAGGACAGTTTGTCTGACCAAATCCAGAAATGGTCAGACATATTAAGATTTTGGTCGGACATAAATTATTATATATTTTTTGTACAGATAAATTCCTTGGAAAGATCCAAATGGAGTTAACTGACTTTAATTGATTTATTGTTGTTGTTTTTTGTAGACAAAAAATTGAGAACTGTGTTTACCAATGAGAATGTGTAATTAAGAAGAATATTTTAATAAAGGAGATATGAAATTGAGAACATTGTTTTTAACAAATGAAAATACAAAGTTGATGCAGTGTTTTAACCCTTTCGTTCCTGAATTGTTTGGACGCGCGCGGAAAAATCTAATTTTCTACCGCGGAATAGAGCATTGCCGTTTTATTTTTTTAACTCGATGCTGGCTGGGAAAACCCCATAGCAACCATATATCACTAAATAGACCAAGAGTTTGGGATTCCCCTCATTTTTTGATTGAGAAAATTGAATAATATCTAAGCCATCTACTAATATTTCAAAAAAAAAAAAATTTTTCCCCAAAAAAATCCACTTTTCCCATCAATAAAAAAATAAAATAAAATAGAAATAATATTGTTTGATGCATTTTATACCAATATTATATTAGTTCAACAATAAAATATGTTGTTTGTTGTGTGTGGTGCTGATTGTGATCATGTAGGAGACATCTATGAGTGTCCACAAGGAACGTATGCCATCGGACGTCTAGCTCCACTACAAAACAATTTCATATACACAAAAACACAAACAACAAAGATATTTGTAATACAAACAACAAATTATTCATGATCCTATATAATTGCAACTTTATGATGTATTGTATGCGGTTTCATACAGGCATTTTGTTTGGGGTGGGGGGGGTGGGGCTCCGAGTGTAATTCGCCACACCCATTTTTTGGAACCTACACTACTTTGATGCACATCTTTGCATAAGAGTCTATACTTCACACTGATGATCAGTGTTCGGTCCTATGCACTAAATGGCTCAGTTATGATAGGAACATAATGGGATACAATATCAGACTAAAAATAAATGCTTCCTAAATGTTCATTTCTATTCAACTCCCAAAATTCTAGGGGGGGAACCCAGCGCTAGCCTCCCACTGTATGAACCCTGGTATGTATACTCCACACTGTACATGAGAGAAACAATCGTTGTATTGAGAAAGTGTAATTTGAAAATGAAAAGCAGTACAAGCACACACGTGGAATTCAACTTACCCGGCATGGATGGTGGCACAGACTGAACGATCCCTCCCATAGGATCCGGAACCTCCATACAATACCAAAAAAACACAAGACAACAATGATATTTGTAACATAACAGCTGGCGTCGCTGAATTGCCCCCCCCCCTCCCCCGTCATTACTTTTCACTGACATTCTTGTACCATACCCCCCCCTCCCCCGTCATTACTTTTCACTGACATTCTTGTACCATAACCCCCCCTCCCCCGTCATTACTTTTCACTGACATTCTTGTACCATAACCCCCCCTCCCCCGTCATTACTTTTCACTGACATTCTTGTACCATAATCCCCCCAGCCCTAGCTGGACACCCAAATATCAGTAAGTTGAAATGAAATTCAACTTACTTGGCATGGATGATGTCACAGACCGAAAAAGACCGAGTTCGTTCTCTCTCAGGTTGGATCCGGAAGTGCCACATACTGTTTGTTCATGGTTGCTCTCTCTCTCTTTCCACAAATGCACGCACACACATACACATACACACACACACACAAGAAAAAAGAAGCTACAGGTGAATACAGATCATAAAAATAAATGTATAATTTATTATACATAAATTGACTGGTGCACACACACACACACACACACACACATGAAATTCAACTTACATGGGCATAGTAGTCACGATCCAAAAAGATCCAGAGTTCCCTCCCAGGTTGTATACGGAAGCGCCACATACTGTTTGTCCACGGTTGCTCTCTCTCATTCAACAAATGCACACACACACATACACACACACACTAGAAAAAAGAAGATACAGGTGAATACAGATCATAAAAATAAATATATAATATAAATTGACTGGTGTACACACACACACATACATGAAATTCAACTTACATGGGCATAGTAGCCCCCCGATTGGAAAAGACCCCCCTCCCCCCGAGTTCGTTCCCTCCCCGGTTAGATCTGGAAGCACCAGAATAACATTTCAACTCCACGCACACACATATACATCGAGTGTGAAACTCCACTACAACACCACAAAAACACAGACAACGACAACGACAATAACAATACATATTACAACTTTTGGGATGTTCAGGGGGGGGGGGGGCAGCCACAAATATCAAAGTTTGTGGTCCATCACACAAAAGATTATGGAATATCAATGGGTGTGTTGTCATCTTTCTTCCACTCTCCCCCTACCTCATCCACCCGACTCTTGTTCTTCGATTCCCGCCTTCTCCGACCGCGAGGACGTCCACAACTCGGAGCAGGAGGAGCCACTTCCTCTTCCTCATCACTGGAACCTGCTGCCTATTCGTGTTTCATCATTGGAAGACTCAGGTCTGGTATCCTCTCCTTCATGACTGGAAGACTCTGCTCCTGTCGCCTCATCTGCGTAATCGGGTCGGTGACTGCATTTACATCTGGTCCTAGTAGTATATGTGGTAAAAACTTTTTAAATTTTTTTTGAAAATTTGAATTTGTTCAAAAAACCACAAGCCACTTTCAAATCTCAAAACTCAAAGAAATATATATATATTATAGCTAAACAGCTTACTCTATCTCAATATAGCTATAAATAAGTCCTTTCCACAACAGAAGCTGGCTATTTTTCAAGACAAAGACAAGAGAAAGACAAGCTTACCTCGATCATCTTCTTGACTCCCATTTTCAAGTATCAGAGTTGACGGGGTCTGGTCCACCAACCCTGATACAGGGCCTCCTATAGCCCTAGATGTCGTCTCCCTTCTCTCCGCTTGATCCTGAGTCGCTAGAGTCAGCATCAAGCAAGTATAAAACTTGCACCGCATTGTAATTTCTAGACGCCATCTTCCAAAAAATGACTTTGAAAAAAATTTTTTTTTGCATAGTTACTGGGGTCACACGACACGCTCACTTTTTTCCTATGATGTAATAAGCATTACCTAAGACTGTACGTAATAGGGAGGTCCCCAGTTGAACTGGCGATTTTATAAAAAATGGAGAAGACAGTAAGTCAAACCGCAAAGTCTTGGTCGGCAAAGAAGCGGTTGTTTCAATGTGTTATGGAAGGCTACTGAGCTCAAGAAATTTTTTGCTGCTTCTACAAAGCTCTGGAGATGACTGGATCCATAAATGAAGCTGCTGTGAAGAAGGTAACTTTTTTTAAAATTCGACGGAGAACCGATGTTTTTTTTTTTTGCCGAGGAAGAAATAAACGCAACTGCTGTGAGGTACTGTCGAAGCAGTCCTGGCTGAAAGCATTTTAGATGCTTCTCCAATGCATTGGGCACCTGTGTATGCAATCTGAAGGTTCTAGCTATAAAGTAACTATTTTAAAAAATTCGGAGAAGTCAATCGGTCTTCACCCGCTTCAAAGCGGGATCCGGAACGAAAGGGTTAATATTGAGAATGATTAGCTAGCTGCATATATTAGTCATTATGACCTTCACTGTCACAGTCCGAGTTGTTGTTGCTGGAATCACTGTCTAGTAACTTTTCCCAGTCTGATGGACTCCAGCAGAACTCTGCATCATCATCCTCGTCGTCCGAATGTCTTGTTGCTGCTCTCTTCTTCCTGGGTCCAGTGTGATTACCAGAAACTCGTCTAATCAGGTTCACAGCAGTAGTAGCATCCCACTGTTCCAGAGGAGGCCCCTCAATTCGTATTTGAAGAAGGTGGTCCAAGTGATCTTCTCCTAGAGATGTTCGTCTGTTTGTTTTTGTAAGTTTCAGCTGTGAGAAGCAGAGCTCCACGTGAGCATTGGATAGAGGAATGGTAAAAGTGAGTTCAACTAAGGTAAGTATATTGTTCCACTTCTTAGCATCACATGAATTGAATAATTTCCACCAAACAACTGAATAAGGATCCTGAACTAAGTTAATATACTGCTTAGCATACCAAACCATATCATCCCATTCTTGCTGAAGTAGAGCAGAATTAACATCAGCCTTCTGGAGGGGAACAGCGAACCTCAACTGCAAGTTTTGAATTGCCTCATGCCCAAAAGATGCATCAGCCACCTTTTCCCACCCATGAGTAGCCAAAATGTTCAGCGCATCTGAAAGAGTTTCTGTGTCTGACCCTATGCGAGTTTTCAAACGATCACGTAGGCAGTATATAATTGAGTCTATGAAGCCTTGGTAGTTGTTCCTTAAGAAATCCAAAATTTGATCAAAATTAGTTATTTCAACATTTTGATATATTTTATTAGAAGTGCCACCATTTTGATCTTCCTTAATTCTGTATAACACTTTCTTTACAGATGGAAAGACAGTTAATTCTGTGCTTTTCAAACTTCTCAGTGCAGTGTTTGTTCTAAGAATAGCTTCAATGGCATTAACAATGCACAACTGTTCTGACTGAAGGCATTTGCAGAGTATAGAAACAGGTTGCAAAATGTCATGGAAGGCTGCACAACCTAACAATATCCTACTGTTTCTCCATTTACGCAAGTACCCTATCAATTTTTGCTTGTCACTAGGTTTGGTAGATGGGCTTTCACTAAGAGTAATTAAATGATTCATATAAGCCCCAAACCTGTCAAGTATCCGCTGAAGAGCCTGAACTTTGTGACAAACAAATCTTGTACCACATGCACGTTTAGGTTTATTCCCATGACCATCAGCTGGAAAATCTGGTACATCCAGTAATGACTTTAGTTCACTAGTTACTTCCTCAAGTTCTCTACACTTTTTAGGTGCCTTAGAGTACACATAATATATTTGCATGAGAAATTCATCAATATTAGTAAATAGTGTTTGCTTTAAAGCATCTTTCAAAGACAGCTCAAGCCTGTGAGATAAACACCAAATAGTAATCAGCCATGGCCTACTAGAACAAAGCAATCCCCGCAATCCCCGCTCACCCATATTTACACTCGCACCATCACAACCAAAACCAATAAGTTTGCTAGTCTCACAATCCATTCCAATACATGACATTGCATCTTGCAGACACTCAAATAATCCTGATGCATCAACTGATTTAGGTTGTTTTACACACAAGTATTTGCTACGTATATGCACAACCCCATCATCTCCATGAGGGTCAAAGAATATAGCCATAAACATTTCCTGTTCCATATTGCCAGAGTCAGTACTGCCATCCATCTGTATGCTAAAAAATTTAGCATCATGCAATGCTTTAGTCAACTGACTACGAAAATCTTTTGCTATAAATTCTATAAATGTAGCACATGCTTGCTCATTCCTGTATGTCTCCCCTAAGTTTACTCCATGTCTCTGCTGTAGCTCACAGAGTGGCTTCATCTTACTAAAAGCTAGACCCTCCACAGCTATAAAATATGCAATATCAAACAATTTTCTAACCTTCTCTTCAGTCCCTTTCTCTAAGCCTGAAAGAGCCCTTGCAATAGGAGCATATTCAAAAACGCTGGCAGATTGTGCTTTCTTAAGCAGTCTCATAGCAACTTCATGCATAGTTGAACGTGCATGGTCCTTCAAACTTGAAGTGCGAAGATTAGCTGAGCCTTCAATAAAGGCAAGACTGAAGTTCCTGTAACCTCTAAGCTTGTCCACGAATCGTTCACACACCGAGCACTTCAAACAGGACACCCGCGATCGATCGGCTTTCTCGTAATTCAACCAAGTAGCTGTATTGAAGGCCTTGTCGTAGTCAGTTATCCATTTCTCCACCGTAGCTACTGATACTGCTCGTCTCTTTAGTTGCGAACCACTGCAACTGCTACTACTGCCGCCTTCACTTTCTGAAGCGATACGTTTGGTGGCCATTTTGTCGTTGAGTGATGATTCAGCACCTTAATCGCGCGTTTTTTATCACACATTTATACCGCATTTTAATAACCGCGCGCTCGCTTCTGTTAAACGGTCACGTTTTCCGATCAAGTTCCATTTGGACTGCTCAAGCTCTTATTTTGATCGGAAATTGTCCGGTGACCGACTGACACTATGTGCACTGCATACATACATACATACATGTATACACACTCTGTACACTATCATGGTTCCTATGTTATCATGTAGATGAGCGTTTATAAGGGTATACATGTAATAAAATCAAAGCTCAAGTTTTATTTTGATGATTTCATAATACTGTAGCTTGAGTGGTTAAACTTATATGAATTTTATGACTGTAAGTTGTCTGACATTCAAATAGTGATTGTAGGTGACACATATTCAGGGTTTGTAGCTGTTCTTGTGCACGAAATATATCTGATAATGTTCATGTGTACATATGTGCCAAAGTGCTTCTTGATTGAAAATGACCACTCAGGATAGTATCTAGCTGTACTCTGACTTTACGCTGTATATCCTGTGCAGTAGAATTTAGCTGTATCAATGGCTAACAGTACTCTCTTTCTTACTCTTTATATAGCCCACCTTTCCATGAGGCTTTTCCCCTTCTTCCATACTGTTAATGTGCTCTTGACTTATTTTCCTACTTATGTGACGTTTCACTGAAGTACATGCACTGATCCTCTGCTTTTTTGTTGCCTATGCACACACGTAACATTACACTTTGTGTTATGTTTCGTGATTGATGTTGTGGCAACGATGGGAAATTTGGCTAGCTTAACACTATCAAGTTATATTTTCTAAATTTTGATGACCATTACCAAATCTGGGATAACAACATGGACCCCTCGAGAAGTTGTGTGGCTGTGCTGGTCTTATGAGTCGCAGTTAGTCTTAGTGAAGTGAGGAGATTGACTTAAAGGGGAAGAGGTAGGAGTTGGACAGAGCCAGTAAGAATCGTGAGTTAAAGATCAAGGAAGCTCTACAGATACAGATGACACCTGAGTTCAGTAGCCTCGACCCACAGGTAGGAGTAGAACGAAGTAGAGCAGCGCAGGTGTCTCAGCTCTGGCCACTTTCCTCCCTCCAAAGTCACTGCCACTAGGGAAATCCCATACACTCTCAATTCTTGTTGTAACTTATTGAACACGTGGGAAATCTGAACTGAGAGGGGAGTGGCTGACAATGATATAGTCTGTTCACAAGCCATTCACACATGCGTGAGGTAAAGGGTTTATATACAATGAATTAGGCAAGATGTACACAACTGGGAATATATAGATCGATGTATGGATTGGATTAGAAAGAAAGAAATAAGAGGGTGAATTACATAGCAGTGAGGTAAAGTGTATGCATCACAATATTCATATGGTATGAAATGAAGAGTCCATAACAACCTGACAACAACAAGTTTAACAGAGACATGGGTTTAGAGCTTCCAGGATGCTGGTTGTACTGCCTGCAAATCACCGTTCAGTATATATTAAACAGTAAGCATACCCTCCAGTAATCTTGCTGCTTACATTGTGTTTAATATATCACCACGGAGAGTTCAACTTCAGTTGACCCCTGAAGAGGACTTCGGCAAGAAGTCGAAACGTTGGGTTAAGTTTTAATTAACATGTGCTGCTAGAATGAGAAAAGTTCCTATTATTAGTATATATACATATATATATATATATATTATATATATACGTATTTTGTTTTATTTTTCTTTAAACAGCCTGTATATAAATTATAGCAAGTACACAAAATGAATTCAAAAATTTAGGATTTTTGCATTATTACTGCGTATTATAATAAAGCACCAAAGGTGCGAACCCTCAGCGCTATTGTGAGGCTGCGCTCCGGGCTGCTTGATTATGTAGGAACAGGAACCGGGCTGCCTTGGTACTTGCTGCCACTAGTTCCAGTTATCACAACTCCCAGATAGAATGATTAGGTAGCTACCTCCTGAAGCGTCAAGTGATTTAAGTTTTAATTCAAATACGCAAGTATGATGACATAGAATACAGAAACGGATAGAAAAGACTTGACCTATGACCTTACGTGGACTGGCCTTAAATAGTACAGGCCAGGACACACCTACAAAAGGAACTTTCTAGAACAAAACTCTAATAAACGCTACACACACACACTTGGACAAGAATGTTCTTGGAGCTACCACTATTTAGTCCCCCCCCCCCACACACACACACATACACACACCCACCCACAAACTCTCTAACTACTTGCTAATGAGTTCTATTATATTAACAAGTTCTTTCAGGCTCTTCAGCCTGCTCCTGCTTGCTTCTCTGTTAGGTATCTGCTTCTGTGGCTCCGCCCTCTGGGTGGAGTCACTCGCTGAATTTTCTGGCCCCACAGCTACCAAGCTATTTCAATATAATCTCAGACCAAAAGAACGAGCAATATTTATTAGTTATTTTAATCAGGCAACAATATAGCTCGAGCAATGATAATGGTACATAGAAACACTGTCTTCATAAGAGAAGATGCTAAACTAGCCAGAAACACTCACCGGTATACATATTCAACGTGAAATTTAACTTCTTTGAACTAGGTAATTTTATTTGCTCATGTGATTGTGACGTGATGCTATAGGGGGCGTAACCCACAAAAACTGGTACCTACGCGGTGGTGAAAGCTTCGCATTTTCTCAACAATTAGCCCGAAATAAAAAACAACAACAGCACAATGAATGGTCCTAAATCTTCGTTCTGAGTAAGTTCATACCTAAATCAACAGTTAATTGTTAGTAATCTCCAATATCAGAGCGTGACAGACGGGACGACTACTATAACTTTCTTGCACATACAAGCTGAGGCTTAATAAGCACTTTTGAGCTCATGATACATGTGTCCCACATCTCCTTCAATGCTATCACAAATCATGGCGTTCATCTTGTATGAGTTTGTCTCTATCACAAAAATTTAACCTCGTGACTTACTTGATTATTAAATAACTTCCGTCGTCCCCCCCTAACCACACCCCTAATAGCTCGTTTGAACAGCTAGTACAATATTTTAAGGAGTATGAATGAACAGCATTCAGTATGGAGTTACTACTATATCTCACGGAACTTTCATTATTAGCCCTCACCACGTGTGTGGAAAAAGATTACAATACTTGTGTTCTGTCCGTTTGTCTGTCATGCTCAATTACTACACTTAATTGTTAATTTAGGTATGAGCTAATTCAAAACAACCATTGAAGGGTGCTCACACATAGCAACGCTCCGCGTGCAGCTTAATTAAGATCTAACCACCAAACCGGGGAGTTGTAAGGTAGTGGGCAGACCTTAAATAACCCGTGCATAGACAAGAGCTGCCCGTGGAGCCAGTGGTAAATTCGCGTGGCTGCTTTGTGTTACAATTTGGCGGGGTGTTGATTGTAAAGATCATGGGCAGGAGGCTTCAAGCCAATAAAAAGAAGCAACAGCTTCTCAAAGCCAGAAATAAGAGACAGATGATATGCCACTCCAAAAGAGGTATTGCTTTTAACTCAAAAAAATTGCTTCACTGCTACTATGGTTAAATTTTAGCTGTACTCAGTATTATTGATCAGAACACCCAAGGGGTCTGCATCAACAGTGCTTCTGATGTATTTCACAGCGCCAAAAAGCGAAGTTTACAAATTGCAAACTAGCTCGTTAACTACTAGTTCGCTCGTAGTTACCGAGCGGTTAACAAATTTTGGAACTCGTCCGTCGTTGACGCCTGGAACGGACACTAGTTAACAAGCTAGTTAACAAACCTCGCAAACTTCTCTGAAAACTCGCTGTTAACCACGCGGACAAGTCTGTAATGTTTTGGTAACCTGCATGACAAGTCTGCAACTTTTTGGCAACTACTTTGACAAGGCTGCAACTTTTTGGCAACTTCTTTTTGACAAGTCTGTAACTTTTTGGCATATTCTTTGACAAGGCTGCAACTTTTTGGCAACCAATATGACAAGGCTGCAAACGTCTTGGCAATTGATTTAATTTCTTAGAAACATCTATGTTAACCACTTTGACAACCATATAAAAATATCAGGAAAAATCAATATGGTCATATAATTTAAATACATAGTAATATTATTAATTGTTAATGAATGATCTATAATTATGACAACCATATAAAAATATTAGAAAAAATCAATATGGTCATTAATATAATTTAAATACATAGTAATATTGTTAATGAATGATCTATAATTAAACTTTTTAATCGTTCTTTTCAAAAGAGAATTCAGTCACTCCATCTACATACACAAACAACATCATTGATAATATATAATAGGCTACATTAAAACTGTGTCTTACCACTTCCATCTTCACTTTCATTATTTTGTCCTGGAAAAACAACAACAACATAGTTAATGATTCAGTGATAGCTAAAATATAGTTCAAATAAGTGAAAATACTATACTTGGCCAAACCATTTTACTATAGCTAATAAAGTTATCTTAAAACTGTTACTTAGCAAATACATTGGTGAGTTTATAGCTTTCTTTAATACAGACATTATATGGGAGTGCATTAAAATGGCCAATTTAATTTAAACTTAACTGACATTTGGACTTATGCCGAAGTCCCTCAGGGGTCTACTCTCTTTGGTGGTGTAATATACACAATATAAACAGTAAGATTATTGGTGGACCCTGAAAGATTTTTCGTGCAGCATAAACCAGCCATGGCAATTCAACTGTACTTCACCCAATTCAACCATGAATTGATGCCTTCTCAAATCTAACTTAACTCAGTCCATGCTTAAGCAAATTGATGGCAAACCATACTTTACTCAATTCATGGCCTCTTGTAATTCACACAATTCATGGTCACTGTACTTTACCCAATTCATTATCACTGTACTTTACCCAATTCATTATCACTGTACTTTACCCAATTCATGGTCACTGTATTTTACTCAATTCATGTTCACTGTACTTTACCCAATTCATGGTCCCTGTACTCTACACACTTCATGGTCCCTGTATATTACCAATTCCAGACCTCTCAACTCTCGAATGCGTGAGTCACACGCATTCCATCATTGAATCACGCTCACACGCATTGAAGTTAAAGTTATAGTCTCTCGCAAATTAAGTAGATTTCAATAATGTGGGCGTGGTTGAACTATTGCGCAACACGAATCGAAAATGACTAGTGCTGGTGAAGAGTTTTAACTATTTGAGACCAAAATATAAGGGAATAGAATAAAAGGTAAGAGAATAGTAGTAGCTTTTGCTCTATAGGATTCTTAATAATCATTTTTCTATTCTCCTACAAAGAATTAGCTAGCTGTTGAACTCGAACGGTTCTTGTGATTCAGGTTCTCAAGTCAGATCTTTAACAAGCTGTAGAACCTTCTGTGACTGTCAATACTAGCAGTGTTCACTCTAGACCTGCCAGGTATTCCATCATTGGTTGCTTACATGAAATAAAATTAGCCCCATGCTCAACAAATCAATATAATTCTACCATAGCAACCAAAGTGCATGGGCGTGTATCACCAAGCATGACTGTTTTCCACATCTCACTCATTTGACACTCATCTCACTCATTTTACACTAAACTGTCACTCTTTTGCAAATATTGAGGTTGAGGTCTCTGCAATTCATTATCACTGTACTTTACCGAATTCATGGTACCTGTACTTTACTGATCACTGTAATTGGCCCACTTCATGGTCACAGTACTCTACCCAATTCATGGCCACTCGTACTTTACCCAATTCAAGGTTTCTGTACTTTACCCAATTCATGGTCTCTGTACTTTACCCAATTCAACTGTACTCTACCCAATTCATGGTCCCTGTACTTTACCCAATTCAACTGTACTCTACCCAATTCATTATCACTGTACTTTACCCAATTCATGGTCACTGTACTCTACCCAATTCATGATCCTTGTACTTTACCCAATTCATTATCACTGTACTCTACCCAATTCATGGTCACTGTACTATACCCACTTCACGGTCACTGTACTCTACCCAATTCATGGTCACTGTACTCTACCCAATTCATGATCCTTGTACTTTACCCAATTCATTATCACTGTACTCTACCCAATTCATGGTCACTGTACTTTCCTCAATTCATGGTCACTATACTTTCCTCAATTCATGGTCACTGTACTCTACCCAATTCATGGTTTCTGTACTTTACCCAATTCAAGGTTTCTGTACTTTACCCAATTCAACTGTACACTACCCAATTCATGGTCCCTGTACTTTACCCAATTCAACTGTACTCTACCCAATTCATTATCACTGTACTTTACCCAATTCATGGTCACTGTACTCTACCCAATTCATGATCCTTGTACTTTATCCAATTCATTATCACTGTACTCTACCCAATTCATGGTCACTGTACTTTACCCACTTCACGGTCACTGTACTCTACCCAATTCATGGTCCCTGTACTTTACCCAATTCATGGTCAAAAATACTTTACCCAATTCATGGTCACTGTACTTTACCCAATTCATGGTCACTGTACTTTACTCAATTCATGGTCACTGTACTTTCCTCAATTCATGGTCACTATACTTTCCTCAATTCATGGCCACCAATACTTTACCCAATTCAAGGTAACTGTACTTTACCCAATTCATGGTCTCTGTACTTTACCCAATTCAACTGTACTCTACCCAATTCATGGTCCCTGTACTTTACCCAATTCAACTGTACTCTACCCAATTCATTATCACTGTACTTTACCCAATTCATGGTCACTGTA
>WLWD01004134.1_pt1 | contig 30767 bp, 18 predicted proteins | sample 6712731 | NCBI WGS metagenome assembly WLWD01 (sample SAMN12718690, study PRJNA576275) | sponge metagenome | isolation source: marine sponge | host: Mycale hentscheli | place: New Zealand: South Island, Marlborough, Capsize Point | collected 2014-11-01
ACCATGAATTGGGTAGAGTACATTGACCATGAATTGGGTAGAGTACAGTGACCATGAATTGAGTAAAGTACAGTGACCATGAATTGGGTAGAGTACAGTGACCATGAATTGGGTAGAGTACAGTGACCATGAATTGGGTAAAGTACAGTGACCATGAATTGGGTAAACTACAAGAATCATGAATTGGGTAAAGTACAGTGACCATGAATTGGGTAAAGTACAGTGACCATGAATTGAGTAAAGTACAGTGACCATGAATTGGTTAAAGTACAGTGACCATGAATTGGGTAGAGTACAGTGACCATGAATTGGGTATAGTACAGTGACCATGAATTGGATAGAGTACAGTGACCATGAGTTGGGTAGAGTACAGGGATTATGAATTGGGTACAGTACAGTGACCATGAATTGGGTAGAGTACAGTGACCATGAATTGGGTAGAGTACAGTGACCATGAATTGGGTAAAGTACAGTGACCATGAATTGAGTAAAGTACAGTGACCATGAATTGGGTAGAGTACAGTGACCATGAATTGGGTAGAGTACAGTGACCATGAATTGGGTAAAGTACAGTGACCATGAATTGAGTAAAGTACAGTAACAGCAAGGATTAGGTAAAGTGTGACAGCTACGAGATTAGGTAAAGTAGGCCAGCAAGGATTAGGTGAAGTGCATCAGCAAAGGTTAGGTAAAGTGCCTGGCATGGATCAGGTAAAGTGTATTCAGCAACTTTAGCAAGGATTAGGTAAGGTGTCTGCAAGATTTAGGTGAAGTGTGCAAGCAAGGATTAGGTAAAGTGCCTAGCATGGATCAGGTATAACAAGGATTAGGTAAAGTGGGTCAGCTAATCCTTGATGACGGTGTTGCTGACGCTCTTCACCTAATCCTTGCTGATACATAATCCATGCTGATGCACTTGACCTAAAGACCCTTTGGCATAACAAGATAATTTGAACATTTTGGTAAAGGGTCATTACCATGTGCACGGCTTATTTGAGGTGTGCGAGTAAATTGGTGCAGAAGCAATAACAAGTACTGGGCCCTGGCCTTCATTTAGATAGTCCATAAAGGTGCAAGTTTTCAACAATCAGGGGGCGAAACTTTTTTCTATTGCATTGAAAAATAAAGCAAATATACTACTTTACCCAATCCTTGGTGGTGAACTTTACCTAATCCTGACTGACACACTTTACCTAATCCATATAGATTATACTGCAAATAAACCTAGCTACGATAGATTTTCTGCTCGTGAAAAATTCATATTATGGTGTAGGAGATTTTTGAGAGTTTATTTCTCTTTCTGAAGAGCATGGGAACTCTAAATTTAATACAAGTCAGTCCTTGAATACTACTTACTCTAAAATACAACTTTCAGGTATTGTAGGCAGAAATTACTATAATCTGCAGGTTCTAACTGAGAAAAGTGGTGATCCTCTGGGGGGGGGGGGTTAGAAGGGACTCTTTTTAGTAGTTTCCCTATGCTACGTACTTTTAAAGTTCACATTTGCTACCCATCAGAGTTCTGACTACTCTGACAAAGTTGAAAATAGTCCTACAAAGTTGAAACTAGTCCATTGTAGAGAATCTGTGCTCCCTTGAAAGCATCAATTGAATAGGCTATTTATTTTATCGTCTTTGTTGTTATAGAAGGGAAAGTGATTTTTTCGTTTATACTCCTATTCGCTCATTGTATACCTAATTGATAGACTACCCTTTACCTAATTTGTGCCGACATCCTATAGATAATTTGTGCTGACACCCTTTACCTGGTTTATGCTGATACCCTTATGTGTTATGCCGATACTTTTCAGGTGCCTTTACCCAATCACACTGACACCCTTGGTCTGATACTTGCCCGTTTTGTTTATACTGATATATTCTAAATTATTCTGATATAAATTATATTTATACCAAGTAGCTTTTAGACTCCTCAATATCCTTTTCTTCAATAATTGGAATTACGTGTGAGAAAAAATTCTAGCTAGTGCTGAATACAATAAGACTTTTTTTTTTGTAATAATGACAATAGGGTTGTTCATAACTCTTAATTTTCTGTATCTCAGAAGCCTTAGCTAACAATTTTCTGTATCTCAGAAGCCTTAGCTAACAATTTTCTGATTCCACTGTAAGTATTTTCTGATCAACTTTTCAGATACGTAGACAAATTGGCACAAATGAATAGAACTAATTAAAATATCTAACTCATAGCAAGACCTCCCAGATTATTTGTATTTATGACCTGTTGGGTAATGATATCTCTGTAATTTGATTTTTTGTTGTTGTTGTTGTTGTTTTTCATTGTAATAATGAAGTATGTTTTCTCTTATAGGCCAGAATGTAGAAACTGAGCCTAGTGATGAAGGTAAGGCAAATATTTGTGAATATTTTGCATTATATTAATTCTTACTGTTGTTTGTGTACATTAGATCAAGTGACCGAGTTTTTATGTGCGGATGAAGGCAATGAAGACAATTAGAGACTTAATTTAACAATTACCACATTGCTTGTTTTATTTGTTTGTTTGTTTTGAAGCTATTTCCAATTAAAAATTCTGTTGAGTTGATTAACCAAGTTATCAAGTGGGTTACAACAGTGGTTTTCATGAAGTTGGCAAACTTATACAAGGGGGTTATCACAGAAGTTCCAGACCTGTCAGGGTGGTTACCAAGGCGTTGCAGATCAGTTATAGTGGTTACCTAGAAGTTACCAATCTGTTCAGGTAGTTACCAAATCGTAACAGACATGTCATGGAAGTTTCCAAAAAGTTGCAGACTTGTTAAAGTGGTTTCCAAAAAGTTGCGGACTTGTCAAAGTGGTTGCCAATGAGTTACATTCCAGGTTTGCAAGTTTGTTAACTGGCTTGTTAATTAGTGTCCGTTCCAAGAGTATACAAGCTAGTTACAAAAGTTGTTAACCATCTGCTAACCAAGTGTGAACTATTGGTTTACAAGCTAGTTTGCAATTTGTAAACTCTGGCTTTTGGCCTTGTGTAAACTAGATTTGGTATGTGTCTATCACCAGATTCCGTTGGAACTAGATGACATACATAAAATGGTCATGACTAGTCCATTTGTCGTGTTCGAGAGTGCCGATTACTCCGCCCACAAATTTCAGAGTTTTATTGACGTTTTTTGCGGCCTCAACTTATGTTCTTATTGACAGTGCAACTACAGAAGCACTGTGAAAGGTCCTGGAATGCCTCTCTTCATGTGGTGTGGCCATAACCCGCAACTAACGTGTTTTTGGTGCCTCAGAAATTAATTTTCTTGGCCACTAATCAATAAGATTTATTAAGTCATCCGTGACTTCCCATTACCGAAGTCTGACCAACAATTACGTGAATTTCTATCACAGATTCCTACCTCACACTGCTGAACTCATGCAAATTCTACACAACCTCCTTCCCAACCACAAATCTATTTCCACTGTTCTAAGGATACAGTTGCTGCCTTCAATGCCATCAAAGAGGCTTTGGCAAGTGCCACCCTTTTGTCCTATCTGAGACCACATGCTTGACAGCAAATGATTTGGATTAGGCCGTAATCGTACCTGGCATCCCTGTCCAGGCCCTACCCGGACCCTATGTGTGCAAGATAACGTGTCATCCAATAATGCATGAACTTTGAACTTGTTAATTGGTTTGTTTGTGTAACTATTGATTGTTTGGCCCTGCCCAGTCTCCTCACTATCTGAGTTCTGTATGCAGGCACCACCCACTAAATCCAATGATATATATCACTCTTTTTTCTGTTTTGTATTCATTCCCTTTTTGTTGAAAAATCTGAAACCTAGCTGCTGCAAGCTCAGTATCTATACTTAATCTATCTTTTTAGCTTTGCCTTCATAGTAGGCATAGTATATCTATTTATCTATCAGTAGTCACTCTAGCTTGTACTCAGCCTAGCTAGCTGTGGTTGCTAATCGTACTGCTCAATCTAAATAAATAGATAGAGCTTGTCCTTCGCATTACTCATCACCAGCTGCGAGGTGCCTTACAACCACCCTGCAAAATCCCATTTCATTCTTCTCGGAAAAAAAAAAAGAAACCATCTGAGACTCAATCTTGCGTTAGAGAGTTACAGTTTTCACTTCGTCACTTTTGGCATTTCCTGTTAGGATGTCACTTTCATGATTGGACTGATCGCAAGCCATTGATACATGCCCTTCACACACGTTTGAATTGTCATTCTCCATGTCAAACATGCTGGTTTGATTATATATCTCAGTTTACTTGAGCTATTCATTACATCCTAGTCACAGAGTGTTGTGGCAAACACTTTGTCATGGATCGAGATGAACTCATATTCTCAAGACAACCTCCTATAGAGGATAGTTATGTCATGACTCAAGCATAAGTGACAGATACTCAGATCCAAGTGCTTCACTCCTTTAGTTATCGAAGCAATTCCACATCCAACACTGCACACCTCTTCTATGTGGCATTTCTACGCATAAGTGGAGATGTACTGAGTTTGATTCACTTCAAGTGGAGACGTACTGTGTTTGACTCACTCCATGGTTTCACTCAGGTATTATGTTACACAGAATCTCATCACTGCCCGGTATCTATGTCTGGCATCAACGCAGATGTTTGGAGATACACTCATTAATGTGTTCCGTGCCAACTTGCGAAGACCAACAGACATTCTAATAAACTGCTCCATTGTCTACTTTTCCACCCACCACTGCATGCTCATTTTGACGTAGTACATGTTGAACAGTTCACCAGATGGCCAGAAGCCATTCCCATCACTAGTATCACTGTCGAATCTGTGGCTCTGTGGATGGATTTAACAATATTGAGTACCTACTCCCATCATTTCAGATTGAGGATGTCAATTGGACTCGTACTTGTGAAATTCCTTGACGTCATACTTGCACTAAGCGAGCTCACCCTATTGCATACCACCCACAAGCCTACGGCATGATTGAGCACCTTCATCACCAGCTCAAAGCTGTTTAGAAGACCCAAACAGATCCTACACGGTGTTAGATGATCTCCTACTTGTATTGCTTGGAATTCGGATTGCCTTCAAAGAGGACATAATTGCCTACCACTGCAGAGATGGTGTACAGTACATCACTTCAACTCAGAATATAGAAACCTAATTAATATTTGTTTTTTGGGTAGTTTAATGGTGTTTGAGCAACTTGATCACTACCTACAGTTTCAGAAAATCAGTAGGGGTTGGTTTCTTGTGTAACATACAGATGCCAATGGTTCCAACCCCCTAGGGATGCTCTTCGAAGATTAATATTAAGTATAAGACGGCAAACTGAGTTTGAACAACAGTCAGGGTGCTCTCTTGAGGTACTGATGAAACTAAAATCCTGCAAGTCTGACCCTAATATACTATAAAATACCTTCTACATTCACGTTACCTCTTTAATTCAACTCTTGTTGAGTTAACTGTGTTCAAGAGGGAACTTGTGGTTCAATTTCTTCTGTTATGGCAATATCAGCTGGAATAAGTCGTGTTGTGGTTTATCGCAATTATCTCGAAAGTGGAACTGTAAATCTTCTAAAAATCACAACTTGTTCTCACTCATTTTTACAGTGATGATTATATCTTTTAAAAGCTTCTGCTGTTTAAAGTGAATTGGTTAATAAAATTTTTAAAATATTTTGGTAGAGTTATTCACATTTGTTTTCAAATTGTCTTTTGGACCAAAAAATGTATATACAAATAAAAACAATATTTTAGAAATATTTACCAAACCATATTTTAAATTGAGTATCTAGGAATGTGTGTGTGCAGTTTGAAGTTTTGATCTTGGAGTAGGAGTGATTTAGTTGGGCAGGAGTGGGTAAGGGTCTTCTGACAGATCCTACGAAGTGTTTTTAGATGATTTCCTACTTGTATTGCTTGGAATTCGGTTGGCCTTCAAAGAGGACATATCGGCTACCACTGGAGAGATGGTGTACAGCACATCCCTTTGACTCAGAATACAGAAACCTAAATGAGATTATGTTTATTGGGCAGTTTAGTTGTGTTTGAGCATCTTCATTACTACCCTGAACGTTCCACTACTGTTTCAGTTGACAAAAAAAAAAAATATAAAAATTAAAAAATTTAGAAAAAATTTCCACACCACTTTTTAAATAAGTATCAAGGATTGGGTGTGAAGTTTGAAGCCTTGATCTTGGTTTTGGAGCGATTTAGTTGGGCAGGAGATGGTAAGGGTTTTCTTGATGTACACTTTTTTTTTTTAATGGATGTGGTTTTCTGCCCATATTATTAGCTCATTTTGAAGGGGTTCTAGGCACTAAACGAGCTTGCACTACTGCATACCACTTACAAGCAGACAGCATGTAGGTGGTAATAGCTATAAAGTTAAAAAAAGATACATGCATAGTACAGTTAAATAGTAAAACCACAATTTTATTGTATCGGTCATTTCCCCATAGCGGTAATACAAAATTCACTTCACATTACACCTGGTTTTTCAGTCATAAAAAAACAAACAAACAGGGATTAGTTGTTGGGCTAGCGAAAGGGAGACACAAAGAGAATACAAGTCTTGTGCTGGTATATCCAGTGAATAAGTATATAATATGCATATAAAATGATCTAAAGTATGGCACAAATAAATTAAACAAAAATATTAAAAAAACAAAAATTAGCAGCCAACATTCAGATTTTAATTTCAGTTAGGTAACCTTGCTCGCCATTTTGTACTGAAACACATCACTAATTAATTATAATGTAGACAAACATGTCTACATTAGAATCAAGTCTAAGAATGCCAAAACCGTCAGCAATTATAATGTGATTGCTAGTACTTGTGTGTCGACATTATGGTCTATATTGGCCGAGACCTTTGACCTGGGACAAGGAGCTTTAGTGTTTATTTCCATAATATCCAAGAACCACAGTCATTCACTGTTCCATTACCCAACTACCGACAGTTAAAAGTATCGCTAGCTTTTTAAAAGTGATTAAAATGACTCAGTGAAGTAGGGAGTGGGGTAGTTATGGGCCCCTCCAATTAATTTTCAAGTAAGGGCCTGCCCCCCCCCCCCCACTCAATGTTTCCCCATGCTTATTCTACATTACAAACTGTACAGGTATGATCCTGTGATCTTTATAGAAAAATGTTGTGTGATTTATATAGTCTGTATAGCTACGAGAAAGCTAGCAGTTACCAAATACTAGTTGAGATACATCAATTTCTTATTCAGCTGTTATCAAGATGTGGATTGATTCTCCACATACAGACATCTTGCCAGTCATTTGTAGTAAATAGCCAAGTGGTGGTAAAATACCCAACACTATATTGCTCTGTGCCAATGCTTTGATATAAGATAGTATCTACAGCAGCTCATTCTAAAGTTATAAGTTTAGTATATGCTAGATATACTTGACTTTCCTATAAGCTAGCTTACTCTCTAGTTATTGTATTAGAATTAGTAAGCTAATAGGAAAGTCAAGGATCATCTAGCTTCTAAGCTGTCATTGCATAGTGGTTGGAATGCCTTTGAGTTAATTGGAGTCTGGTGTCACTTTTGTGTATGTACTATTTCTTCCCAAAAAATACGCTACTGCAAATAACGGAGAAATTCTAATAAAAACTGTTATTATTCAGGAAAAAGTGTTTCAAGATAAACTGTTAAAAGCCCCACGAAGTTAATCTTGTTTTCTTTCACTATTAATAGTGTGTGCATGATGCATGGCTTATTGCCTGTACAAGTTGAAACACTATTACGAATGTTATCACTTTTTTTTCTTTGTTATTATGATTATTTCAATTGGGATATAGAATACATACTGATGTTATTAATCAACTTCTTGTTCAGCAATAATGTTTTCTACATATTTTCCTAAACTGATGATCTGTATAACATAAATGAGTCTCAATTTTGGTATTTTGTCCCACAGTTAGTCAATAAAAAATAAGTACAGTTAAATGAATATCAGAAAGATTGTATAATACTAATGTTCATGCAAGTTGAGAGTAATTGTGAATGGGACCATATGGCACCTTTTCGGATTGTAAATAGCACTTGTCCAAATCCTAAACGAAGCCACTTTTGTCTTTCGGGTTTGATTCTGCCAGAATGTATAAATATTAAATCCTGTAGTAACACACACTAACCTATAGGGGAGCCATAAACAATGTTGTCATGTGCCATTATCACAACACCTATTACTTGGGAATGAGAACATACCCGACATGAACTAAATTTTGTGAGAAGCAGATGCTGTTGTTTAAAAGTGTAGCTCATTATGGAAAGTATCTGTTGATCATCAATCAAGAGGATGCGTGACTGAACTGAAAGAAGCAGATGCTGTTGATTAAAAGAGTGGCTGAATATGGAAAGTGATGTTGACCATCGAGCAAGAGGATGTGACAATACTAAAATATAGCATGTAGCAAGTCATAATAATGTCATTTGTTCCTGATCATCGTCATCAGAAATAGCATTGTAATAGAACCAAACATTTTGTTGTTGTATTAACAGCTCCCAATGCTCACCTATGTTGAATATGCTTTACTAATTTTATTTATATATTATGCTTGTTTTATTGTTGTAGTCTTAATCAATTTCATGACAAACATGATGTTTTGCAGGGTACCTATTTTCTGATGAATAGTCAATAATGCTTTAATGTTTAATAACATTACAGCTTTTGTCTCATTATTCAATACAATAAAGTAGTAGAAGCAATCATATGAATGAAATAATTCTACATTTTATCATTAATTTATCATAGATATTTATATCACATACCTTATGATGTGTATGACTAATGTTCTCTATTATATTAAAAATTTAGCTATGTGCATTTGAAGCATTTAAATAGAATATGCAAAGAAAATTTTTTTCATATTCTATTTTAATGAAAATGCAACATTCAAATTTTTTTTCATTTGTTTACACCTGAAAGATATTGTTAAGCACTAATACATGAATAATTTGTGGAGTGTCAGAACAATAAAACTGTTTATCAATCATAATTAAAAATATTAACAAATGTCACTGTACATGTGTAATAAAAGAATGATAGACAAAATTCACTGCTTGTCATAAGCAGAATTTTCTTCCATATTAAAAGTTAAATTTTGATTTTGAAGTTTTAAGTTTTCTGTAACATCTTCATATATAGGACATCGTACTGCAACATTTTCATTTTCACAATTTTTTTTCATGACGAATCGTTTAATGGTTTTCGGTATAAATACTGTTAGTACACCCAGTATATAAAACATAATAATTCCCAATACACCTCCTGCAATCACATAATCTATATTACTGGAGCCTAAAATTTAAACATAAATCATTGATGATTTAAGACATTGAAAACAAAACAATAGAATACATGCTAGTTAATGTTGGTCATTATCACAAAATACTATAGCTATATACCCTATGTCATAGGAGTCTATAATATTATATGAGACTGGTTAATTACCTATTACAATATTGACATAAAAAATGTCTATATTATAACGTCTACTGAAATTTCATGAGGAAATAATAATAAGTTGTAAGGTAGCTACATGACACTAATAAAAAATGAGTACAGGCATTAAACTTGATCAAGTTTTAGGTTGTAATTGTTAGATATTTCATATACGCAAAAATTTTAAAAATGATTTTTAAGCACTCATAAGAAACAACAATAGCTATACAATACACATCATGAAAGAATTTCAAGAATATATAGTTTAATTCACATTCTGGTTAATGATTTATACTTTGCTAATTAATACAAAAGAACATTAATTACCATTATTTCTGGTGATAGTATTTCCATTTGTGTCATTATCTTTCTCATTAATTTCTAATATGTAGAATATTTTAGAATACGATATGTTCATATACCTAGAAAAGGAGTAATCAAATGATAAACCAATTATTGGAAATACAGTAATTCTATATTTTCCTATCTGTAATAATGTAAATTTCATAGTAGATACAGAACCCACTAATAGTCCAGTAATTAACTTGTTGTGATAAACTTCATTTTGAATAATTACTGAATATCCAATTATTTCCAAATTGTTATTTAATAGAGCTAAATCCTGTGAGTAATTGCAGCTGACAGTTAGGAAAATGCCAGCAGGCATAGTTGAGCAAAAATTTAGAGTAGTAGATGTGTGATATGATATTGGTTCTAAGAAATATGAGAAGTTTTTTTGGATATTTATTATAACACTAAAGTAGGAAGTAGCTAAACAATGGTTATTAATAAGTAGCCGGTAGATTCTACAATAATATATAATATACTTACTTATATGGAAGGTGCTTCAAGTTTGGGGGATAGCATCACAAGCCAATTTACTCTCATGAAAATCACTTGTATTCATAAATACAATATCTTCATACTAACTAAGCAAAATACAAGTTTCACAATTCTTTTCAATGCTTTATCCCCCAAGCAAGAAATCTGGCGGGACCTGTGCCCCCACATCCCCACACTTACTCATCCCTGAGAGTAGATGCTAAAGTTTCAGCTGGTGGTGGTATGGGGAACTAACAGTAAAGGGTTTATAGTTTACTTAACACCGGAGTTACTAACCCTAGAAGAAACTACTGCAGTGAATATATCTAGCATAGAATAAACTACGTATTACACTCATTACATAATTAACAAGATATTTCACTTTCAGGTTTATTTAGACTCATGGCTCATAACAACACATTAGCATGTTCATGAAATATTTTACCATAATCTTAATCTGACTTCTGAAAAAGTACTATTATATGTATTATATACACACAGTAATTCAGCATTTGTAACAGGATATAGTATTCTGTAAATTTAGTTACACTTCAATATCACAAAATTCTATTAATACAATTTAAGAGCGAAAAAGTAGTGTGTTGTGTTGGAGTGTGAGATGCTCAATGCCATTGTTTAATCTCTTGTTAAGTAATCATAATTATTTATCTTAGTCTGAGCAGCAAATAAGGTACATGCTAGATATCTTCACAATGTTATATACAGGTAAGTGACCAGTGAGATGACTCACATTATTACACAATGTTCTCTCAAACTGTATTGGGCAAGCTTATTACCATCTAATAGGTTAGTAGTTATAGCACATAGTTTTCATTTACAGACAACTTTACACACCATTCGTTACCAACCCTAGTACAAATACTGCAGTGAATATATCTAGCATAGAATGAACCACTTATTATACTCATCAGAGTGATATGACAAGATACTTTACTCTCAGTCTATATTTTCACTCACTTCTGGCTGGTTTAAATACATTGGCCTGTTCTTGAAATATTTTGATATAATCTTACTCTGATTTACATAATATGTAATATATTATTTGTACCATGGTACATCCAAATTGTCTATAGATTGCTCAATTTGAGGTGAATATATTTCATATCCACCTCCTATGAGGTGATTAAGTAAACCATCCAATCAAAATTTGTTATTAAGCATTTCCTATAGAGAGCCTTGGTACAAGTTGAATGCACCACTCCATTGGGTCAGTATGGAACCTACACTATCTTGGGCCTTCGGCCTTTGGTTGTATAAATCCCATACCTACCTCCCCATAGTGGTGTAACCTAATCATATATTTAACTTAATTACATAGCCAATTGTGTAATTTTAAGATACAAGAAATGCCTTTATCACAATTAACCAAATGGCTTTGTTTTAGAAAGGTTGAGCTATATCTCCTATATATTTATACGTCTTAAGAGTTGAATATGCTAACAAACTAATGTTTGGATACGAAAGGATTAGTGGTGAATGGAATTGTGTTTAGTTGTTTTTACTTAACTCATTCAGAATTGTGCATGAACACTTACCTTGCAGTACACTGGAATTTATTACAGTTAGTAGTTCTGGTATAATAAATCCAGTATTACTTATTTCATATACAAATATTTGATAATTTCCATCTCGAACTGGCCCAGTATAATATTGTTGTTGAGATAAACTGTTTGAGTTTATAAGAGAATAATAGTGGTAATTTATCAATATATTTGGATTTGGTATTAACACTAAAAATACCCCAGAATAACCTGATGGCCTCTCAGAATAGAATACATCTAGCAATAAGCAATTGTTCTTTGAATATTCAGTGGCTGTTACATTTTGTATTCTATAAGAACCTTAAATAAAATCATATGTGTATAAAATAGAAATATTGTACTTGCACATGTCTATTCAATAGTAATACATAGGCATCTGAGAATAATATCATAGTACTGATGAGTGCAGGAAATGATTGTATATTGTTTTGGCTGTACATTTTTTACAACTACAAAATTGTGTCTAAAATCATGAGTTCACAAAATTGAAAAACATGAACATGTGAAGGTAATTTGCTTATTAACTGGATGCAATTCATTTCATCATGATTGAGCTGCGGTATATTAAGACATTCTTAGATCTAGCAAATGAAAATATGATATGGTATATTTTCTTTAATACTTTCATTGAATACAATGTGACTAAAATTATTTTTTCAACTAAACACATTATTGTTACAAGGTGTTATTGCAATGTGGGACATTTAACTGACTTTACCAACTGAATTATCATTAGATTTTACTTACTCAAAATTATATCTGATGAAGTTGAATTTACACAATTAGTAATGTTAATAGAAGCAATAAATCTACTCCTTAGTGGCAGTTGGTTTGTTGACAATGATATTAAGGTAGACGAATCATTTCCAATACATCTTATACCATTACTGGAGTTAAATCTGTATGTTTCATTGCTTGCAATGTCTTTTAACTTCACAGAACACAAAATAATGAATTGAGGCTGAAATAACATAAAGCGGTAGATTAGTGTATAAAAAAACATGTTAATATGTATAAGTAAAATATATGTGCATGAACATACATACATCAGGTGATCAGCTAGCTAGTTGTGACTGAACAAGTAACTATATCTGTTTGATACTTTAACAATGAATAACTAGCATACATTGCTAATTCTAATGAATGTATCACAATAGATAGAAGGTAATAACATACAAGTAAACTAATTAAATTATTTTTACTATATCATTTAAACGGCAATAATCCATTTTAGCTATTGCCAGTATTTCTTGGCAGATAGCATTGATGGTGGAGCAACATTCCACACATATTTAAAACCACAGGAATGAACTAGATATTACCCAAAACTTGTTTATTTTATCTAACTAGAAAATCCTGTTCATTATTACTGCTACTTTCCTTAGTCCTGAACACATCCTGATCATATTGATACATAACTTACCACCAATACTTCAATATAAACTACATTCATAGAAGCTGTTGTGAGCACTCTAACTTCACTAGATTTTATTGTATCTGGACTATTCTCTAATAATATGAATGAAAAGATAAAATAATAATATGTCCATAATAAAGGCAGCAAATGATTTACCTGAGCTGGTTTGCTTAATAAAGTTCCAGTGATTGAAATAATAATAATAATAGTAGTAGTTTCTCTTTATATACAGCCACATTGTGTTAAATCTTATATTTGTATATTATCTGTTAAACCCAGTATAAAAATAAAAATATTACATTGCAGTTCTGACCCTATTACATTGAGTATGATACAGTATTTATACACTATAATGTAGTGAAAGTAACTGATATTGTATTGGCTTGAGTCCAAATGATTTTGTCTAGATAGGAAATTACTTCTATTTATATTACTACAGCTATGTTCTGTATAATACAAAAAAAATATCTTGAAAGTATGAATAAATAATACTGGTAAAAATTTGCTAAATCTATACTAGTTATAGTTTATGATAAGAGCTAAATTAGACCGCTCACTTTATATGAAATTATTTTTCAGTATTTTGTAGCAATATAAACTGTGTTTGTGTAGAAATGAGTATTGAAGCAGAAGTTATTAATGCTCAATTTATTAACAAGGATATATTTGAAGTTACAATAAAGACAGTAAGTATGAGTTCATTATTTTATTATGGCAATATTAAAAAGTAAGACAAAAAATGGTACTGAATTAATTGTCCATGAAAAAAGTTGTAAACCAGCAAATGCCCTTTCTTATGAATCCTATTTTTTTTTACAAATTCATGATCATTGGTGTTTAGTAATTGATTGAGCTATGTTGCCCAAATGGAAATCTGTGACTACTCCCAGAAGTTTTGTAGTCATGGTCACTTAATTGGTAAAATTTGTAACTTAACTGTATAAATGTTTGATTAGCAGGTTTGGCTAGCACTTCTTGTCTGTAATGTGGGTATATAAGGCCCGCCAACTACCTCACAATTTTGTGGTTTCAGGATTACAGCTTTATTAAGCATCACGTTAACACTGCTAGTAACTAATTTGGCTCATATACCCAATACACTAGTTAGTAGTACAAACTCATCTGTGTCATCATTATACACAGGAATTATTTACCTCTAGATAGTTGCAAGCAAAAAACATAAGAGATCATTGTATTATCTGTTTCATCCTTTGCTTCTATTATCACATTATTGGCTATATTGAAGCTAGACAATACATGAGAAGTTTCTTCTAGGTTTATTTTGCCTCTCAATAAAAATATGTTATAAAAAGAGAGTAATAATTATTGTAACTACTACATTATATTATCGCAACAACTACTTTATTACTGACAGGATTATACAAGTAAGGACGTTAACGTAAATAGTCATGAGAATCCATAGCACAGTGAGTATATTAGCTCCTCCTTGTGCTTCTTCTTTTTTGCAGATTTTTTAGTGCCATCATCATAGTAAATTTACTGCACACAATTGGACACATGAGCAGTGATAGGGAAGTAATCTATCCACTCACTAACAAAGTCAGGGGACAGAGTAATACCTATTTAACCTAACTTACCAAATCTAATAGATCTCTGTTCGCTAAACTGGTTAGCAGATGCTGTATTCAAGTAATCCACAGAATATTGACAAGCAAGGTTTTCTTTATAGTAGGTGTAACAAGAAAAATGAAAATGACTAGCAATATATAACAATTCATCATGCATTTCAAAGCCATAGCTTACATTAACTTCTCTCTGCACATTATTTTTATTGGTGTATTAGGGGAGCCAGAAACAGTAAATTATCCACCCAATTGGATGGATACAACAAATATTTATGTACTTGCCGATTTCTTCAATTGTTTTTGGGCCAGTTGACAAAAATTTCTTAGGAATGATGCTGACATGGCTTTTACCAATGATTTTCCATTGTAGATTCGTACACTATTGAATACATTGCAAGTTTGTTTACTCTACTATTGTTAAACATCTACCATATTATTGCAGACACATAATCTTTCAATTCAGAGCAAAAATATGAGTTTTATACAGCTGATGTAGTACTGCATGATATGAATTCCATAAGGATGTATAATATTGTTAAATTACACAGTACCATGCCAATACACTTCACTGACTGAAAAGTGTCCATTCATACGTTAATTAAAATTGTAAAATAGTGTACAATGTGTTCAAAAAAGGTTTGTTAATGTTTACAGTTTTCTCAAATATTTTTCAATTTGAATGATGAGCATAATTTTACGTTTTTGTTATGGTTGTCAATGAGCCATTTTCAGGCAGTGCTTACGTAGCTTCTTTGTATAGCTGCATATTCATTGAAGGATGCATGAGTAACCATGGGAACCCATATAAGCAAGTAAATCCTGCATACAGAGAAGTATTGTCAGTATGGTGTCTAGAGTAGACATTGGCACATCAAGTAAAGAACCAAACGTGTAACTTTTTGTGTGTTATAGTGTTCACTGGATACATGCAATATAGGTATTGGAACCATTCCACCTCCATGGCATTTTCTATTGAGACTATTAGCCTCTGAAAATCTTTCTCCTGTGCTATTTCAAGACACCTCTGCTGAGCATGTGCTACTTTGTAGCTGATTTCAGAGTTATTGCAGTAGCTTTTACTTCCTAGGTCTAGCATATAGTGCACAAGAAGGACATACCTATAATTGTAGCTTGGTTTGAAGTGTAATTGATGAGGAATAACAATTTCATCAAGTGCAGGTGTACAGCTTTCCATATATCTAGTGGGATACATTTGAAATTCAATAAAGTGAGTCCTGTCATTTGATTGAATGTGCATAGGTTATGAATTACATACTGTACTGCTGACTTTCTGAACTTTCAAACTTCGTGATACTAGGCATAATGTTGACATACTTATTGTCATTGTCTATTTTGGAAACCTTCAAAATATTGTCCACAATTCTTGAAAAACCATTGACTGATGCACAACCAGCTGGAATATTTCCTGGCAGCTGCAGTTAAGTTGTGCCAGTCATATTATATAATTATGTGTCTATATAATATAAATTACTCTATGACATAACATCGAACCATCCTAAATCCTAAAAAATGAATGCAGAAAACAATATTGCATGAAAAATAAGTCCATAATAATATATCATTTAAATCTATATTTATCTTAAAGATAGTTAAGAATTTAGCATTTTTACAGCCACGAAGATGGCATAGATTTATCCCAAGTTGCCACTCGAGTAACCAATCTGAGTTATTTAGCTCTTAACTCCATGAGATTATGTATATGAAACAAAAATTCATAGGAACACGTTTTTGGTTGATATTTTGGCCCTATCTGCAAGATTCCTGGACTGTTAAAAAATGTCACAACAATGATCGTAATCAATAGTTGCCAAAATGTTTATATTGCTTACAGTTATTTAGTGTTTAAGGTTTACGAATCTGTAAAGAGACATCCTAATAATTATTTGGTATTAGAATAGAGACATTTAGGTATGATATAATAATAAGTAATTCTTGTATATGTGTAAAAAGTATTGAACTTCATAATATTAATTCGAATTGTGCTGAATTTTGTGAAATATCAATGTATTATTATAATATATATTATTATTATATATATTAGGTATGGAATTTTGTCATAATTTTTTTTTAATTCTTAAATTTTTATTAGAATCCAGGCATGTGTGAACATTCAATGGATATTGCTTTGTCTAACAGTAGTAGTACATATAACAATGAAATTGAAAGAATACCTGCAACCATATCGAACATTGTGACTCACTGCAGTAATGAAAGTATAATGACAATATTAATAAACTTAAAAAAGAAGCAAATGTATAATATGATTCTTAATTTTGAAAGTGTCAACTTTACCTTAAATGATATTATTAGTAAGTTTTGTCATTAAAATATTAAATATATAATTTAACTAACTTTACAATAGCACATTGAAGAGCTGCATACTAAGGTATAAAGTTTATTTCTTACATTATTAATTAATTAATTGTTCTACTGTTTAAAATTATTGTAAATAATAAAACAACCAAAACATGAACCCAGGATATATACACTCATAATGCATCTAGTTTTATAGCTTCATATCATAATTGAAAGTGTTTAGATCAGACACTCTTTTTCACTTTCAACTAAACTCCAGCAAAAAAATCACAACTTTAAAACTGATCCTGACTAAGATTTTTTGTTAGCAGTTCTCTGCTATTACATTTTCTGTAGGATAACAATTGCTCTTGGATGACATCAATTTTTTTTGTTTCTACAGCTGGAAAACTGCTCAATTGTGAAACATAGCAAAGTAAATTTATTATTTTTCTCGAAATCATCTCGCTAATCTGAATAGAACCCTTTTGTTTGATTTTCCTTTATAAAGCAGACCAAAAGCTTAACTTGAAGATATGGCTAATCATGATTGTTTTCACTAAAGTCCAATCAGAGTATTTAGTGGTGATGAATAGTTGGCAATATTATTCCTGTCATATGAAATATGATTTGGTTAAAAAAATAGAAATACACAAGCCTTTCAACAACTGACAGATACATTACTGGTCAATTTTCTTATGATTTTCTATGCCAATTTTTATAAATCTACTGTATGTATTAGTTGGAGTTAGAGACTTAGCAAAAACTATTTTGACTGTAGACAGACAGAGCAATCTAGACTACATGTGTTCTGTAGTTTTTATCACATATTATAGTGAATTTTTCGATTATTTTATTTAAAGCTGCTTTGCTAGTGATTGCTTGACATTATTTCAAATTCTCCTCATTTTGCTGCAAGAACTAAGTCATCCACATACTTCATTTGAACATGGCTCCTTCACATCTGTTATAGATAAGAATTACTCTCACTTTGAATAAGTTCTGCAATATTAAGTTAGTAGAACGTGATATTCCATTGTTGAATTGATTAATTCAAACTGGCAATACTTTTATCTAGTTTATCTAGTAGCCTTTACTTAAAAAAAAAATTCTGTTTCATTTTATATCTTTTTATGCTCTGCAGCACTAAACTTTCCTGGTTAACTTAAGCCATTCACTGCTACTAGTGTATGACAGTTGCACAAACGAACATCTAATGAATTTGTAATACTACATGCTTACACAATGCTTTAAGTAAAAATAGAAGTATTTTTTTACAACTTCTTACTGTAATGAAAGTAATCATATCTTATCTCACAAGGAAGAGTTATTGCCAGCCTCAGTGGTAGGTGCTGCCACCAGAAGTTGTCTCTATCAAAGATCCAGGTTATATGGAGGGATTATGGGGTCTGCCCTTTTCTCTCATAAGCTAGGCTAAGGGTTTGTTAGTACTGGGGCTTATGGATGACTTTATTTAAATAGAACCAGAGTTTTAGTACAACAACTAAAAGACTGACTGTTGGAGTATGTGATTCAGCCAGTTTATATAGAAAACCAGCCAACACACCCCCATTCTGAGTGACCATGACATAGAAATATAATGTGCTCAAATATGGTTAGTTGAGAGTTATCCTCCAAAAAAATGGCCAAATATGGTTACAAAATGGAAGGGAAAGTGTGAACTAGTGTTAGGGTGAAGTGAAATGTATAATATTAATTAGTGATCTGCAAATAAAATGTTATGGAGTAAACACAATGTAAAATGAACAATTAGTTAATAAACAGTTACATGTGAGAGTATGGTGGTGGCATTGGTCTGTGGTGGAACTTATACCACACTTACAAAAATTTAATAATGGCAAATTTTCTCATGTAACAGCCAATATTATACTAGTTAAAACTTAACCAGACGTCTCCATTTCTTTCCAAAGTCCTCTTCAGGGTGTTAACAAAATTGTATACTTTAAACCTAATTGTGTATGCTCATAGTTTGTTTTAGATGCATCTAAGTAAACAACACTAATGATTCACAGACATTTCAGTAACTATTGTATTTTCACTTTGTATTATATCAGGTACATTTAATGTCCAAAAATATCACTTCAGAGAAGTACCGAATCAATATTTAACATGTCTAGAAATATATTACTTGGGAAACATTACGGAATTTAGGGCATTGATAATATTTCAAACCACTTCTTCCAACCTACAGTTTGTAGTAGTTAAGCATGCCAGCCCTATGAAGTACAGGTTAAAGTCAAGGTTTATGGATGGTATATCATACATATATGATATTTCTAGTAATGGATCCTTGCACAATGGCATTAATCATCCAGCTGCAAAATTATTGAGTACTCCAGATCTCATAGTAGCTGGTAAGTTATACAACAAAATTGTTTTTCAAGAATTTAATCTGGAAAGACAACTTAGTCTAAACATGCAGCTAGTAAAATAATGTTAATTATAATGACTATTGTAACAATGAATTTTATTAATTCTAATGTTTTGAAGAAAAGTAATCACGTATTGTGAAATGTTGCAGTGTCACCAGGGAATCAAAACGATAACCTCTGGTTTTTGACACTACATTATAGAAGTCATCCCAGTTCAATAGTTAACCCCTCACATAAGGGGGATTGTTTTTTTATGAGACTCCAAAAGCTATTCAGATGGCACATAGTTTGTGGCCCGACATGTATGAGACTACGGCAAACAGTATATACAACTCAACCGTATAAAGTGTGGGAATCTTAGAAGCATTGGGTTAGTGAAGCTCAGAAGAATGAGTCCCACTCTACAATTAGGTCTGACGCCGCTTCAATTCCTTGTTACTGCTAATAATTTTACATGCTTTCTTATAATCCATTTGGTTGAGAAGTGCTCTTTTAAGATTTTATGTATGGTCAACACCTAAAAACATGTGTACTGAAGCTATTGAGCTATAACTGCAGGCTGGTCCAGCATTTACAGATAACTGCCTCAACCAAAACTATCCAATATGGTCTAGTTTTTTTGCTAATAAATTGATATCATCGGTTTTATTGGAGAAACTTAACACATGCTTTAATTAACAAATCAATAAAGAAATTAAAAAGGTATCATAAGTGATATCTAAGGCATTTAAAATGTATGATGAAATAGATGAAAAGTTCCATTTAGGGTTAAGGGAACCTAAGTCTCCCCCACTTTGTACATGAAACACTATTATATACTTGTATATACAATGGTTAAATATCAAATGTGACGTTATTACATTGACTTTGTGTTTATAGTTGTTTGTTCTATGTTAGATATCTTCACTACAGTAGTTTTTACTGCCTGAAAAGTTAGCTGTAGCAATACTCTGTGTTAGTACATAGGGGCTTCCCCTCATCCCCAGCTTATATTTAGCACAAAAAAACTTGACCAGATTGCATAGTTTTGGTTAAGACAGGTATCTGTAAATGCTGGAGTAGCTGTAATTACTACTATTCAGAGTAGTGAAATTTCTCACGCTCCACTCTTGCTATTAATCCTAAATACCACGGTTTTGGTGCCCTTATAAAAAAATAACTAATTATATACACAGTATATGTAGGACAGAATTGATATACAATGTATGCATTCTTATGCTAGATTATTCACAATAGTATTAGGGTCACAAACCCAAGATCATGATATCACATAGTGTATAGGGCAAGCTCATCTCAGCTTTGGCTCATGAAATTTCTCGCTGCAACAGTGCTATTTATCTCAATATCACAGTTTTCGGTGCCATTGTTAATAATAACTCATCTATGGTGGTTAAAGTTTATTTTAAGAAGAATATTCAAAGTTTAAGTTGGTTGATATTTGAATCATAAATTCTGTGAAGTGATGGATGACTTCATAATAACATACTCTGTGTTTTAAATTTTTGTTTCAGATAAAATTGAGGATAATTGCTTTGTTACACATTGTAATCACACTGTCTCTTTTAACTGTATTTGTTCAAATAATGAAATTCAAGTCATATTAAAATCACGCACAAATTCTAGTGGAGAAATTTTTGCTAGTACAAGCCAGTGCAATTCACAGCCAACAGTCACTGTCAGAGATTTTGGTGTGTATGATGCAATAGCATATTTATTGAAGACAAACGATGATGTTGAGACTCTATATTGGAAACATTACAATTGATATAACCGGTAAGTATCTGAGATAGATTAGAGAGAGTATAGATAGTATTGATACTATTGGCTGATGAATGATTTAATTCTACATTGTAATCACTATAATTTAGCAAATACCAACGTACATAGGTGTAGAAGTTAAAGAATGATATATATATATACATGATAAGCTATACTATAGGTGAGGATTTGGCCTCCCTCTGCCTCGTTGAGTTGAGTAGGGGTTGATGTCAGCTGTCCAATCCCAAGGTAGTGCCACCACCAGAGTTCTGTCTCACAACCAGCTTTAGCTAGTTTCCCCAAACCCTTCACCAAACTTTCAGGTTTCAAAGGTGACATGATAGGTCAGAACTAAGAACTCACAAGGTAATGTGACACACATATATATACAACACTGCACATGTATGATACAAAACAAACAAAAGTGCATGCGTGTATGTAGTTTGTTCAGCCACTCCCTCTATATAACTGTATATTTTGGATGTACAGTACTTGTTATGCATGCACAGTAGTTAAACATTACAATTACTAAAGTTCATAGTGAAATATATTTAGATATTGAGTCTTGACTAGTATTATCCTCAATGCATACTATTGTCTTGAATTTGTACACCCAATTTAGTGTGTTAATTTTTTTCCTTAAAATTATTTCAATAAATACATCAAATTGTACTTTTTCTACAGTTTATTGTGAGGAGAATGTCACTACTACTTCTATAGTTCCAGGTTTGTCTTTACTTTAATGAAGTTGATATGTCAAAGTAATGTAGTTAATTTTTTTAGAAATGTATACAATTCATTATAACATAAAGAGACCGTGTTTTTACCAGTTTTAGTTTGTAGTCTAGCTTAACATTCTTTGGAAAACCTTACCATGTTTACTTGGCATAATGTCTAGCACTTATTATTAAATAGCAGCAGTGCATGAATCTGACGCAGTATGTGTTGTGTGAAAGTTTTAATGTGCATATTGTATTATAAGTGTAGCCATTAATATAGCTGTTAACCACTTTATTGGGCTGGCATGAAAACATTAGAGTATGCCTTCAATATATATAAATATGTTATACTTTGAATACTGCAAAATATCACAAGTCTGTCGGATGTATTGGGACGAGTGCCGCAGTGATATTTCGCGTAGTCAAGTATGACATATTTATCATGTACGCATGCGCAAACTTAATCTTAGCAACGACAATTTTTCTGGAGCTAAACCAGTAAGCTAACATTGTAATGGCTGAAGATATTTCATTACAGGATTTTTTGATAACGAAGTTCTTGAAATGATTGAGAAACAATCTGAATATCTACAGAAACTCCCTATAGAACCAACTGTTGCTAATCCAGTCTATACTAACGGACAAACAGAGGAAACTAAGCACGTAGACGAAGCAACTTCTTCTGTGTGTTTGGACGATGAAGAGTTGGAAATGTTTGTGGACCAGCAAAAAAAAAGTAACACAAAGAAGAAAACAATATCCGACTTGAGGAAGTGGTACGGCTGGTGTGAATCTGTTGGTGAGAGTAGAAAAATAGGCAAAATTCCACCTACTGAATTAGACAGATTATTAGGATATTTTTTTTTTGCAAAGTGAGGAAGAGTGATCACTCATTGTATGAACCTGACACTCTCACTTCTTTTCAAAGAAGTTTGGATCGTCATTTGACCCAAGAATTACGAAAGCCTTATAGCATCATCCGTGACACTAGTTTTTCATCCTCTCGAGAAAAGTTGAAAGCAGCTCGTAAAATGCTTAAAAAAAGGGAAAGGAAATAAGAACAATGCTGCTGAACCATTGGAAATGAATGACATTGACTCGATGTGGACCAGTGGATTTTTGGGGGACTCCAGTCTAGAGGTACTACTCAATACTGTTTGGTTTTTACTCACGCTGCATATGGGGATGCGTGGAAGAGATGAACATTATAAACTTACATATGGTGATTTTTGTATCCACTCTACACCAGATGGTTTCAAGTATGTTGAATTTAATGAAAGAGATACCAAGACACGTTCAGGTGAAACAAATGCCAGTCGCCAATTCAAACCCAAAATGTGGAAAAACCCCAACAATATTTTTGAAAAGTTTCTTCAAAAGCGTCCAGTTGAAATGTGCAAATTGGAATCCCCATTAATTTTTATCTGGCTGTGAACTACAATTACTCCAATGATGACCTTTGGTACAAAAAACAGAAGATGCGGAAGGATAGAATCAATACAATAATGAAAAGGATGGCTGCAAGTGCTGGATTGTCTGGGGGAAAAACAAATCATTCAGCTCGAAAAACAATGGTTACATGTCTTACCAAGAATAGTGTACCAGAAACACAGATAATCTAACTAACTGGGCATAAAAATCTACAAAGTCTAAATAGCTATAAAAAAGCATCATTACAACAGCAAAAGGAAATGTCTCAAGTCTTGAGCTCATACAAAAAGCCTGAAACTAATCCATCTTCTTCATACCCTACAACACCATCGAGTGGTACTATGAACCAAGTGCTCAGTCCTTCTTTGCTGGAGCAAACAGTCACCAATTACACAAACACAAAGTTTCACCACAATGTCCGCTGCACCTAATGACACACAACCACAAATGAAGTGATTTACAATTCATACATACCTACATAACAATAGACAGATATATCAAATTAATGTATTATTATTAAGATTTAACAAAAAACCTAAAAATATATTAGCCTAAGGAGACGCAATAACACTTGTTAGAATGCCCAAGGGGACGCAATATGGGAAATTATTAGGTACTGAACAGAGCCTGATAACTGTTGCCACTTAGAAAATGCATTAAAGTAAACAGGATGTGGCTTAGGGCAATATTTTTCCATATCACCTGTGTTCATAGTTATTACGTTGGGTTATTACGTCCCCCTAGGTAAATTTCTTGTTACCAAGGTATTCGCCCATGAGCAGTACCTAATAAATTTATTATCCATTGGATACCCGAGAATATCACTCGTCTGATTGGCGGTATTTACGCTCGTGCCTGCGGCACTCGCGTAAATACTAAGCCAACAGACTCATGATATTCTCCTGTATCAAATGAATAATATATATATATTGGGGTAGTTTCATTTGTATTAATCTCTATGGGAGTACTTGAGTTCAGTACATGATAAATTACAATATTGTCAGCTACAATTGTGCGTATGCAAGTAATTTCGCAGTTCTTTTCTAGTGGTCAGAGTAAGTTGTGAAACAATCAGGTATATACTCAGTATGATCTTTATAATTGTATACTGCTACACATATTTAAGCATTATTGACCTTAGGAATCTAGATTTCAGAAAATATAGTAAATAGAAACTTTTTTTGATGAAAATCCAGCTCCCCAGTACTTTACTCTTCCTCAGTTAAGCTACTGAGTGGTACAAAACAAAGTAAAGAGCCTTTAAAAGTCTTATTGATTAATGATAGTGTTGCACTATATGTACTATTTATTGTAGCATGTGAGCAAACAATATATATCTGGATGTATTCTCTACGTAATTACTGTTACAAAAATGTATTTTTGTATAGGCTACTTACAAGGCTTGCTCATACATAATACTATAATCATCACATATCAAATTACTAGCTATAATAAAGAAACTATCATGTTTGTATATCTAATGAGATTATTTTGACACATTATTAAATTAGATAAATCACATATTGGGGAAATAATTGGTGCAGTTCTTGGTGGTGGAGCAATTTTGGTCATTATTTACTTTGTCGTACAAGGTAAATTGATTTTATAAAATATAATAATGGTTAATTTTCAAATGTTTAACAATAATTATATTGTAAGTGTTTGCTTAACAAACAAGTTGGTTGCTATATGAATATATATTATTCTCCACAGTTTTGTTTCATCATACTATGCCAGGTTACACACAGAAAACAATTTAGGGAAGTGCAAAATAAATTCATAGGTTTTAGGAGGGCAGTGAGAGACACCTTCTGTTGTGCACAAGAAACTTGCTGATTACATGTTGCATATTAAAAAATAGTACATGTAATGAAGCATTTAAAGAGGGCCGAAGGCTTTTCAAAGGTACCCAAATGCCCCGATTTGCCCTCCTTCATTGCAGCCCTGCTAGAATAGCTAATTGGTATATTAGTTAAAGTATGTTGTGAGTAGAATAATACAAAAACATTATAAATATTTTTAATTAAATCACAATTGCAATTGAAACTTTATTATAATTACAATGTACAATTGCATAGTATTAAACTGCAACTCATGGAATAATAAATCTTGCACATAATAGCTTTACTTTTACTTATTAATATTTATTTATAGCTATCTGTATAAGACAGAGGACCAAAGGATCTAATGGTGAGCCCACTTAGTACTTAATTACAAAAATAATGTCTCAGGCCTCTTGATGGTAATGCTACCACAGTTTCTAGTTAGGTGACCTCTCTGTGCTTGCTCTCTGGTCTTCTTTGAAAAAAAATTGGGGAGACAATCACACAAAATGGGACTAAGAATGAAACCAATAAAATTAATATTATAATCAAACACATATATAGAGGTTTAACAGACCGGCAGACTCATTGTCTCAACAACAAAGAATGCACACTACATTAGCTATTTTTTTGGTCTGTGGATAAATTTGGTATTGGTTTGTGGTACGAAAATTGGTGCGAAAGGTTCAATATTGCAGTTTAGCTCCGTAAATTTAATGTTAATGTGGGCAGTATCTCTATTTTGTTATTATTGTCATGTTTAGTATGATTTGTTTACTCTTAAATCATTATTCTGCATTCTAAAGTAGCAAAAATGCTAATATCATACTGTAAAAATTATTAAATCTGAAGTTTAACTAGCCAGCATTTAGTATGTACTATTTAACATTGTTATCAATGTGTTAGATTTTTAATGTAGGATAATATTGTTATATTAAACCATTTTACATATGGACTACGTTTTCATGGACTGCAGGAGGTGATGTTCAAAAGAATGGAGCTCCTAAAGGTATCCACATTTTCTAATGTACAACAAGCAAATAATCAATTTTATATAAAATGACTCATTTCAGTAATACTGGCTTATGTAATTGCAGCATGGTCCAGTGATTATGTTCAGTTATATATGCATATGTTATAAACAGCTGTAAAATAAGCTTTTTTAAGTTAAAAAAACATTTTACTTGCTCATTTTGATAGACTGTAATGACATTTTGAGTTTATCGTACAAAATTGTAATTACATAATATAGATAGCAAAGGTTAGTCATTCGTTTGTCAGCATCATCAATTTTCTAAGTTTACATAAATTCCTTCCCCCACATCATGGTGAGAGTAATTTACCTGTTTGTATGTCCTTAATTATTCATTTACTACTTTCAGCCTCAGATGTATCCTGTTAATGCTATGTGTCATAACTGGTTGATTTTGTTCTAATGAAATATTTTATTACAGAGGATTTTTTTTCACCATATATATATTATATATATTATATATATTTTAATACATTTTTGTGACATTATAATTAAATGTACACACATTTTCATTATTTCCTATTATTTTAAACATAGAGGTTGCATTTATAATTCATTGCTGACTCTCCTACACATAATCTGTGGCCTCATTACCTCATTTTGAAATTCACTTGAGGGTCCCGATATAATAAAGAGGATTCTCGGCATGCTCTTGACTCTAGCTCCTTCTATTAAAAATGAAACTAACATATCCATTCAAAGAGAACGCTCCAGAATTACGTAATATATTTATTCAATTTGATCCACAACTCTATCATTTTTACACGTTATATAATGGAATTATAAGGTCTAGTTCTTCTAGTCTGATGACATGTGTTACATTCAACTGTGCAGTTGAAGTTAGCTGCATTAATAACAAACAGTACTCTTCTTCCTGTCGTTTAAACTTACCATTTTCATTACTGCTCATGACTTATAGTTTTAGTAAATTTTATGTTAATGTGGGCAGTATCCGTATTTTGTTATTATTGTCATATGTAGTATGATAGAATTATTATGTTTAAATCATTATTATGTACTCTAAGGTAGCAAAAAATGCCAAACCTAATGTTTTACTATTATATACTGTAAAAATAATTAAATCTGAAGTTTAACTAGCCTGCATTTAGTTATGTACTATTTAACATAGTGATGACATCGATGTGTTAGAATTTTAATGTAGGATATTATTGTTATTAAACAATTTTTACATATGAAGTTTATCTTCAGGGACTGCAGAAGTTGATGCTCATAATGATGGAGCTTCAACGTTATCAGCATTTTCTAATGCACTTAATGTTACATAAAACGACTCATTTCAGTAGTACTGGCATATGTAATTGCAGCATGGTCAAGTGGTTATGTTCATTTATATGCATATAATATTATAACAGCTGTATCTTATAAAACAGATAACTTACTTAGCTTCAACAGGTATGAAGAGGCTAAGTACAATCTGATGCTTGAACTATTGAAACATGCTTCAACTTAAGTTTAATTCTTAGACTGTTAAATTGTGTTCATTTAGATGACGAAGTTGAGATGAAATCTGTACCAATTGCACCGGAAGATGTTGTGGGTAAGAATTTTATGTCACATTGTATGACTTTACAGATGCTCAGATATATTCACCTCATTGTGTTGGGTGGTAAACTGAATTCTCATAGTCCACGACTCCATGGTAGTTCTGCCACCCAAGTTAATATTCAATTTTATGAAAATAATGTTCATTATTTATTAATGATTGTTATCACAACAAAGTAAATAATTTACAAATTAATAATGTATAAATTCAACTAATAACACAATCAAGAAAACGTTATAAATATTAGCCGTGCAATATACATTGCCGTACATCGATGATAAACAACAATAAAGTAGTGAATACACATCAGATGCATATAATTCTTTAGTTCTTGCAAGAGAGGACCAGTCCAACATCCTAATTTTAATGGTTATTTTCCATAATGCTTTAATCTAAGTAAAAAAGCAATATATCTTAATGAACACATAACAGCAGCAATGATTTTAGTTGATATTACTTCATTTTATTTGACACAAACTTTTATTGTTGATTGCACGGTGACATGAAGTGGAAACATCTATAAACTTGTGAAGAAAGACTAAATCAGATCCAATATAATAGTGTGTACAAGCATTCTATTTATTTGTTGTTGTTGTTTTGTGAATCTATGGTTAGTTGTGGTTTTATATGTCTAAAAGATAGCATGTAAAACTATAGTAAAAATAAATATTGAAGTTTGATTTCTAGTTTTTCATATTTTTGGCATCAGTGAGAATCATATTTAGTGATACTATAAGCATACCATTTATTATGCATAAACTTTCTTTTGAATTATAATTAGGAAATAGTACTTACTAACCTTTCTGCAGAAGTAGTAGAATGTAATTCAGATGCTTAAGCATGGATGCTAAGCACATTTTAACACAACTGATTGCTTGTTAGTTGATTTGGCTATCACTCAGGTGTATTCTCTTTAAGTCCAGCAAATCATCTCTGCAATTCACTGCATGAAAAGTATCCATTGACAACCATAATAAAGTCGTAAATTAGTGTATTATCAGTTGATAACTAGCTTGATAACCTCTACAGCCTTGTCAACTTTTTGTCAACTCTAATTATCACAGCAGTTTACGGGATTTTGTTATGGTTGTCAATGGACTCTTTTCAGGCAGTGATTGTTGCTTTAGTATGAATGAATAGCTCTGATCACAGTGGCATAGCCACAGGGGGGGCTGGGGGGGGCTAGAGCCCCCCACTTTTATAATAAGTGGGGCTAACCCCCCTCACTTTTATACCATACACATTTGTATTTACCTGATATTCACATTATATTCATAAATGCCAATCAAAAGATATGGTAATTACTTGTATATCTGGTATGTATTTTCAAACCAGACACCTTGTATTCAAGTCTCATTAGCAGCTGCTTGCAGTCAAAACACTTTTTGACCAGCTGCTTTAGTGTTAATGTTGGTTGTCTGTGTAGGTTTGGAGGGAGGTCCACTAAGCCAGCTACACCTTACCTACTATGTCCTGGCCCTGCCCATCTAGTCATGTGCCAGGTGTTAATTGTTGTTAACTGTTGTTAATTACTGTTAATTGTTTGATTACTGTTGCTTTTTTGCCAGCCCCCACTCATTCTTTTGGGGGTTTTATACTCAAGGGGAGTATACATGTCCTTATATCTTTCAAGCAATATTAACTATTAGTTATCACTGTTGTTTAGGCTTAAGTGGACCGGTCACATCTGGGTGCTTCACCAGATAGAGTGGTGTGGGTGGGTGGGTGATGCTCTGATGCTATAGGATTCCCTAGGATATGCTCTTTATGGCTTCTCTTACTATTATTCGTTTTCCCTGCTACAACCTCGTGCGTGTAGCTTAGGCGCCTGTGCGTGGACATATAGCAGGTAGCTTGGCCCCTCCCTCCATTAACTCCGTTTAATTATTATTCATTAACCTTCATTTACATACAGGGGCTTTCTTTCTTGGTTGCTTAGTTCAAAAAACGTTTAAATAACTGTTTACTTTTAAATGCTCACAAAGAGCTTACAGAAAACTTGGATTTAATTTTGATAGCTGAAGAATTTGTTGAAAAACTTGATGAAAGAAAAATATACTTTGGCAATTTTTAATTTTTGTTTAACTTAGCTACTACAATAGTGAAATAATTGTGCATTACATTATATTAACTTTAATGTAGTGATTGCTTTGGCGCGATATCAGCCCCCCCACTTTAAGTGAGCTAGCTAAGCCTCTGGATCACAACTACAATAAACACTTTCAATATGTAATGCTTCAAAATTGGAATGCTGTGTAAGGAAAAAGCTTGATCATCTATGGGATAGTATTTCTGGTTGAAGTACCTTTGACCTATTAATTTAAACTTCATTATGCAAAACTTACATAGAAATATAAAATTAGGTAGATTTTTTTCATTCTGAGCTTTTAGAATTACTTGACAATGATTATACTTTTTAAATATGTATTTTATTTCATAACAGCCACTCACTGCTGTGATTTGTGACTCATAATGTTTATTTAAATGTGTTCAATTCTTGGTAGTGGGTTTATATTAAACATGTCTATTTTTTGATAAGTTTAAGAATCCAATAGCAAAGGTTAGCCATTAGTTTGTCAGCATCATAAATTATTCTAAGTTTACATAAATTCCTTCCCCCATATCATGGTGAGATACATTTACCTATTTGCATGTAATACTTTCAGCCTCAGACTTATCCTGTTAATTCTGTGAGTCATAACTGGTTCATTTTGTTCATTGAAGATATATTGTAACACTTTATTACAGATGATTTTTTTCATCAAATATATTTTTTATTCATTTTGTGTGACATTACGCATGTACACAAGTTTTCATTATTTCTTAATATCTTAAACATAGAGACTGCATTAATAATTCAATGCTAACCTTCCTACACAAAATCTGTGGCCTCATTACATCATTTTGAACTTCATTTGAGGGTGTTGTTGCTTGAA